>Ga0214542_1003603_pt1 | contig 31397 bp, 16 predicted proteins | sample CNSS1metaG_FD_160096 | JGI IMG/M metagenome (GOLD analysis project Ga0214542, IMG submission 160096) | Root nodule microbial communities from cowpea collected in UCLA plant growth center, Los Angeles, California, USA - CNSS1 | ecosystem: Host-associated > Plants > Roots > Nodule | place: USA...
CAAAATCAAAGTCTAATGTTTTGTGTAGAATTTAAAGTTAATTTAAAATATTTATAGAAATATTTAATAAAAACATTAATTTTAGTAAGAATATCACCATAAAATTTATAAAAAAATAAATTTATTGTCAATTTAAGGAAGGACAATATTGCTTCATTTTTACAAAAATTAAGACTAAATTGAAACTAAAAACAAATATAGGGACCAAATTGAGTCACTTTGACACGTGGCACAACTGTGAAGTGACACGTGTCAAAATAAAAAAATTTAAAAAAATTTAAAAAATCAAAAAAACCAGACATTGACACGTGGCGTTGACTTTAACATCGTTTGGTCAAAGTTAACGGTGAGGACCAAATTGAGTCATTTTTAAGAAAATAAGGACCAAATTGAGACAACAAAAAACTTGAGGACCATAATGAAATTTCATGACAAATAAAAGGACCAAAAGAGTAATTATTTTCTCGTTTTATTATTTTGGAAAATAAACATTTAAAGAAAACAACATCCATTTGTATTTTAATTAAAGGTACATTGGGACAGGCGTTGTAGATGCTAACATCTTCCCTATGCATAACCAACTTCCGTACCTAAAATTTGTTTTTGTAGACCTTGTTCTCTTTTTTATAGTTTTTCATTTCCTATAACAATATGGTGGCGAGTTCAAACCTCTTTTTTTTAATTTTTTGATTTGTCATCCTGTCACGATTTTGATTGTGGCACTGTCCTAAATCAAGATTAGGATAAATGTAATAAAATCAAATAACATCACCAAAAATTAACGGTTTATGTTAAAAAATGACAAAATCTCAACCACCAAAAATTGGCATATTGGGGTAAGTTATCAACTAACCAAAAAGAAAGTGAGAAAATAAGAGAAGAGAACACACTCTAATGGAACAAGTGGACTATAAACAATACTTTATTCCTTTATCTCGCCAAGAACTAAAATGGTTCCTCCATCACCATCTCCTTTCAAGCAATGAGAGAAGATTTTGGGTGTTAAACAGGAAATGAAAGAAAATTTATACAAACCCGTCATGAATGATTGAAATAAAGCCCATGATGCTACTAAGATTCATAGCAATCAGCAAGTATCTTAGATACAGGCATGATGATAAATATCTTTACCCAAACAATATGAAAGAATTAATGGTCAAGAATTGCTCATTTGACATTTTATCCTCTTAATTATTATTTGTCAGTTTTATCATTTTACTAATTTTAGTAACTATTTTTTTCAATTCAAATAATCATACATATGTAGAGATAAAATTAATAACAAAAAAACTAAAAGGTGCAAGTAATTAAGATATAATTTCATAGTAAATAAAAGTAAAATATGTGTTTAACTATAATAATAATAATAATACCACTATAATAATATCACGTAGTGTCAACAACAATAATAACAATAATAATAATAATAATAATAATAATAATAATAATAATAATAATAATAATAATAAACGTAAACACAAGCGCTATCGTGCCTTGTGTGTACGCATTTTTTATATATGCATGCATACGTGATTTTGGCCAGATGTCTTACCCTTTACAAGTAAGGCAGCTCAAGAAAAGTTACTTTCCTGTGTGATGTGAGGAATTCAATACCCAGTACTTATAGAAAAATAATATATTATGTTTAAACTGCTTATTGTTTTGATTTGTACTTACATTTTTCCTGCAATAATTGTTTTTTTACATTTGTGTTGTAAATTATTAATGTTAACATGTATGTTTTCATTTCCTATTCATAGAAAATGTCTCAAGTCGAGGAACTTTGGACGACCGGTTGGTGGCTCGAAATGTACCATTTGCCCTGGCTAAAAATAGGGATATCGATGAAATTTCGAGAGTTGCTGACGAAATTCAAGATGATGATCCCAGTGTCTCAAGAATATGTATTTTTGTCTCATCTTACTTTATTTCCCTTGTATTTTTATTAATTTAATAACTCCTTTCCAACATTTAACTGATGCATAAATGGATTATTTGGTATTGAAGGTATTGTCTGCAACTCTGCATACTAAATGTTATGTCAAGAAAATAAGAACAAAGAGAATAATAAACAACAAGTTGACATTATTTCTTAATTACTAAATAAAGTAAAATTGTACTTAAAATTAGTTTATAATATGTATTTTTCTTTGGAGGAAAGCTAATGCTTTATATGACATTATGTTTGGATGAGGAAGTTGGGAAGAAGAGAAAAATAGTAGATGGCTTGGATTACAAAACAAGAAAGAAGTGGAAAAGAAAGAAATTTTGAACCCACATGTTTGGTTTAATATAATTCTTTTCTTTAATAACATGAGTATCAAGGGGGATTCATACCAAAGGAGGGAAATAATAGATGGGTATATTTAGAATGAATGAATTATTTCCTTAAAATTTTTGTTTCCTATCCACGTGAGTTTAGAATGAAACCTTTTCATTGGCCTCTTAGTTTTGTCCTTAATTTTATTAAAAAAAATCCTATATGTACTCTGCAACACTAAACCATTCTTATTTGTCTGCAGTATGTCAGCATGCATATTCTTTATCTCAAAATTTGGACCCTAACAATGAAGGTTGAGGTGTGTTACAATTCAAGACTGGTATGTATGTTATTACTTTTCCATTTTCCATGCAACCACATGGGAATATTTTCTGAACTCGTATGATTGATATTCATATGATTCATTAGTTTTGATGTAAATATTTGTATTAACTAAGTTGATTTGTTTCCTTTATGGATTACATGTTGTATCTATGAATAAGACTCTTCCTATCAATAATAATACATAGATGAGTTGCTCCTTATTCTCTATTCTCTATTGTTTCTTCTCTTCTCTATTATATATTATTCTCTCTGTTGTTCGTTTTATTTCATAACAATAACAATCTCTTTATTTCATATTTTCTTAATATTCACAGTTCAATATTTTAACACATGTAAAAAATAATTTATAAATTATTTAACTTTATTTTTATATTATCATCTCTTTCGTTTAAATATTATTATATAAACAAACAATTCATATCAATATACTAATTATTAAATTAATATTATAGTAAAATAAAAATAAAATAAAAACGACCCGTGCGTAAAGCACGGGTCCAAAACTAGTAAAAATATGAAAAGTGAGAAGACAAGGAAAGAAAAAAGTGATATTGTTCTATGTGAAAGCAGAAGAGTGAAAAAAAATTAATATTCAGAAGTCATGCAACATCAAAGATAAATTCAAAGAAATAATATGTATAAACCACATAGATAAGTAATATAATATGTTGGCTACTTATTACATTGGTTACTATTAAAAGTAATATGTATGTACTATATTAGTCCAAAACATATATGATATTTTATGATACATAACTAATGTCATTTGGCGACATAGAATCTTAATTTTACATTGATGTTATAAAATCTTATTAAAAAATAAATTTTATAGTATGAAAATATTTAGTGAAGAAAAGAAAGAATACATTATTCTTCAATTAAATTAAACGAACAACATATTAATTTCTATAAAGATTTTAAAAATGAAATAATAATAATATTATTATGGCTTAATTACCATTTTGGTCCCCTAATTTGTTGAATTGGTTCATTTTGGTCCCTTTATTATTTTTTGGTTCAATTTGGTCCTCTAATTCTTTAAAAGGTTCACTTTGGTCTCTGCTGTTAAGTCTACGTTAACACCGTCTCCGTACATGCCACGTGTCACCTTATGGTTGTGACACGTGTCAATTTGAAATTTTTTTATTTAAAAAATATACTGCCACGTGGCAGGTCACGATTGTGTCACGTATCAAGCTAACATTGGTTGTTTTCAATTTAGTCCCTCTATTTACAATTTTGATTCAATTTAGTCCCCCAATTTTTTAAAATGATTCAATTTTGCCCTCTCCAATTTGAGACCAAATTAATAATTAAGCTTAATTACAATTTATATATTTATGTTAAAATAATTTTTTACCATTTATACATCAAATCATTCCCTAAATACTCATGTTATTTCATTTCTTACATTTTTCACTTGTAATTTTTTACACTTGAAATTTTCTATACATGTAAAAAAAAAAAATAATTTGAATAGTTAGATGGAGTAATTTAATCTATAAATATAATAAAAGTTATTTTAATATGTATATATAAGTTGTAATTAAGCTTAATTACTAATTTGTTATCAAATTAGAGGGGACAAAATTGAATTATTTTAAAAAATTGGGGGATTAAATTGAATCAAAATTGTAAATAGAGGGACTAAACTGAAAACAACCAATGTTAGCTTGACACGTGGCACAATCGTGACCTACCACGTGGCAGTACATTTTTTAAATAAAAAAATCACAAATTAACACGTGTCACAACCATAAGGTGACACGTGACAGTTTAATTTTTTTTTATTTAAAATTAAAAAATTTTAAAAAAATTAAAAAAAAAATGAAAACTTTACAAAATGACACGTGACATATACGGAGACGGTGTTAAAGTTGACTTAACGACAGGAACCAAATTGAATCTTTTAAAGAATTAGAAGATCAAATTGAACCAAAAAATAATAAAAGACCAAAATAAAAAAACCAAAATGATAATTAAGCCTATTATTATTATACTTAAATACAAACGACCATGGGAGGGCCCAGTAGCTGCCCATGTTTGCCGACCACAACGTTTTGTCTTTTCCGTAATGCTTTATCCCTCCTAAACCTAGTTGCCACAAAGATAAAAGAATAAAACATAAAAAATCATATTCAAAAAATTGCAAAATGATCAACTAGATTACGCAAACGGGAGATATTGCGAACTTAGACATTAGAAAAAATTAAAAAAGGATTAATTCATAAATATATAAAAAATAGGAATGAGTCATTCAACTTTAATATTTAATATTAAATTAATCTTAAAATAAAAAGCAATTCAAAATAAAGTTGACCCTTAAAATTAGAGTTTGACAACTTTAAAATTAGAGTTTGAAAACAAAATATCACCGAAATTAACGGTTTCTATCTTAGAATAAATAAATACTTAATATGGTAAGAAGTTCTATAAAATATTAAATTATTCAAGATGAATTGATGTAAAACTAGAATATAAGTATTCATATACATAGAAAGAGGTCAAATTTTGATTTATAAAATGAAGCAAGACTTAAAATAAAATAAAAAAATAAAAAAAAGGAGTGAAGTATATAATTGTTTAGTCTTATTCTATTAAACATTGGCATGTAGCATTATCATGCGTTAAAATAGTGTTAGGTGGCTTACGTGACACTACAAAATTGAGGCATATGGCATTGGAAAAATCAGCTTAATCATCTGAACATGCGAAAGTCCAAAAGAGGTGGCAAGCTACAAACCAAACTCCACCGATTAAGAGTTTCCATGGCTCTTACTTAAACCCTTCAACCTCAACAAAACTTTCATCATCAAAACATCCTTTTTTTAGCACTACACATTGTTTGGTGTTCATGGCTGAGGAAAAGCAAGAACAAGGGACTAACCCTTCTCAGGAACAACCCAATGTGCCCTTGCCAAGTGAGTACTATTCTTCCTCTTTTCAAATATGTTCAAGTCACATTTGGATAAAACTTTCATGAATGTGTGTGAATAGTATCAAAGTATGTTTGGTGTGCAGGGAATTACAAACAGGCTTTGGAAACTAACAACCCTACAAAGACAAGTTGGCCTGAACTGGTTGGTGTCACTGCTGAAGAAGCAGAAACAAAGATCAAACAAGAGATGAGTGATGCTCAAATTCAAGTGGTGCCTCATGACTCTTTTGTCACTGCAGATTATAATCCTAAGAGAGTTCGATTGTATGTGGATGAATCTAACAAAGTCACAAGGACTCCAACAATTGGCTAATACATCTGATATCTGCTAATTGTGTATCATCATCATTTCATGGAGATCTTATTTGCTTTTGAATCTGAAGTTTTTTTTTGGTTTAGTATGAATAATATGTTTTCTTTCATGACACAATATTTTGTATCCATATATGATGAAAGTGAAAACAGAAAATCACATGATAATTAGTTGTCCTGCATTGTACAAACTAGCAAATAAGTTATCAGAATCCAGAGGCATGGATAATCTTCATCAACACAATATATTAGTGCATCAAATACAAACATATGTAACAAAGTAAACAACACATGATTAAAGTTCACTGAACATTCTGGTAAAGCAAATCCATAAAGCTAAACAGCAACCACAAGTTCCCCTTCTGGAGCTTCACTCTTCATTTTACTGTTGCAAGTCCTTGATGTTTGAAGCTGAGTTTATCCACGTTTCAGAAAGTTGGATATGCCAGCCAAATTTACTTGGTGCAATGGCACATTTCTCTTCAGATGTTTGGTTATGCTTCCCGTGCAAGAAGATAACACTTTCTCTTGGTTCACCTTTCGTTACAGAAGACTAACCAAAACAGAAAAAGGAGACAGAAACATTGTGTTCAGGGACTGATCTTGTATTCACACTTGAAAACAAAAACAACTTCATGCATAAAGAAACTCAAATTCATTAATCATATATACGGAAAATTCTGCTTTAATTTAAACTCTTTAAGATATGAAAACGGGTGTGTGCTCCTAGTGATATAAAGAATCTGAATGTGCATAAGTTCCCATGTCAATGATCTTTTGAAAATACTGAAAGACTGAAGTAATTATTGATAATGAGAAGCTTAGAAAGAATGAAAAAAAGGTTATGTGTTCAATTTTTACCTCAGCAACATCCATCAGCTACAAGCTTGAATTCTTCCTGCATGACCAAATGCTGAATCGTTTCTCACACGGTTTTCACATTTGGGTGCTGGCATCACCGTTTCAAAGGCTTCAACTAGCAGTGCCACCTTCTTCTTCCTTGCTGGTGCAAGTTTTGTCACAGCTTGTCTGAGTGCACAATCAAGCATCCATTCCTCTGAATTCTTTCTCTCATCCATCATTTGATGTCTCAGGTCAACCTTTTCTTTTTCTGGTTCAGGAACCAAAGGCAGGAAATTTGGCTCTTTGGGGTTGAACTTTCTCATCTCATCATCATCTTCAACACCCCTCTTTCTCCCAATTGAACCTTTCCAATTCTTGCTTGCGTCTTCCTCTTCACCACCTATGCAACTTGTTCTTTGGAACCTTCTACCTTTACCTTGGTCTTTTTCCAACAAATCCTGATCTTGATCCGCCATGTTACTTTCCTCAGACACATCCACCAACTCAATTTCCCTCTCCATTTTACTGCTCTCATCATTGTTCCCTAGGCTGCTTAAGCATCCCTCTTCCCCTGTCTCGTCAATTGTGCTAGTGTCACTCATCTTCTGATTCTGAGTGCTGTCAAATGTCTGTTCATCAAGTGTCTTTGAGTTGCAACTGGCCTCATCATCCACATGTTTCTCATCTTCTCCACCATTATCTCCTGCAATCATCATATACTCAAATATTTCCTCTGGAAATGAAGATTGGTCAATTTCTTTGGCTTCAATGCTTCCATTCGTGTCTTCAAGGACGGAACTAATGCCAATAGATTCTTCAAAATGGGTGCTTTCTTCTGAATTGGCCTCTTTGTGTGTTTCATCAATCAGAAAGTCCTCATAGTAGCTACCAAGGATGTCATCTAACCATGTGACTGACACATCATGAGAACTCTCTGATGAGGACTCAACTTTTGAGTCGTTGTCCTCTTCTGTGTAAACTGAAGAATCAGAATCCTCTTCGTGATCGAATCCGCAAAATCTCTCCTCCTTCCACTCCATTTCATAGGTTCTGGAATCAGAATCATCCATGTCAACATCCCCCATGTCTTGTTCCCCATCGCTGCAGTAGCTTCCCATGCTCATTTCTTCATGACACCAGACAGTAGGTTGGTGATCTTCAATTGCATCTTGTGAACATTGTTCTTGGAGAAATTTGCCGTTGGTATCAACTCCGATTGCAACGTCATCAAAGGGCTTTTGCAAATCCTCCTCAAGATCAAGTTCACGTACAGAGGGAGAAGGAATACCAATGGTTCTTGCTGCTACGCCATTATCTTCAATCGGAGACTTGTTATCTGCTTGATCCTCAATCTCTTTGAGAAAATCTCTTCTCCCCATTTCTTCTGCTCCGGTTGGTTTTGCATCCTTTTCATTGGCATAGATTTCAATGAAGATATCAATGCCGATTTCATCACAAGCAGGTTTTTCATCAAAAACATTCTGCTTAACATCAGATTCCTTCTTATCTGTCTTAAGGGGAACCTTCAGTCTCCGGGGGCTGAGAGCTTCAAGCTTGGCGCGCTTCTGCGTCTTCAGAAGGCGCCTCCTTGCTGACACGAAGCTCTTCAATGGCGGCAAATCAACATGATGATGACCATTAAGGGAACAATATGTGTAAGGGCAAACCTTCATGGCTGAAGTTCCCTCTGACTCGGTTGCCCCAGGGCTAAGCATGAGGTACGAAGGGAACTTTGAGTCCTTCAAAGTTGAAGAACAAGTGGCTCTCTGTGGTGCAGTCATATCTGCACACATAACAGCCCTGGAGGATTTTCTAGAACAGGCTCTAGAAGCCTTGAAACTAGTGGTTTTTGTCAATGTTCTCACCAAACTCAAACTAGACGATCTTGCCAAGGCTTTGGCAGGTTTTTTAGCACAGGCAGCTTTGGAATCAGTGGAAAATTTTCGTGGAAGATTCTTAAAATCAGAACCAGATTGAGCGTTCCTGTGGCTTACCGGGAAAAGTTCCTTTTTTGCATGTGAACTGCTTGTTGGTTTCATGTAATTGGGTGAAACATCTGTTGTTCTGAACAAAGGTTGCTGCTTCTGAGGTGATGCTGATGCTGATGCTGATGCTGCAGTGGTTGGAGTTTGAAGAGGAGGTGGCTTTCCTGGTTGAGACAAGCTTCTCCTTGAAGGTGTTGATGATGATGATGATGATTGAAGAGCCTCAAGATCAGAAAGGTTTATTGACCTTGATTTTCTCATTTTCTTCTTCATATCAGCCCCTCTAGTTTTGGCATCTTGGTGCTGAGATGAATATAGCTTCATATTTGCCAACCTCTTGTCTGATTTAACATGTTCAGCTTGGATTCCAAGCTTGCCAGGAACCTTTCTTTGAACCATATTATTCTAAGGATAAAGCAGAGGTTGAATAAGTGGGAAGAATAAAGGATGAGGTTTTTGTTTTCCTAGTGAGGAAGAAGTTCACAGAGGAAAGAAAAGAAGAGGAAAGAATGAAAGCTTGAAACCCAAACAACCAGAGAGATATTCTCTCCCCTTGGTTTGGTTTGGCATGCTTGAGTTTGATGTGGTTTTTCTCTTTTTGTTTATTCTCAACTGTGGTTTGGCAGGTGATGTTATTTGAATATGGTTTTGATAAGTATTTGATGTTGACCAGCACTAAGAGGTGGTTTTTGGGGCCCTTTTATGCTTAGCATTTTCTTACATGAATAACTAGTATTTTAAAATATGGGAACTTTTCATTGGCTATTTTCAATATACCTGAGCCTAAAATTGTTGATGCTGATTTGATTTCTTAACTCATCATCTTTCACATGAAATGACCAAATCACCCTTCTTGGTTTTGGATAAGGGAACCCTGTGGCCTAGTTTAGGTATAGAGATGAGGACAAGGTGCTTTCATTAATGCAGTTGCTTTAGTTTAAGACACTTTTGAGTAATGTGAATTTGGCTTCATTGAGGAAATTGGTTTGATTCAGGAAACAAGGATCATGGGTTATGTTTTTCCATCAATGGTTTAACATAACATACCTGTGATGCTGCTTCACAAACAGAATTGCAAATGGTACTTGATTCATCAAAAAGAATTGATGGAAGGAAAATTCTCTGTAAAGGATATTCCTTCATGCAGCAGTTTCTGGTTGGTGCAGCTGAGAGAAAAGTAGGTGGCAGTTAGTAGATCTGTTAGCTTAATAAAATCAACTATGTGTTGTCAAAAGCTTCATAGTTCATAAATTGCATGTGTGTGTTTCAACGTTTGTTTTCCTTAACAACCAAGTTTTTCTTCAAATTTTAATGAATAGTGTGTCACTTTCTTTTTTTCTTTTTTTTTAGTATTTTTAAGGATTAAATATGTTTTTGTCCCTCAAGTTTTAGTGTATTTTGGAATTGGTTTATCTTCGAAACTTTATACTAATTTTGTCCTTCATATTTAAAAATGCATGTATTTAGTTCTTCTTACCAAATTTTGTTAAGTTTATTTGACATTTTAAACTCATTTTATGATAATATTTGAGTTAACATTAAAGTAAAAATGTGTTAAACAGTATAAACAATTTAAATATTATCATAAAATGCGTTTGAAATGTCAGATAAACTTAACAAAATTTGGTTAAAATGACTAAATTTATGTATTTTTAAATATGAAGGACAAAATTGGTCAAAAATTTAAAAAAAGAACTAATTTCAAATTTTAGTGAAGACCAAAAACATATTTATCTATATTTCTAATGTCATCAACGTAAAACTAAAACACTATATGTAAAGCAAAAGGGTAAAAAGAAATACAATATGTAAACTTTTATTTTGAGATGACTGTAATTTTAATTAATTACTATTAAAATTATTTGTTACTATTATTGTTATTATTTTTTTTTTTCATGAAAAAAATTAATAATGATAGTCCTTAAAATGATTTAAATTCATATAAAAAAGTGACATCAACCTTGTATGTTAATTATTTTCAAACTTGAATTATTATTAGTATTTATCATAGACGTTGCAAAATACCTTTTAAGTCACCGACAATATATGCTAAGTTGTTGTAGAACAGAGTTTTCAAACACTTTTGAATATCCACATCTATATTTATACGTATGATGTACCAAGGTATTTCTTTTACATTATTTTTAAGTAATAAATAAAATACAATATATTTTAAGATACTTTCTCTATCTCTCTTTTCTTTTTCTCTCGAGACGAGTACGATCCTTTTATATTGTGTTAAAAATTCATTCTTTTTGTATTTTTTAACGAAAGAAAAAATAGCTTCTTCAACCTTTTCAAAATAATTTTAAAAATTAATACAGATTACAGATCAATTTCAAATTGGTAAGGATTCTACGGTCATTTTTACACATTAACATGAAATTAATTACACTTTTAAATAAACAACTTGAAGTGTTTTTATTCAACATATTTTGACCAAATAAGATCTTAATAGCTAAGATCCTTTTCTTAATCACCGAAAGAAAAAGGTTTAGAAAAATTACTTATTCTATAAAGTTTCATTTTGGAATTTATTTAAAGAAAAAGTTTGCATGAATATCAAAAGTTGATTTCATACATAAATAAATTGTTTCAAACGCTCCTAATTTGGTAACCCGATAACGGTTAAGGACGGAATAAGTTTCACAAAATGTCGAGGATCCAAAATTTCAAAGACTTTGAATATGTATTATTCAAAGTTTTAATCACACTTTTAACCTTTTGAATTAGTATTATTCTTTCGTATCTTGTTATGTGTCGTTAAGTTTATCTTGGAAAAATTAAGAAATACAATAAAGAAAAAGTGTTAATAAAATAATTATTAAATTTTATTTATTTTTATTCATTTCTATATATGTAAAGTAATTACAAATTACAAATTAGTTAAAAAATAAAGTTATATTTCTTATTAATATTTAATTTATTTAGAAAATAAGAAATTTTAGAAAAGAAAAGTAAAAAATAAGTTTTTCTGTAAGTTTAAATTAATTTCCATAAACACATATTAATGACCTTCTACCCGTTAATTTATATAATTAATGTTTAATTTAAAAAAAAGTTATTTAAATTATTTTATTTAAAATTGACTTCTCTATTATGTTTAGGATGTAAAACAAATTCGGTGGATATCCGGGATAAAACCTTTAACGGGTAAGAAATGAATATTGTAATTGGATATTCCACGAGTAATGGGTATGAATATTTTTATACATGCATGTTAACGGAACCGATACATGTATCATAGTATCTATACCCGTGGATACTCATACTCGCTATATTTTAATTTAAATTAAAAAAAATATGATTAAAATATTAACACATCAATTTTCAATGGGTTCTTTTTTATCAATTGATTTTAAAAAAATCTTTATTTCTTCTATACTATCATTCAACACTGTTTAAATAAGTTATTTGCACTTTGTTTGAAATTTCTGAATGTTATGCATTGTATTTTTATTTGAATATACGATTAAAATATATTGTTAAAATATTAAATTTTTCCTTTATAAATACCCGTGGGTATCAATGGATATTAATAAAATATGCAAGTATCCGCATAACTAATATCCGCAATAATATAGATACGGGTGCGAGGACAAATATTTATCCAGCAGGTATCCTACCCACTCATCCCTAATTATATTTAAGATTGAACCTTTAATCACAATTCACTCTTTCTCATGAACATTAATTAAACACGTTTAATCACTATTTTAACTTCTTAAACATAAGAATCAAACAAGTCAAATAGATTTAACTTCACCATAGGTTAACATCACTTATACACACTTATTCCTGCAGAAACAAATAAGAGATACTAGGGAACACAAATAATGTCTTACCTCAATCCTCGGCCTCTCGAGTTTGCTCCTTCTCGGTTCGCACATGCCATCTGCTAGCGTATATAGTATGGACCCTTAGGGGTTACCTGCGGAGAGGGCTCCGATGATCAAGTCAGGAAAGGTCTCTTGAAAAGTCAAATATTGGATTAAGCAATTAATGAAAGTGTACCCCTTAATTGTTGGGGTCCACATGTATTTATAGGGTTATTAACATATGTCTGTCATCCTTATGGACTAGGCCAATTTTTGGATTCTAGATAGGCATGGGCTTGGGTCAAGCCCTGGGTTAACGTATGTTGGTACTAGGGGCCTTCTTTGCGATATTCTAAGTTAGGCGTTATCGGTTTATTAAGCACAGTCATTTGAAGTACGCGACCTGGCCCGTTATGTTCTGCTTGACAGATTATTGACTTATAAATTTTATGTGGGACTATACCTAAGTGGTCCTGGCCGTGTACTTGCCTTGATCCGCCTAGGTATAGTATATTAGTTCCCCAGCCTTGTTCAGGACAAGTGTGACGTCAAAAGCTTAGAAATGTATGTCTCGGTTTGCCTTGGTATGATACAACACTAATGCAAACCAAAGCTAGTTATATACAATTAAAAAATAAAATTATATAAAGAAAATTTTACAGATTAATTTAAATTTGAGTTTGATTTTGATTTTGTTTTCATGTTTTTCTGTTAAAAAATTCTCATAAAAAAGAAGAAGAAAAACTTGTCTGAAACATGTGCGATGTTTAAGAAGTTACTCTAACTTTTTTTCCTTGAGAGGGGTATTACTGTAAATTAACCTACTAAATATGCTTTTTGTACTGAACAATTTTAAAGTAAAAATATGTTTCATTTTTTTTTTCTTTGTGGATAGTAAGGTTTGGGAGGCAGAAAGAAAAAGCACTGTGGAAAAGACAAAGCCGTGTGGTCGGCAAACTTGGGCTGCTATTGGGCCCTACATGGGCGTGGATCCCACATTTGCATACGCTCCTCTCATCCAAAGATTCAAACAAATAATAATAAAAAAATTAAAAGAAATAATAATAAAGCTAATAGAAAATAGAAAGTGATAAAGTAAAGAAAAAAAAAAAAAGTGCCCTAATTAGATATGCCACACGCCACCGCCCCATGCTACCTTAATGCCTCCTAATCCTATTCATTTTAATAATCTTCAGAAAGAATTAGGTCATCAATTCTAGCCCCTTCTTCTTGTTTCGGAACATTTCAAATTGGTTTTGAATGATCAACTTGTTTGAAAAGCTTTCAAATTTATTGATAATTATAATTTTTTGAGCAAAATTCATTAGAATTTGTAAGCTAAAATGAATTTCAATAAATAAGTAAAATTACATTATAATGTGTTAAACATCGTATTGATAGTATTTCTCTTTCAGCCAATTGTCAAATCATATTATTACAGAAAATTGATTTATACATAATGCATGTCAAATCTGTAATTGACACTTAGAAAGGAAAAGGAAAAGAAAAGACAATAATACATGTATAAAATATATTTTTTCAGCCCATAAAAAATTATATATAGTATATATACTTTTTTTATACGTAGACAAAAATGTATAATAGTCGAAAGTGAAAACAAAATATCGAAAAAGAAAAAGTAACAAAAGAAAGAAAAAAGAAAAAGAAAAACAAAGGAGTGACATAAACGTGATGGATAAAAGTTACTTTACATAAGTTGTTAAGCTTTTTATGTATGTATATTACAGTATCACTATGATGAGAATTTGCTGGTGTCAGTTTAATTCTAAGTAAAAATTTATATATATATATATATATATATATATATTATCTTTACTTTTCTTGATATAAAATTTATGATCTATAATATATATATATATATATATATATATATATATATATATATATATATATATATATATATATAGTCCTATTCTTTCTCTTAATATATCAAATGTATAATCTTTTTTACAAAAAATAAATTCACATTGAAAATGATTATATCATAAAAAATTTAATTGTTTTAATATTAAATATTAAAGAAAAATTTATAGTTGTATAAATTTTCAAATAATACAAAATAATTACTAATAAATAAATAATTACTCATAATTAACATTTTATAGCATTTTCAACATTTATTATTCCTATAAATATTAAGAAAAAAATAATTGAAATATATAAATCAACTTGATAAATATCAAGTAAAAAATAATTAAGCGAGAAAATAAAATTTATATATAAAAAAAGATATTATTCAAATAAAATAAATCCTAAATGAAAAATAATTTATTTAATTACCTAATAGTAAATTTAAAGTGTTTTAATAATTTAAAATAAATATAAATATATAAAAACAAAAAACAAGTATATAAACAAAAATAAAATAAATATATAATATTTATTTTCGTCCCTGGTTTAAAAGTTATGTATTAATCGTGATTGAGTTTATTTGACATTCTACATTATAAACGTATTTTAGTTTAGATGCACATTTTTACTTTATATGCTTTTATATGTAAAAATATATATTTAAAACATTTCTATATTTAAAATCTTTTGTGGATGAAAACAATTTTCTTAAAGAAAATACTATTATCTCAAGAATGAAAAGTAAATGCCAAGTGTTGCATGAGAAGGTCCCTCTAATGATGGGTAATAATTCCCTAATTGTCATCTCACCATAAAGTAGTGTAGGGTATACACGTGCATTGTGAGTTGTTATTATTAATTATATGTAGAATATAATATATTCCAGATACATAAATCTCATTTTATTATATCTAAAGATGCATTTTATTAGTGCTTCCTAAATATTGCTACCATTCAAATTTTCTTACTTTAATGATACTTCTTACATTGTAAGAAAGAAAATATTCTGTTTTCGTTTTTACTTTATTAACATTTTATGTTTATGAAAAAGGGATTTATTCTGTCTGTACTCTAGAAAAGATATTTTACACTTTTGTTCATTTAATATCTTACATTTATAAATAATTTATCACTTTAGTGATTGAATATAGGATATAAGATTGATTTTAGTTTTTGCAAGAATGATTAATCTGGTGTTATCCATAAATAGATAACAAAAAGAAAAATAATCATAAATATTATAGCTTTAGTGTCAAAATGGTGTTTAAGCTTATATTTTATTGACATAATATTTTTGCAAAACTAAATAATTAATGTTATAAGTGATAAATCATACTTTTGGTTCTTTTCATTACTAAGTTGGTAGTGGTGCATTACTTGTTCACTGACCCAATTAGTGATCCACCTTTTATTAGTCTACTCTTCTTTTCAAATCACCAAATCTGTATTGTTATTTTAAATAGTTATCATGAAATTAAAATTAAAATTTGATTTTTATCACTTTTCTATAAGGATCTAATGGTTTACATATGGTAGTCATTAAGAATTTAAATGTGTTTGGGTAGAAGATGAAAAAAAATGTACAAATATAAGAAATAACATTATATAATATGTATAAACATATTATCTGTGTTTAGATGAAGCAATTTAAGAGAGTAATTTATTTATTTGGAAAATTTAAATATTTTTTGGGAGTAAAATAACTTGTTTGGATGGGAAAATTAAAAGAAAATTGAAATTGAGGAATTTTAAAAAAATATTTCAAATCACTAAAATAGTAGAATTTGAAATTCACTAAAAAAATGAAGGAAATTGAAATTTCACAATTTGTGGAATTTCTCATTGTTCAATATCATAAGTGTCAATTCAGCTTAGATGACCTAGATGACCTAAACAGGCTAGGCCGATTCGACGACCCATATGGGTCGGGCCAACCAAATGATCTAGACAGACCGAGCAAGATCGGGGATACAGACGGGCCAGGCAGGCCCAACTACCAAAACGAGCCAAGCAAGCCCGACAACCCAAACAGGTTGGGCATGCCCAACAACCAAGACAGGTCGGACCTAGACGATCCTAACAACCCAGACGGACCGGGCCGTACAAATATTGAAATTCATCCAAATTTGGCCGAGTTGACCTCAACCGAAATTTGGAGAAAAATGGTCTAGTCTGCATTGGCCGAAATTTGGCGGAATGTGATTGAGTTGGTTTCGATCTAAATTTGGCCAAATTGGACTGAGTTTACATCAACCAAAATTTGACCGAATTTAGCTGAGTCAGCTCGATCAAAATTTGGCCAAATTTAAATATTTTAAGATTACAATTAAATTTGTTAAATTTAATTTCAAAAATTATATATTAAATATATATTATTAAAATAAAATTTTATCTCATAAGAGAAATTCAATTATTTTATCCAACAAGAGATTGAAATGTAAGGTATTTCAATTACTTTATCCAAACAGATTATTTAAAAAATGTAAGGAATTCAATTACAAGAATTTCAAATGCAATGTATTTCAATTTTTTAGAATTTTTGAAATGTTTCATCCAAACACAAGGTAAAGTTTTGGGTGGAATATGGTGTTATAATTTCCTATAAATTTGTTCGCAATTCATTGGTGTCAAATATTTTCATAGTATCCTTTTGAAAAAAAAAATCATCAATGATAACATAACTGATAATTTTTTTGCGTAGTTAGCTCCAATGAGAACACAAAGTGTGTAAAGAATTCTAGGTTAGGGATTCTTTTGTATCAGAAGTCTTCTTGATAAGGGTTTCAAAGAAGCATGTTCAGTTGTAATAAACTATAATATAAGTAAAGGATACTACTAAGGTACTTCTGATTAAAAATGCTTCTGCTAGAGGGGAGAGTACTAATGTGGAAAAAGACTCACACTTAAGAGTGAGATTATATAAAATTCAAGTGTGAATTTGAATCTCTCATTGCGTAGAAATAATAAAGTTAAGCGAATATGAGAAAAAAAAAGACTTACAAACTCATTATTTCAAAATTTTATGAAATAAGTGATATCATAATATTTTATATGAGTTTGTTCATAATTTATTGGTATCGAATTTCCTTAAAGTATTTTCCTCGAAAGACTCCAAGAGTGTCTGAGTGTAATGCATTGAAGGAATACATTCACATATTCACATGCATGCAAATGTGTCTTTATGCCAATACCAAACTAGCTTCTCAACAAATTAGAGGGGTTTCCCTTGAATCAAATAAGTGTCGACTCCACAACGTTTCATGCCTTTCCTCACACTTTAGTTGAACCAAATAAGGAACATATCCTCACATCTACACCTTCCCTTCTTGGCTTGTTATGGAGCTTTGGAAGCCTATAAAGGTTTAGAAAACTCATACGACGATTAAGAGATATGACTCAGTTAGATGCGAGTTTATGTATTATATGATGGTAAGGCTAGAATTTTGTAATAAATGGATTAGTCGTTGATTCTTCTATTGTGTCTATTATGGTAAATGGAAGCTCAACCTAATAATTTCAACCAACAAGAGGTTTGAGGCAACGGGGCCTAATGGCTTCATTCTTAGTAGCTCAGGGGCTAGCAAGAATGGTAAGACAAGCAACAAAGAAATAATTATATCAAGATGTGAGGGTGGGGAATAAGGGAATTAAGGTTGGCTTATTACAATTTGTATATGATATTCTATTTATCTGTGAAGAAAAACACATGTAACATAATGATTATAAAAGCTATTTTAAGAAATTGAGTTTGTGTTTGGACTTAGGACTATTTTTTTTTATATAAAAGCAAGATTGGAGGAATGAGGATTAAGAGAGAAGTATTGGATAAATTCTCTTGAATTCTAAATTATACATATGAAAATCTTGTTCAATACCTATGTTCGCAAAAGGGGGAAACCTAAGGTAAAACAATTTTGGCAAGAAATGTTAGAAAAAGTGAGAAAATGACTAACTAGTTGGAAAGGCAAATGTTTGCCTAATAAAGTCAGTCTTTTAAGCACTTCCTTCGTGTTGCAACATGAATCGCGACGGGATGATGAACCAAAAATTAAATTTGGAAAAATATAGTTTGGAGTCGCTACCATAATTTATTCTGGAAAAATACGAAAAAACAAAAATAAATAAGGTAAGGTCAGCAAGAAACCAGATTTTGGTTCAAGAGTTGGTTACGCGTGGGGAAGGTATTAGCACCCTACAGCGTTCGTCCTAAGACGGTACCTTTAATTAAACATGCAAAAGGATGTGATTTTCAAAATATTTATTTTCCCCAAAAATAATAATAAAAGAATGTACAAAAGAAACAAAAAGATTTTTTTTTTGTTTTTTGGGTCCGACAAGGATTAATCATTGCTCCTATGTATCTCCATTTAGAATGGAGAATTAAGGTTACGTGGTTCTTAAATGAAAAACTATTTGGAAAATGATTTATTTATTTTTTGATAATTTTGAAAACTTTTTTATTTAAATTTTTAGTATTTTTAATTATTTTAAAGTTGGTGTCACACGACGCAAGCAACCGGACAGACACTAAAAATAAATTCTTTTGTTTTTAATTTTTTTTAATCTTTTATAATTTTTTCATATTTTTTAAAAGGTATTTTATAGTGGATGTGGATGTCATTACGATGTGAGCAACTAGATAGATATCAAAGAGTAAACAAATAAAGTTTTTTTTTATATCTATACATATATTTTAGAAAAAAAAAGTCTAAATTGAGTGTCACGCGACGCGAGCGGTTGGATAAACACTAAAAAAATGGAAAAAAAATATTTTTTGATGATTTAAAAAAATATAATGAAAATTAGAAAATTTAAATCAAAAGAAAAAAGAAATTGGCAGTGACATACCTTAAGAAATTTTCAATATCTCTTCTTCTATATCAATCTCACCCTCTCATTTTGTACACTACCTTTTTCTCTTTTCTTTTTCTTGCCTTTTTTTCTAATATTTTTGTGTTTTTTCCCAAGACAGATAAAAATGACATGTGTCTGTGTGAGTGGTAATGAGAGAGAAAGACAAAGTGTAGAGAATGTTTTCTTTTTTTTTCGATCCCCTTTCACATGACAAACTGTGTATTTATATTCACACATTGTAATATCAATACAATCATAGCCTTAATTGTAATGAACAATATAAAGAAGGAATCGGTCACGATAACACATCACGAGAATCAAAAAATCGTAGCAAATTAGAGCATAATACCAATCATCATCAGTAATATTAATTATAATCATTAGAAGATATATTGTTTCTAATTATTATAATCATATCATTATTTTCTATTTTCTCTATCATGAACAAAGGGCAAAAAATACGTTGTGTTGTTAGGCTCTTCTTCTTTTTCTCCTTTTTTTTCCATCTCTCTCTTTTTCTTCTTTTTGCTTTTTTTGCTAAAATTAAAGTTTGAAAATCTTTGAAGAAAATTTTATTTCACCTTCTTTTTATTCACCATTAATTAGAAAAAATTCTTTTATTTGTTTTTTTTTTCAAAAATAAATATATTCATCTAGACAAAATTGGGTGTTGACACTCCTTATTATCTATCTTTCTTTTAAACATCTAAAATGTGTGTTAAGAGCTCATAATAACATAAAGAAACTTCCTTAGGGGCTGTAAATATGAGGATAGAAAGACAACATGGATCAAATGAGAAAGCTTATGTAAATATAAGAAATAGGGGATGCTGGGTATTAGGGATGGAAAACCAAAGGAAATGGAAAGATGTTCTATAATCTAAGTATGGATCTTGGAGGAATTTAAGTGATTTTAAGACAACAAACAATGAATCTTGGTGGTTAAAAGATCTAAGGTCTGTTTGTTGAAGCACATAACACAATAATTGGTTTAAAAATAGAGTAATGTGGAGAGTAGGATAAAGAACAAAATTAGGTTATAGGAGGACAAATGGGTAGAGAAACTTCACTCTATTCCATATTCCCTAGGTTATATGCAATTTCAAATTGTAAAGCTAGCACTCTAAGTGAGTTGGGGGATGGTCACATAGTGAATGGGTATGGACTTTAACTTGGAGAAAAACAATATTAGACTAGGAAAAATATAAGAACACGACTTAATGCATATCATAAATGTTAAAATGATTAAAAGAAATTGTGATGATTTTTGGGTATGGATGGAGGAAGATGAAGGAAAAAATATAGTAAGGTCTGCCCACAATCAAAGTACTATAGGAGCGAAAGATAATAGTGTTTTTAAATCTCTATGGCTCTTAAATGTGTTTCTGAAGGCACAAATATTGGGATCTAGGTAATGATGGATAAGGTGGTAATTAAAACAAAGCTAACAAATAAGGGTATACATTTAGGTAATATCTTATGCAAGTTGTGTGCAAAAAGTGAGGGGAGTGTCACACATCTCTACTTTGACTTTAAAATAACCAAAGTAGTGTGAGCGATGTGTGATATGTGAGTCGATTTGAATATAGTAAATCATAACAAACCATGTGTCAATCTCCAACACTTTCATCTTATGCAAATAAATGAAAAATAAAGTCAAATATGGAAAGGAATGTGGTTGACAATTATTTGGAAAATCTAGAAGTTGAGAAACAAGGTAATTTTCAAGCAAAGGAAATTTACCCAGAAGAAATCTTTTGTATAAAGACAAGTAAGTGCATGGACTTGGTTGAAACATAAATTATCAAGTATAACATTCTCATACAGTGATTGGTACCAATACTCAATTCAATACTTAAAGTCATTGTGATTATTATTAAGGAGTTATTATTCAAGGACAAACATACACTTAGTTTGATAGAATGGGAGTGATGGTTTATTTTTATAGAAATAGAGTGTTATGGGAAGGCTTGAGGAAGATATGTTTTCTTTTCTGTAGAGGATGAGTTTAGTAGAGTACAACTTTTGTTCCTATATGGAATTAAACATCGGGACAATACAACTGTTCTACTCTGGGAATGAAACTAGGAGACAAAAAGCCATTATGTTTTGCTATTGCATGGACTAGGACACTGTTGTGAAATTAAGTAAGGATAGGCAACTATTAGGAAAATGCCATTATGTTAGCACTATCATATTAGGAGCATAATTTTATGATGTTGTGTAACCTTAGGGATAATATGTAGTGGAAGGACCTGAGAACCTTTTTTGCTACTACATGTACTTACCATTGCAAATGTATAATGTTGTTATACTGGTCTGCATATAGACTACTGATAACTCAATTTCTATATCTTCATATTGAAGCTTATTGCACTCCCTTAACATCTTTGTTTTTTTTATCTTTCAATCATAGCTTAGATATGTGCCTTTTAGGTAATTTTCAACAACTGCAGTATCGCCCGACGCATCTGAACTGCCGCTAGGCGCCTACTCCCCGTTTTGGTAATGCCTGACGACATTTATTGTCACTCGACGCATCTTAAAGGAGAATTTTCCCTGTCTTTGATGCCCGACATTGTCCCAATGCAACCCACGCTAACGAAAAAATGTTTATTTTTTCAGCACTGACCTTTGTTGATTATTTTGATCATAACTTTCACTACAGGTGTCCAAATGAGTTAGGTGTCCAAATGAGTTTGTTCTTATTCCGTTGGATTTTACACTCAAAGAGCTTTAATTGAAGTGGTAGAACACAACTTTTGGAGCTTTGTACGAGATGTAGTGTAATCTGGAAGTTCTAAAACGTTACATAGACAAAGCATTTCAATCACTTTTTGTTAGAATATATTTACAATATGGTTTTGCCCTTTATTATATCTTTTGTCTTTTATGTAACAATAAGGTGATTCTAGAAATAGTTTGTTGCTGATTGTCAATAGTGGTGTTGACTTACCTCTTAGGCTCTATATAATATTGTTTTTGTGCTCTCCGAAATTTGAGGAAATATATAAGATATTATGCCTACTCTATATTTCTCTCCATTCTAACATGGTATATAGAGCTTGACAAGTGATTTTCATGGCTGACGTCCCTGATCGCTCCACTACTCCCTCTCCCGTCCTATTCTCTTATACTATATCAGAAAAGTTATCTAATACAATTTTTTTAATATGGAAGCAGCAGATTGAACCAATTATCAAGGCCCACCGCCTTCACCGATTTGTGGTCAACCCTAATATCCCACCAGAATACACCTCCCTTTCTAATTGTGACCAAGGGAAAGAGAATCCCGATTATACTCTATGGGAGACACAAGACCAACTTCTTCTCTCATGGCTACAATCTTCCCTCCTTGCTTCGTTCCTTCTGCGAGTTCTTGGGTGTAAGCATTCTTTCCAGATTTGGGAAAAGATTCACTCCCACTTTCATACTCAAACCAAAGCCAAAGCTCGACAACTGCATCCTAAACTTCGTAACATGAAGAAAAGGGATCGTTCCATCATTGAGTTTCTGCTTCGTCTCCAAACGATTGTTCATTCCCTTTAGTCCATTGGTGATCCCGTCTTTGATACTGAACAACTCGACATTCTCATTGAAGGTCTCCCCCCTGAATATGAATCCTTCATCCCGTTGCTAAATATCAAGCCTGAACTGTTTTCTTTTGCTGAAATCGAGTCATTAATCGTTGCTCAGGAGGCTCGACTCGAGAGGTTCAAGCAAACCGGTGATAATTTTTCTCTTAATTTCACTCAGGCCAACTCACAAGCAGCTTCTAGTCACCATGGTCAAGTTGTACCCACTCATTCTGCATCCTCTCATACTCACTTTACTCACAAAGGCTATAGTTATCGTGGTTGTGGTAATCAGGGGCGTCGCATACTGCGACCCATTGCTATCATCACTTTGATCCCAACTACACTGGTGTTTCTTATGGCTCTCTTTTGCGACCCAATCTTGCTCCCTATTTTCCTTATGCTGGATCTTCTCGTGCTTTGCCTCAATCACACCCACCACCACATTCTGGCCAACCCCAATTTCATCTCACCGCAATAGAGCATACTTCAACTCCACCACAGATCAATCTTGCTACCCCTGTTCAACAGTCACAAAATTGGTTTATCGATTCAGGGGCTTCATATCATATTACAGCTGATCCTCATAATCTGATGGAGATTGTTCCTACTCCAACTGACACCATTATGTTCCTAGGCAATAGACAAGGTCTGCTTGTACATCTCTGTGGTTCTGCTATGTTTCTATCTGCTACAAATCCCCCTGTCCCTCTTCTTCTAAAAAATTTGTTACATGTTCCTTATATTAATAAAAACTTGGTTAGTGTTAGCAAATTTGCTAGTGATAATCATGTTTATTTTGAGTTTTACCTCTCTCTTTGTTTTGTCAAGTCACAGGTTGACCACCCTGTTCTTCTCACGGGTTATCTAGGATCTGATGGTTTATACCAATTTCCTTCACTTTCGCTGCATTTTGTTTCCAAGTCCTCTTAGTGTCATCTCTCACAACGCTCTTCAATTGCTGCCTCTAGTGTTCCTTTGTCATCTTCACTTACATCATCCACCAATTCTGTTGTTTCTCTATACTCTTTGTGGCATCATAGACTATGTCATCCGTCATCTTATGTTTTACAAAATGTTCTAAAACATTGTAATCTTCCTTCCATAAATAAAACACTTGTTGACTTTTGTGTTGCATGCTATATGGGTAAATCTCATCAACTTAATTCTCAGTCTTCTTTCACCACTTATACAATTATTATATTTCCTTTGTTGATGCTTACAGTCGGTACACCTGGATTTATTTCATAAAAAAAATGATACTTTACATATTTCAAACAATTTCAAAACCATGTTGAACTACAACTCAATCATAAAATTAAAGCAGTGCAAACTGATTGGAGTGGTGAGTTTCGGCCTCTGACTCAATTTCTTCAATTTGTTTGCATTAATCATAGACACATTTGCCCTTACACCCACCATCAAAATGGTGTTATTGAACATAAGCATCGTCACATTGTTGAAATAAGACTCACCCTTCTATCCCAATCTTCTCTTCCTCTCAAATTTTAGGATTATGCTTTTCATACTATTGTTTACCTCATTAATAGACTGTCTACTTCTGCTATGCCTCATTCTGTTCCTTATTCTCTCATTTTTCACAAAGATCCCAACTATCACTTTTTACATGTGTTTGGTTGTGCGTGTTATCCTCACACACGTCCTTACAACCAACACAAAGTAGCCTTTCGCTCCACAACTTGCACCTTCTTGGGTTATTCCTCTTGTCACAAAGGTTACAAATGTCTAGATTCACATGGTAGGCTTTTTATTTCTAAAGATGTCATATTTGATGAACACACCTTCGCCTTTTTATGCACATCCCCTACCCCTCCTTCCTCCACTCTTCAATCTCGGCCTCATCCTCTTGGTCTTCTTCCCATTCCTGTTGTACCACCCATTTAGCATGCTCCTCTTGAGTCAACCTTTGTTTTATCCTCTCTTATATCCTCTATTCCTACATCCTCTCCAGTTAGTTCTCCCCCTAATTTACCTCCTTCTAGTTTTGCTCCTGATTTCCCTCTAGTTGCCCCTCAATCAACTTCCACTCACCCCATGCAAACTCGGTCAAAGTCTGGTATTGTCAAACCCCGCCTCTATCCCTCTCTTCTTATTACTAATGTAGAACCTCATACAGTCAACAAGGCCTTGTCTTCACCTCTTTGGAGAAAAGCAATGCAGAATGAATATGATGCCTTATTGGCAAATAATACATGGTCTCTCAGCACTCTTCCCTCGGGTCGTTCAGCAGTTAGCTACAAATGGATTTTTTGAATTAAAGAAAATTATGATGACACAGTAAACAGATACAAGGCCAGGTTAGTTGCCAAAGGTTTTCACCAGCAATTTGGCTGTGATTATTCTAAAACTTTCTCTCCTGTAGTGAAGCCTATCACTATTCAAAGTATTCTCACATTAGTTGTTACTCACCACTGGTCTATTCAAAATATCGATATCAACAATGCTTTCTTAAATGACACTCTTCATGAAGATGTTTACATGACTCAACCCCCTAGTTTTGAGTCCGTTGATTCAGCTATTGTTTGCAAACTTCATAAGTCAATTTATGGCCTAAAACAAGTCCCTAGAGCTTGGTATGAGAAACTCACCACTACTCTTATTGGTTTTGGTTTTCAGCAAAGCAAGTATGATCCATCTTGGAAATCTTGAGTATTTTTTGGGCATTGAGGTCAAACGACTCACTAATGGCTCTCTTTTACTTTCCCAAAGCAAGTATGTTCAAGATTTTCTTAACAGAGTTGGCATGGCTAATGCAAAAGGCATTTCTACTCCTCTTCCTAGTGGTCTCAAATTTTCTAAACTTAAGTCTGATTATATGGATGATCCTTCTCTTTATAGATCTATTGTTGGTGCATTACAGTATATCACTATTACTAGGCCCGAGATTGGATACAGTGTGAATAAAGCTTGTCAATTCATGGCTCAACCCCTCATGGATCATTGGAAGGTAGTTAAGCATATTTTACGCTATCTAAAAGGATCTATTGCTTATGTTTTGCATATTCAGCCCATCTCAAATGTCCAAAACAACTACACTATTCATGCCTACTGTGATGCAGATTGGGCTTCAGATATTGATGACAAACATTCCACCTCTGGTGCTTGTATATATTTTGGTTCGACATTGGTGTCTTGGTGGTCTAAAAGGTATACATTGGTTGCTAGATTAAGTGTTGAAGTTGAATATCGTAGTCTTGCCACTACTGCTATTGAAATTGTGTGGCTCCAATCTTTACTTCATGAACTTTACCTCAAATGCAATACCCTTGTCATCTATTGTGACAATCAAAGTGTTGTTGCTCTAAGTCACAATCATGTACTTCACTCCAGAACCAAGCACATGGAACTGGACATTTTCTTTGTCAGGGAAAAAGTACTCCAACAGTCCTTAATTGTTCGTCACATTCCAGTTGTTGATCAAATTGCAGATATCCTAACTAAACCTCTCTCACAAGCTTGATTTTCTGCTCTAAGACACAAACTCAATGTGATTGATCCTTTTCAATTACCTTGAGTTTGAGGGGGACTGTTAGAATATATTTACAATATTGTTTTGTCCTTTATTATATCTTTTGTCTTTTGTGTAACAATAAGGTGATTCTAGAAATAGTTTGTTGCTGACTGTCAATAATGGTGTTGACTCATCTCTTAGGCTCTATATAATATTGTTTTTATACTCTCTGACATTTGAGGAATATATCATATATTATGCCTACTCTATATTTCTCTCCATTCTAACACTTTTGGTGCATTTAGCAAGGCCTTGGAGCAGATCCTCCCTTAACCTAAGGGGCTTCTTGATTGCACATGGAATGGCCTAAATGAAGCTGGGCCAGGGTTGGCATTAGTGTCACATCACCAACCACAACAGAAATGGGCCTGGCAGCACACACTCTCAGAACACAAAAAAGGGAGACAAAACAACTTTTGGAGGGGTGGCAACAACTTTTTTAGAGGATTTTCTCATATTCTGTTATGGGGAACGTTTGTTTTTTGGAGAGAGGAAATAGAGAGAGGAAGGAAGGTGAAACGAGAGATCATGAATTAGGGATCGGTTTGGTTTTCTGAATATGGAAAGGAGTAGGAAGAGGTCTCAAGCTTTTCTCTTGGATCAATGTAATTTCAGCAAAGTGATACATTATTGATACTTTTGGGTTAGTTTTAATTCACTACAATTCTAAGTTTTGTCCACTATTCTCATGGTTTTCTTTAGTGTTAGTTTCACTTAGTTCTTTGCTTTTCAAATTTGCATGATAATGTGTTTTAAGGTTTGATTATGTTGTCCGATAACACTAGTTATGATTTGGTAAGCTTTGGTTGGTGCTATTTTTTTTTTCAGCTTTCAAATTAAAGTAGTTTTCATTTGATATTTGTTATTTAGTAATCTTGAGCACTATTTCATTGGTCTTGCAACCACCAATCAAAGAAATTAATGTTTAGTCATTGTTTCATTTTAACTATTGTTTTATCTCTTAGTTAAGTATGCCTTTTATTTAAGTTAGAGCTATTATTATTCTACCGATGCTTTTCTTTTAACATTTATTTTTATACTTTATTTTGATCATGCATTTCATTTAATCCGTGCTGCATTTTACAATCCACTCTTGCATTTTAATTCTCCTAGCTATAGTGAAAGTAGTACCCATGTTCTCGTGTTCTCTTGTTTTCTATTACACATTTATCTCTTTGGTTAAATTATGTTTTCATGTTGCATTTATCATTTTGTCAAGTTGGGCTACAGTTTTAAAAATCAGTTTTGGGATCATGTTAGCTCTAGGTTGCAAAGTAGTTGGTCAATTAATTTGATGTTTCTTTCAAGTCCATGTACAACCATAATTTTCTGCATAATTTTTCATTTACAGCCTTGTAATATGTTTAGTTATATGTTGCTCATTGTCAAAGTAGTCTAGTTCTTTTTGTGGAGTTAATCTATAGCCTTAAGTAGTTTCTTTTTGTTTGAATTGAAATGTGTAACAGTCAGGCATTTTAAATGAGTCACTTTCATTAGTTTAGCACATTGCAATTGCCTTTATCTCAGTTTTATTGTCTATCTCCCAAAAACATGTATTTTGCATTCAATCCACTTATTGCATTGGTCCTATCTTTGGACTGACCTGAGTTGATCCTTATACTACATAAGTAAAAGTGATTAATTCACTTTGTTTGAGATAGTTTAGGCGACAAAAGTTGTCTACCAACTACCCCATTAGCTTCTTCCTTAACACTCTTGGTAGCATTATCCTATAAGATGAATACACCTTCTATAAAGGTACTATGTACATACTTTTTGTAAAAGGGTTAGAATACTCCAAATGTTCTACTTTAATTAATTCAGTTTTTGTTAATCGAAAAAAAAAAAGATTACAATTTCTTATCATAAGTGAAATCTTGATTATAATGTAATATATTTCATTTCATTTTTTTTTCTAGGCAATTGAAATACAAAAGGAACAATCAACATTTGTTGATAAAGATATTGGCTCCTCTTTTTTGTGCAGTGAGAGGCCCTTTTTTCCTTCACCCATTATTACTAATCGCACCCATTATTATTAAAAAGACTAAAATACTCCTCTCGATTGTACACGTCATTGCTTTTACTCCTGCTATCCATTGTTTTAGACTTGTTCCAAAAAAAGCTCATTATAAAAGCTACATTTATTTTATGGAAATCTTGTTTCAAAATGCATTTAGTATATGATGGAAAGTTTATTCTAAAAGGTGTCATATATATATATATATATATATATATATATATATATATATATATATATATATATATATATATATATATATATTCATATTCTAAAATGTTGTTTCAGGAATTTTGTTCCTTAAAACTCGTTCTAAAATACATTTTATATGATGTAAAAATTTGTTCTATAGAAATCTTATTTTGAAAATCCTGTTTCAAAAATTGTTCTATAAATCCTATTCTGAAAATTCGAGAAAACATTTCGAAAATAGATAATCGAAACTCACTGCGAAGAAAGACAAAATAACCATTTTAAAAATTATAGGATCGCAGTTAGAAATTACGGGGGTGCAGAAAGAAAATCTCAGTGACATACATCTCAACAGAGTCCAGCCCAGACCTTTTTCTTCTTTTTCTTCAGAGAAATTTGCACTCTATGCATTACAGAATCTATTCTCCATGGCGCGCGAACCGAAGAGCCTCGGTGTGAAGATCCTATGGCTTTGGACTTTTGGAACCGCCGCTAGTAACCTTTCTTCCCATTCTTTCTCCTTCAATTGTTTCGTCACCATTAATCACATTCACTTCACTCTTTCTGTTTTCTCGTAGTCCTAGTCACCAACGCCATGCGCACAAGAATGAGAGACATGGAAACTCTCATGAACGCCGAACAACAACACCAGCACGATGCCGCTACCACCGACTCGTCTTTGGTGGAAATGGATAAAGATTGATTTGTACTGTTTCTGACTCGGTCTTGGAGGGTGAGGTGCTGATTAAACTCGCCAAGGATAAAAGAGCACGCAACGTGTTTGTTGAATGTCCTAACTGAACTAAGGCGGAACCGCCAGCGAAATTTGGAAACCAGGCACGATGGTGATTTTTTTTTTATACTTTATTATTTGTCGTCATTTTTTGTGATTGTGGCATGTGTTTTACACCATATTCCCGTAAATTGATCTTCTTGTGGGCTTGGCACTTTGACATTGTTGATATTGTGGGATTAGCCTAAGTTAATAATTTATTTAGATGCTGAAAATGTATGGCTTGAAAGTTTGAATATGGTTTTTAAATGTTGATAAAGTAAAAAAAGTCATTGAATATAGTTTTGTTTAGTCAATGAAAAATATATATTCGGTATTATTGAATGATGTATTCAAAAAGAGTAGAGTATAGATGGAAGGTTATTCAAATGCAACAATAGGAATATAGGAAGAACATCAACACCTTTTAGAAGAAGAAATTGGGATGTTAACTAGGAGCTTCCAAGTAATTTTATTTGATTTTTTATAAATTTATTTTGAGTTTCGGAATTCAGGAATAAATAAATACTAGAATTCAGGAATAGGAACCCTCCTTTTCTTCCATTTCCAAATTTGCAAAACTTAGTTTACAAACCAACAATGCAACTGAAAATCATATTATAAACTTTTCACGTCTCAAACACGAGTTTTCAATATATTAAGAAAAAAAAATTTATAGTTGGTCGATCTTTTCTCAATCTCCCATACTATATATGATTTAGAATTAATTAATGGGATGTTTGTTAAGAGGAAAATTTTCATACCTAGGAACTATGGTAGGTGAGAGTTACTTAATTCTCAAAGGACTAACATGTATTTGATTGGTAAAAAATATTATTGGCAAATTTACATAAATTTTCTCGAAAATAGAGGGTAGTGTTATTTTTTAATTAAATTTTAATTTAATACAGTAATCTGATTTTTTTTAATAACTTTGTTACCAAGTAAAAGTTAGATTTTCATGTCTTCTTGATAATGCTTTTGTGTGAAACTTAATTAAAATCTATTTCTGGAAACCTGATTCTTTTGACAATATTATTTTTCTAAAAGTAAATTAAACATGAGGGTACTTTCTTAACATTATATCCGTGGGAAACTAAAAACTTCTCTTCTTTGGAATACCTCCTCTCGGTTAATTGCGATCGTATAAAAATGTACTATTTTTAAATTTAAATAAAATCTTATTCTTTAGAAAGATGTTTCTTTACTATTTTAATTATTATAATTTAAACATTTTTAATTCAAATTAGTGAGTTTTTGGTTTTGGTTTTTATTAAAAAATAATCTTTTTCATCTTTATAAAATTGGATGTCAATTAGTTCACACAATAAACATTCACTTAAGTCCATATTTTGATATTGAGAGTTTGACGTGGATTTAATTCAGATACGAACTTATGAAATTTTAATAGTCATATTAGATATTATGAGTTATATAATTACAGTATAAAATATTATGAATGTTTAAAATTGTTAGAATTTGTAAAAAATTGAGAGATATGTTATAAGAGGAGAAATTTGTTATTTTATTTTATTCATATAATTCTTGTATAAATATAAATGTAACATAATATAAAGTCAAATGACTTCACGTGATTTTTTCTGAAAATAAAATCATAAAATTATTGATTGGAAGATTTTTCCTTTCCAAATAAAGATTTAGGTGGGATATAGATTTAAATGAGTGTAAACTTAACCTAATATGTACTGTATAGTTTGAATTATTGTTGTAGTTTGTGGATAATGTTTGTACGTTCCAAGATTTTAAGCAGCGTTTTAGTTCTTAATAGAGATGGCAAATAAACCCGTCCCCGTGGGTATTGCCCGAACCCATCCCCGTTTTGACGGGGAATCCCCGCATTGACTGGGTATGGGTATGGGTATGGGGAATCCCCGACTTTTTCAGTTAGGTATGGGAATGGGTATGGGGATGTACATATACCCGCCATAATACCCGTCCCCGTCATATTTTCATTCTCTTTTAAATTATTAAAATATTCACAATTAATCAAGTAACCCATATATATATATATATATATATATATATATATTTTTTTTTTTTTTTTTTTATATTTTTTTC
>Ga0214542_1003604_pt1 | contig 31392 bp, 13 predicted proteins | sample CNSS1metaG_FD_160096 | JGI IMG/M metagenome (GOLD analysis project Ga0214542, IMG submission 160096) | Root nodule microbial communities from cowpea collected in UCLA plant growth center, Los Angeles, California, USA - CNSS1 | ecosystem: Host-associated > Plants > Roots > Nodule | place: USA...
ATGGGGATGGGAAAAAAGTTTGATACCCGTTGGGTTTGGGTATGGGGATGGGGATGAATTTTTTATGCGGGGATGGGTATGGGATAGCGAAACCCGTCCCCGCCCCGCCCCGTTGCCATCCCTACTTCAAACATTTAAAAACTAAAACAGATTTCACAATTGTATAACTAAAAAAAACAAATTTTTATTTTTTAAAACCAAAATAATTTCTCTATTTATATAACAACATCTCGTAGGGCTACACACGTTACCATTACGATATTGAGCATATTTACATGTGTTCTGTTGAAGCCTAACTACACATCCATCCACATACCACATTAAAAGTTAAAAAGAAACTATATAATGCAAAAATATACATTTTAAAAAAAGTTGACACTGAACTTTAATTATTTCGAAAAATAAAAATAAAAAGCATAAATTTATAATAATATATATAATTTGTATTTATTCTTTTTTCTTGTTTGCCTAGTAGATGAAATACAAATAGATGCACTGAAGTTAGAAACAACAATTTCGTCATGATTTTGTTTTTAAAAGATGTCTCGAAAGATAGAAAAAGGTAGAAGTATTTAAATTTCACTTTACCTTAATTTTTAAACAATATAAGACTTATTAGGTATACCGAAACAAGCACCAGTCGATATCCATTAATTAAAAATATTAAATTAATTATTATATAAATCTTATCATTTTTTATATGTAATAATTTCTTTTAGTAATAAATAATAAACTTTTTTTTTTTCAGAAAAAAAAAAGTCCCACTAGTCAAACATACTGGTACGAGTGAAGAAAAAAAAAAGTACGAGTGAAGATAGAAAAAAAAAAAAGAGAAAAAGGTAAAGGGAAGCGTCACGATCACAAACACCAACATCAACATTGTTTGTTTCACACCTCTTTCGCTTCACCTTCCAGGTACGTTGGTAAACGCTAACGTCGTCAACATTTCGTTTCCTCTTCGTCTTTCGAACTTTCTAGAACTGGCCCACCAAAACTTCCATAGCAAGGAGACAATTGTACGGACACCCAACTTAAGAACTCACAAATTAGCGTGGCATTTCAACCACTACCTTGTTTTCTTCCTATCTTCTACACCATAGTCTCAATTCTATTATAAAATATGTCACAACAATACTCTACTTCTTCATATTTTATTCATAACAAAACAAATTAAATGTATTAATTAACTAAATTGAACTTTTGTCCAATTTTATTATTTTCTTAAAAAATTGCGTTTTTACTTGTATATGATAATGAAGTGAAATAAATAAAACTTGTTAAATATAATATTTAATTGTATAAGCGCGTGAATGAAAAGTCCACTAGAATTCAAGCATATAGTAATACGCGTAACTTAAGAAATTACTGTTTGAAAGGAATAAAAGAGAAACATAACAAAATGACAACAAATATTCTAAGATTGGAAATTGTTATATTCTTCTTTCTTTCTCATTTTAACTTTTTTTATCTCATTGCTGATGGAATTTTTTCTATTTTATTTATCAAACATGAAAACTTGAAATAGAAGAAAAATAGAATAAACGCTTGAAATATTATTTTAAAAATAATTTTAATTAAAATTAAATGAGGACATATCTTTGTCCTCAATTTTCTCTTTCGTCGAAACACGAGACACGTCGTCAGATAATAGAGAGAAAAAGGAAAAAGTTAATGAAACAGAAAAAAGTAAATTCTTTTCCTACGAGGCTTCACTACTGAAAAGTTATCGTCAGACAGCAAAAATTGAAGTTGTACGGAACGGGGGAATATTCTAGAGCCTAAGAAAATCTTTTGGAATTCCAACCCTAATATTTATAATATAACCGTCAATTTGTGATAGAAGACAAAATAAATGAAAGAAAAATTGATACATAAATTTATTAAATACTATGGAAAAAAATATTAAATTGAAATATAAATATAATTGGTCTAATATTATTATTAATAAATAAATAATATATAAATAAAAAACAATTGTAGGGTCCACTAAGATTCATAATCACCGGTCGACATCGACAAGGAGTGAGCAGCACAAAGGAATGATAACCTAGTGGTTTTTCCAATTCCTCACGCGCCTCCTTTGAAAGTCACATCTACTCGCGCTGTTTTCGCGAAACGTGTGTAACCAAAAAACTTCTCAGGTACGCTTAGAGATTCATGCGCGAGTACAAAGATCGTTGAACGTGAGAGTGTGGGTAAACCTTTTCCGCTACGTGTGGAGTTTGGTTTTTACGTAATTATAATTATTATAAAAGAAAATAAAATAAAATAAATACGGAATATTTGTTATACTTTAGCCAATAATCCAGCAAAGGATATCATTTTTATAAGTACTTGTATTATTTTTAAATAATCTCTTTACTTTTATTCATATAGACTTTTGTAATTCCTCAATTAAAATTAGCTGCCTAACCTTTTAACTTCTAAAAAGGTTATTTAATAGTCATATTTATTTCATCAAATTATTTTAATAATCATATTTATTTAATATAAACAAATAAAAATATTATACCGGAATTATTTTTCCGGTAAACTAAATTTGGATAGAGAATGTTTTCTGCTCAAAGTTATGGTTATTAAAAAAAACAATCTACATACGCAACAGTCATACATGAAATAGATTTTTTCTATTCTCATTGCAATTTTAGTATTCAGGGACGATAAATGATTAATGATAAATGATTAATAACATTTACTCTTCAATTTGATCACATTTAATATTTTTCCTGAAATGATTAATGTAGAAAACTGTGTAATGAATTCATTTACTAATTTCTTCAATGATAATAAATACAAAAAAACTATAGCATTGATTAACAATATAAATATTATGTTATATTATCTATTTCTTTACTTGTAATTTTAGAAATTTTTATTTTTTACTATTTCTATTACCTTTTAAACTGGCACTCTATTCCAAACATAGTTATATATTAGTACTCTTTCAAAACCAAACAAAAAAATTAAACTCTGCTGCTGTTTATTCTGAACATATAATAATTATTATTATCAAGTACATTTATATTTTCCTTTAAATACACCCTAGTCTAGTCAGTTTCCTGTGAAAGAATAAATAAAATAGAAGGAAGAAAAGAAATTGAACTATCATGAAAGAATGAGTTTCAATGTTGGAAACTATTTTTTTTTTAATTATTAATCTTATTTTCTTTTATTTGTAATTTGTTATTTCAGATTTTACCAGCTGCAAGCAGTTTTTAATTTGCAGAAAATAGTTGTTATTGAAAGAAATGGGAGAATTTTGAAATTTGTCAATTGGTTTTCTCTCTTTCTTCCTTGCTTCTATGTTTCCATACCAAACGGTTACCTTCCCCGCAATGCAGTTCAGTACTTAAAGGAATCACTTGACAAGCCATTTTCCATAAAACTCGCAAACGACACTGCCAAACCTCCCTCACCTGCAACAATGTCTGGCCGCGGCTCTAAGCAATCGGATTTCAACCGTCCGCCGCAATCCGCGGCTTCTTCTTCCGCTGCCGGAGGCCGAGGCCGAGGCCGTGGTCGCGGCCGCGGCGCACATTCCGCGCCGTCTCCTCCGACTCAAACATCGCACCCTCCTTCATACGCTGCTTCTCCGGCCCCGCCCACCGCCGCTCCTCCCCGAGCGGTGGCGCCTGTCCCTGCATCAACGGGGCCGGGTCCATCCCGCCCCCCGCCGGTTCAATCCTCGCCGGCGCCAGTTTCTGGATCGCCAGCGGTTGCTACAACAACGTCGCCGTCTCCGGCGGTTGAAGCAGTTACTTCGGCGCTCGAGAAGCAACTGTCATTGGCGCCGTCGGCACCGTCGTCGTCGAAGGCTGTGAGATTCCCGGACCGGCCAGGAATAGGAAGAGCGGGAAAGAAGATCCAAGTGCGAGCCAATCATTTTCAAGTCCAAGTTGCGATGTTGGACATTTATCACTACGATGTTAGTTAATTGAATCGTATTTGTTCTGTTCTGCTTTAGTCGCTGCATGTTAGTGTTTTTTGTTGCTTATGCGGTTGAGAGTGAAGTGAGATGTGTGTCTGAGTGAGTTCATTGTGTGATTAGGTAGCGATCTCTCCTGAGATTACTTCGAAAAAGATCTCCAGAGATATTATTAATTTGTTGGTTCGAGCACACCGTGAATCGATTCTGGGAAATCGCATGCCCGCGTATGACGGACGGAAGAGTCTTTTCACCGCTGGACCTTTGCCTTTTGAAGTTAAGGAATTTAAGGTCAAGCTGGGAGATAACGATGAACCAGGGTCTTCTGCCACTCCTACTTCTGATTGGTTTTTTTTTTTTTTAATTATTTTATGTGTAATAATTTCTTATTGTTTACATGTATTTAAATGTAAATATATTTTTAAGATTTCATTGACTAATGGTCAGTTTTGTTTCTGAATGCATAGGAAAAAGCGTGAACGTGAGTTTAGGGTCACAATACGATTTGCTTCGAAGACCGACCTTCATCATCTGACTCAGTTTCTTGCTCGCCGGCAGTTGGACTGCCCACAGGAAACGATTCAGGCTCTTGATGTTGTACTCCGGGCTACACCTTCTGAGAAGTTGTTTTTTTATTTTGTGTTGTTTGAATTTTGATTTGAAACATTCTGTGTTCTCTTTTACTGATTTGTTTGTTTTTTAAAATATAGGTTTGATGTGGTTGGGAGATCCTTTTTTTCTCCCGCATTGGGACCAAAAGGACCTTTGGGTAATGGGACTGAATATTGGCGGGGGTATTACCAGAGTCTCCGCCCAACTCAGATGGGCCTGTCTCTTAATATTGGTTGGTTTAACTTTTCAATGCTGGTTAAGTTATGAGTGTCTTGAATAACACAGTCTTTGACAACTGATTATTTTTGCGCTGCAGATGTGTCAGCCAGGGCGTTTTATGAGCCCATTCCTGTCCTTGACTTTATTTCTAAGAATTTTAGACTCGATCTTCGCAGGCCTTTGCATGATCAGGACCGAGTTAAGGTATTGTTCTGGAAATTTGTGTGGTTCTTTGTTCTTATTGACTTACATTTTGCTCATAAATGCATAGCAATGATTTTTTTTCTGTTGTGCTCGTAGATTGTGTGGTTCTTTATTCGTATTGAGCTATATTTTGCTTTTGAATACATACTAATGATCTTTTCGTTTGTGCTGAGAGTAAAGATCTGTTACCAAATTTTTCCTGAGATCGTTTGATTGATTTTCAGTCCGGGCATGTTGAAATGTATATAATTAATTTAGAAATCATGTATGTCTTTTGGTTCTTAATATACAGATTAAGAAAGCTTTGAGAGGAGTCAAGGTCCAAGTTAATCATGGACAGAATATTAGGCGTTACAAAGTTAGTGGACTTTCCAAAGAACCCCTCAGAGCCTTAATGTAAGGAACTTTTGCTTTGGTTTCATTTTAATTGTTGTTTTTCATTTACATTTTAATCATATTCTCATTTAGTCCGCTCATGAGTTAGCTTACAAAACTGTTCTCTGTTTTTATATATAAAGTGCGCAATCTCAGTATGAATAATCCAAGTGTTTGATTTTGTTATTTGTATGTTTTAGGTTTACTGATGACAATGGAACAAAAAAATCCGTTCCTCAGTATTTTCAAGAGAAATATAATATTTCATTACAGTATACCCAGCTTTCTGCTCTTCAAGCTGGTAGTGACACCAAGCCAATTTTTTTGCCAATGGAGGTTTCTCTCTGCATTACTCCATCTTTATACGAGTGTATATATTATGTATGAATATTTTTGCTGAGACTTAACATTGGTTCAATGTACTTGTTTTATATATTGTAGCTTTGTGAAATTGTGGCTGGACAGAGATATACCAAAAAATTAAATGAGGATCAAGTAACCGCCCTTTTAAGGGCAACATGCCAGCGTCCTCGTGATAGGGAGGATTCCATCAGACAGGTACCTGCATCGTTATGAATTGGCATGTGTTGCTTCTTTAGTTCTTTACTCGTGGTAATTTTTTTTTCCTGTTTTGACAGATTGTGAGGCAGAGCAAGTTCAGTACGGACAAATTTGCCCAGCACTTTCAAATTAAAGTCAGGGAGGATCCGGCATTGCTTGAAGCTCGTGTTTTACCTCCCCCTATGGTATGATATGATTATACTTGACACGTTTTGGCCAATTCTTTTGTTTAGAATATCTGATTTTATTTTTGTTTCTGCAGCTTAAATACCATGGATCGGGTGGTGAATCACAGGTTCAGCCAAGGATGGGTCAATGGAATATGATTAATAAGGTAAATCTGTGAATAATTTCGTGTTTGGTGGTCATTAATACGTGTGAGTAATGTGGTTTAATTCGGTGCTGTTTGTATGATTGATTACAATGTTCCATAGCCTAGTACCTTTTTGTATCTCATTCTTCATCATCATTTGTTATTTTTCCGGTGGAAGTTGTGTTATCATGTACCTTAGATATGGTTAATATTATACATTGTTCAAGTATACACAGGGAATTATAAAGTAAATTTAATGTCTAAGTATTGTATTCCAAGTAATATTATGATAATTTACTACACCATAAAAAAAAGATGTAACCACTTGTAATATTTTGTAGAAAATGATTGCTGGTGGCACTGTTGAACACTGGACTTGCCTAAACCTATCTGGAAGAATACACAGGGATCTGCCATATCAACTTTGTCAGAATTTGGCTGAAATGTGTAACAGCAAGGGAATGGTAAGGTAGCTTGTACAGTTTGCTATTGAGATTATCTAATGGATAGATTGTTGAGTATTTTTTATTTGAACTGATTTTTATGCCAGCGGTTCAAAGAAAGTCCTGTAGTGCCTATAACATCATCTCCAAGTGGTCAAATAGAGAATGCTCTTATGAACCTGCATAAGCAGTGCAAACAGGCGAACGTAGGGCTCCAACTCTTAATAATAATTTTACCTGACATCAAGGGTTCTTATGGTGAGTGATTTCTATTATCAAATATTGTACTCTTAATGTGGCTCTATCATGTGTAATCATTTCGTTCTGACAGGGAAAATAAAGCGCATTTGTGAAACAGAATTAGGAATAGTATCTCAGTGTTGTCAGCCCAAGCAAGTGGTCAAAATGAACAAGCAATATCTTGAAAATCTGGCCCTCAAGATAAATGTGAAGGTTGAAGTTATTCACTTAAAAACCTTGTTTGAGTTGATCATATTGTTGCTTAAGCTAGACAATATATATGTTTCTGTGAACCTTTTGTTTCTTTTAAATTGTAAACGTGTCTTTGTTGACTTTATATAGGTGGGAGGAACGAATACGATATTGAATGATGCATTTGCTAATAGAATACCTCATGTATCCGATGTACCGACTATAATATTTGGTGCAGATGTTACGCATCCCCAGCCTGGAGAGGACAGTAGTCCTTCCATTGCTGCAGTAAGCTCTCTTTTTCTGTCTTATTTGATTTGTAGATGCATTACTGGGTGACGATTTTATTGTGTTTAATTGCTCAATGGTGTAGGTGGTGGCATCCATGGATTGGCCTTTCGTAACAAGGTACAAAGGAGTTGTGTCTGCTCAGAAACATCGGGAAGAAATTATACAAGATCTTTTTATTCAGGATCCGGCCGGGGGAAATGCACATTCAGGAATTATCAGGTATTGTTGATTGTCGCTGTGGCCACTTTTGTATAGCCAACCCAATTATTATTATTTTTACTCTTTTTCAGGGAGTTGTTTCGAGCTTTTCGGCTTTCAACTCGTCGTAAACCGGAGAGAATTATATTCTACAGGTTGGGTTTGATTGAACATAATGGGACATTTGTGCTATTAGGCTCTTATTGTGTATGTAATTCCTTTTTCAAATTGTTCTCGACAGAGATGGGGTCAGCGAAGGACAGTTCAATCAAGTGCTTCTTTATGAGATGGATGCCATTAGACGGGTATGTTGGATATGGGTGATGTTTTTGAAGAGAGGATAAGCAACATGTTTTATAACATCCACGTCAAATTGCACACTCAAAGGAAACTCTTGAGCAATACTCTTTTTGTGTGTATGCCTAACGTGGTTGTTGGAGATTTATTCCATCCTTATTAATTGCGAGTTTGATACATCTTGTTTCAGGCATGTAACTCTCTAGAAGCGGATTACTTACCCCCGGTTACTTTTGTGGTGGTCCAGAAGAGGCACCACACTCGTTTGTTCCCTATGGATCACGGAGGTCGTGATTCTACAGATAAAAGTGGAAATATAATGCCAGGTTTTATATCTCAAGTTATGTTTGGCTACATTGCAGGTTCGTTTGTTCACGCCTGAATTTGCTAATTTTGTGTACATTTTCTTACAGGGACTGTAGTTGACACAACCATATGTCATCCTCGGGAGTTTGACTTTTATCTGAATAGTCATGCTGGAATCCAAGTAATGCAGTACTCTTAAGACGCGCATTCAACTTTTGTTATTTATTTTCTAAAGGCATTTGACAAGTTATCTGCTTGGATTGTACCTTCTGAATATTGCAGGGAACAAGCAGACCAACTCATTACCACGTATTGTTCGATGAGAATAAGTTTACTGCTGACGAGTTGCAAATTTTAACCAATAATTTGTGTTATACGTAAAATTCTACTCCCATGCTATTTTTCCTATTTTGCTGTTTCTTTTGGTTTATCGTCTTGTCAAGTTTGATTGAAATTTGAATTTCTTTTTTCAGCTATGCAAGGTGTACACGATCAGTTTCAATAGGTTAGTTACATCAAATTCGTTTCCTATATCTTGACGATATTAACGTATTCACACTTTCATTCGGAGTTTTATTGTTTGCTTGCAGTTCCTCCCGCATACTATGCCCATTTGGCAGCTTTCCGTGCTCGCTATTACATTGAAGGTGACACCTCTGATGCTGGTTCTTCAACTGGAGGCAAGAGTACTACAGCCAGCTTTGAGGTAAAATTGCCCTCCGTCAAGGGTAATGTCGCCGACGTCATGTTTTTCTGTTGAAGGTGAAGGCGTTGTTTTGTAAAGATCCGTGTGGAAATCTCTGTTTCCAAATCTTTGTCTTCGTACCTTTTTTGGTGTTAACAACATTTTGGCATCTTGTGTTTTTATTCTAACATAGCAGCTCTGGTGCTCTTGAACAATTCTGATAGTAATACCCAAGTTATAAAGAAAAATCTCAGCTTCATTATTAACTATTATTTATGATTTGTTAACATTTCTTGGGAGTGCACGAATATTTCCACCTTTTCTCGTTTCAATTTATTGTAATTATTGTCATCGCAAGGGCACAACATATGTTGTGTTTTTTAGTTAGTTTCTTGTTCGCTATGATTTAATTAAATGTGTTATTGATAGTGTTTTATAATGAAGACATGAAATATTATTTTTATGTAATCAAAATGAGTAATATATCATCCTAAAATGTTATGGTAGGTCATATCTGAATACGATCAAATTAATGGTTTACTTTGCACAACAAATATATTATTGATTTCTGATTTTTGGATAATAAAAAATTAAAATATGCTCAAATTTATGATGGGTGAAGGTGAATTAACCGAAGTTGAAATGATATGTTGGGATTGCTTTTGTTCTAGTTCTTGATTTTATGTGGATGTGACGGAATATGCAAAATTGCATTATCACATCATGAGTTGTGATTTTCATTGTTAATGTAATTATTTTGAGGCTGTAGATAACTACGGGTGCGTATAATATAATCAAAGTTTTATGTTATAGATCTGGTAAAATGTGTATGTAAATTGCTGTAATTATAATTTGACTGGATACACATCTTTTGATTAATTTTTGCTAATAATAATGATGTTAATTTAGTGCTACATCCACATGATCTGCATTATTATTTTTCTAAAGAAGGCTCCTACAATTTACAATAAGCCATTTACAACAAAAACTATGTTGACCAAAAGCTTAACAACGATGATTTTTATGCAGAAATCGAGTTTGTCAAATTCCAAAAATGTGTTATAACTTGTATCTTCCTTCAATAAAAAAAACATGTTAATTTACAATACTATGTACCAGAAAAGCAAAAAAACTCGATAAACATGGCTGACAAAGAGTGACTCACATAAGCACCTGAAGCTATAAAACAGACAACCCTGTTGTGCACAAAGAAAACACAAACAAGTGACGATCAAAGTAATAACGTGTGATCTTTGCCGATTGCACCAATTATATACCGGCAAGAGAAATACAAAGCAAAAATGAATATGAAATTCCAATTCCACATGCTACAAAATTAGTGTTATGTGCATGAACAGAGCAAGCAACAATGTCCTTATCAAAGTGTAAGGTCCATCACATAAAGAAGTGCTTCCACCTAGCTCTCCTGCATCTACAAACTCACTTCTGCCCCTACCAGCTGATGCAGATACATTCACTGGCAGTGAACCTATATTAATGCATTTAAATTGTAAACCTCATTAGACTATGATGTACCCTTCAAACATATACAAATACAATGCAACACAACCTAAAGTTAAAACTTTAGAATCATCTTTTTACTTTAAATAACGTTGGACCCTTCTAGCTTTATAAAACTAATGATGACTGAAAATCTAAAACAAAATTGAAGACACCATTTTAAATAAGAGACTTATATGTTAGACCCTTTTGTTAATGATTTATTCACAAACACTAATAACGAATAATTATTTGTTTGTAGGTCTACAATTTGAGTTTTAGTAGTCTTATCCTTCGACGTAGAATCTTTACGCGTTGTTTGGTATGTGTCTACAAAGAAGTGTAGGTGAAACTTACAATCATAGTTAGTCCATCCAATGCGTTGACCAGCAACATCGTAGACAAAAATTTTGTCTTTTAATACGAGATCTGCCGCAAAAGAATCCAATGTTGTTACTACATCATAAATGATAGTTACTTGATGATGATGAATAATAATGTATAAACAAGAATATACAAAATACTAGTTCTAGTATCTCAGCCCCACAATAAGAAAGAGTACAAGGGTTTCTATTTTTGATTCTATACTATTTGTGGCCATATACCAAAAATTACTCAATATAAAATTTTTCTTTCTAAATATATACTTTAAGGTCTAACTTTGCTATTATCAACTTGTTTTATGTATCCTTATATCACAAAAAAACATGCATATAGGAACTAAAGTTTCCAAACTAGCACTATACCTCCTAGAATAGTTACACTTTGACCCGGGATTTTCTGAAAGCCAACACACCACACTGAACCCTCACCCTGCAACACACAGGTTAATTGATACCCTTGTAAGTGAGAAAACATGCATATGCAAAATAGATGCAGAATAAATATCCGAATGGTTGCTCTGAGATGTGTCGTAAATTTCCCAATGATAAAAGTTCAGTTGCAGAAATAATTATATGAAAAAGCAAGGAGTTTTCTTCTCCACACCCACCTTTACTCAAAAGGGACCAAGCAAGGTGTACAAATGATAATATTTAAACAAATATAGTAAAACTACTGTTCCAATATCGTTTAAGAGTCAAGGTAAAAGACAATTTAAATACTTCTTTCTTCTTTAATGCTTTAAGATACTTTTAAGAACAAAACTATTAAGGAATTCTACGTTCAAATACAGACAATATCTTGAATGAAGTAATCAAACATAGGGATGTTATCTCGAATAACTACAAAGGGAATTTCACAGCAGTTGCTACTGCACAATAATTTTGCTATGCCACTACAAATTATTGAATACTTACATCTATTGATATCTTTGCAAATCATGTAATCAGATATTATTTCTAAGAAAATTGAATAAAAGGAAATTAAAGCTTGAATGCTTACAATATAATTCTGTTGAATAAGATAGTCCAGTGGTCTTAAAACCAGAGATGCACCACCAGCGAAGTTCAGACTTACTTGTGGAAAAATGTCAACATTGCTGAACAAAGTATGGCCAGAGAGACAGATAAACAGTGTCAAAAAAAATTATTTTTATCCAAACATGAAAAGAAGAATGCTTGAAATCAACAAAATATATATGAACAGCTCCACTTAACCTGGAGGTGGTTATTAAGTAACACTGATTTCCCCTGGAAAGAACACTGCGTACAGATTGTGGAATAGCAGCTGTAATCTGCATCAACAATAATATTGCTGTTAATTATCGATAAATTTCTTAAAAAGAAAAAGTAATGCCACTATTGCTAATCACTTATGAAGAATCACAGCATCATCTATTATTAATCGATTGGATGAAAAGAAATTACCTAACATAACTCACCGCATTCACAAAGGTTGTATAAGCCTCTTCTGCAAGGTACGACAAGGTTGTTCCAGAATCAACAATGGTACCTCTGTTGCTTGATGTAGAAAAAACTGCAGGATCAATTTGCAAAAACTGGCCATTGACAGAGATGCTCTGCAGGTATAAATTGTAGTGAGGCCTGAAATATTTGCCAAGGAAGCAGTTACTCAAACCAGTTTTCACAACATAGTACTAACTAGTGTCCAAGATGTTATAAATTGATTTCATTTATTTGTTTTATTAGGCTCCTAAGAACAAACACAAGAAGCTCCATCAACTCATCAACTTTTTTCATCTCATACAAAAAAATCAACAGAAGTCAACACTTGACAAAAAGTTTCAATCTTCAAGTCAAACAGATAATCTAAAGGATAAATACCATGTTGAAATTTCACTGAATCCATTAAGCAGAATGTATACAGCACATGACTGAACCACAAATAAAAATTGGCATAAAGAAATTTTGAAATGTAGCATGTACTCTAACAAATAAACGTACTGCGATGGAACAAGTGGAGTATAAACTATGTTTGGCTCCACAATTTCACCAAGAACCAAGACACCTCCACCACTGTTATCTCCTTTTAAGCAATGAGAGAACACTCTTGGTGCAATTCCTTGCGATGAGAGTTGGGAAATGACAGACATGCCTTGTTGCCCGAATCCAAATATCCCATCAACTGCTCTATCAGACTTTGTTAAGTCCCCAGTCTGCTGGATGCTACAACTGTTCCACAGTAAAACATTATAAGACGATGTTTTTCAAGTTTAAACCAGCAAATTCAAAAGGGGAGATAAGGGTGGGGTGCTTTTTGAGAGGTAAAAGGTTCAATTTGACTACCATCTGACAATTTTTATAGAGATAAAATCGTCTTAACCAATGTTAACTTTTGTATGTTTAAAGAAAGAGAGAACGAAAAGGATAGTGAAAGATAGTGTCAAATGATTTTTAAAAACCTTCTGGTATCAAAATACCATTGTCCTGTTGAAACATAAGAATGCTATTTTGAGCCATTTGAGACTCACAATACAACAATAACAACAGTCTTAACCTACTACATGAGATTGGCTATTTCAAATTCATGATAGCTCACCCAAAAACTACAGATGCCGAAGAATTTGTTGTCAAGGTTCCCTCAAAAATACTAGCAAAATGCATCAAATCTGACACATAATAGCCTGATGTCCCACTGCCATCTCCATACTGGAACGTGTAAATGCACTGGTTGTTCTGACCGGAACAGCTCGCATCGGAGGACTGAACTCCGTTCCTGCACCTCCGGTCAGAACAAGAGATCAATGAAGATGTTGATGAACTCCTAGGATCAAAGTAATTGAGCTGAATCTGCAACCAAATCCAGCAAAGATGATGTTCAATCAGTATCATTCACAAATCCCAAAAGTACATTGTTATAGTCTCATTCAAACTGTGTACTAAACTGAATCAACTAACTAACAAATAAGGAACAGGGAAGTTAAATTTACTTGCAGCCCACTTGTCTGAGGACAACCATTGCAGGACCCACAACTAACCCAGAGAACATCACTCCCAGTGTCAATCTGCACATAAAATTCCCTTGGAGGAGTACCCATTTTTACCTTGGTATAGTAAAGCCTGTGGAAAAAGCCAAAAATTTTATTTTGTTTTATTTTTATTTTTCAAAAAAATAAAACATTGAATTGAGAACACAAAGCATATAACAGAAACAACAAGATTGGAATTGCGAGGAGAGAAATTCAAATAGGATAGAAAGAAAGCTCAGAATTGAGAGCCAGCCATACATGACCAAACCACTTAATTTTTCATTTGTAATTGAATCACCAAGATAAGAAATTTGAAGACACCCATGAGAGAAATTGATCCAAAAAACACATAAAAAAGCATGATTGCAAAAGGGGTGATAGAATTACCCGACTTGTGAGGGATCGAAGATGCCTTTGACAGGGAAATCTACAACATAGTTAGTAGACTGCAACATTCTACGATGTCTGAGGCTGTCCCGCGCTCTGAGATGACTCAACTCCACGCCATGATTCGAAGGAAACGCTCTTTCCAGTGTCAGAGTCACCGGCGACCCCTCCACCGCCGACAGAAGCGCGGCGGCGAACAGAAAAACGGCGGCCACCGCTTCCATTTAGTGTCGGTTGGGAAGTGTACAAGAAGGGAAAGTGAAGCGGAATTGAGACAGTGACACTAATGAAATATGAGAACAAAAAGCAACGCAGGGCAAAAATTGTTGGTGTTGGTGTTGCTGTTCTTCATGATCGTGATGAGAGAGAATTGTAACCTGAACGAACCTGCAAGTTGCAGGTTGCGAATTTGGTTCACATAACACAACAATAATGGATTACGTATAGTTACTGCCATTTTTATATGAAGCCATCGTAACAATTACTGCACTACCGCTACATACATTTTTGTAATATACTCCACCTTCTTCTTCCACCATCAAAGAAAAAAAAAAAAGTTTATACTGCGGGAATATTTTTATTATTCTGTTATACTATATATACTAAATTTCGTATGAAAAAACAGAACATTAAAGAACATTTCTTCATAGCCATGGTAAAACAGAACATGTTTTCCACCCAGGAAAGAAAGAAACGGGTTAAATGAAAATAACGAAAGGGTGAAAATATGAATAAAACAAAATGAAAGTTAACTATATTTAGGTGAAGAAAAAAACTTCACAATTCCGGAAGGGGAATATTAACCCAGGTTTGAGAGATTGAAAAAATTTGAGAACAACAGAAAATTTAATAGTGAAACAAGGACTTTTGAAGATAGAAAAATATGATCCAAAAGAGAGAATTTACTAAAAATAATTAAGTAAATTAAATTATGTAGAGAGACAGTTATAAGAAAAATATATATATAAATGTATAAAATAAAATGAAGATACATTAATTGTTTTCTTTATGTATTTTAGAGGTTTGTATCTAACTATTATATTATTTTTCTATAACTTTGTTTATCGTTTTCTTATATCATTTATATTTGGTAAGAATATATTATAAATCACTTATTATTTATTATTAAATTATTTTTTAAGAGTGAAAATATAAAGTTTTTATTTTCACTAATGATAATAATAACAACTATTGGGAAAACACGAATTATAAACAAGCAACAACATAAATATTTTTAAATTGAGTTACTAAAGTATGCTAGACTAATATTGTGTTTGGATATGATTGTTTGTGCTGATTTGTGAGTGTAAATTTGTAGGTGAGTTGTAAAATTTGACACTCTCTAAAATAAAGAAATGTAAGTCAGATTATCGTTTTAAAATTACTTTATTGTTCATCTTTTTTAACAATTTAATTTACTTATATTTATTATATTTATTAGTTTCTTTTTTTTCCGTATGCAAGAAAGATTTCTGAGTGACTATACACCCTGCATAGGTTCCAACATGTTACATGCATATAATGATTAGTATTATATAATAAAAAAATATATTAATTATATGGATATTGATAATATTGTATATTATATATATAATTTTAATTTTAATTATTATAATAATTAGTATTATTCAATAATAATAATAATTATTATTATTCAAATAAACATCTTTTGTAAATGAATTAATTATATAAAATAAATTTAAATAAATGTGGAGATATAAATTAAATAGTCTATATTATAAATTATTTTAAATTATCATTAAGAATAATAATAATTTATTTTAAGTTATTAATGATATCAATAAATTATATTTTTCTAATTTAAATAATATTTTTAATTTTATTTTAATATCATTTCTTCTATTTATATTAAAGGGTAAAATGGTAATCATACAATTTACTCTATTAAAATTATAATTTATTAAATTTTATCAATCACATAATACACAAACTTTCTTAAAATTTCCACTCAAATCATATCATCTTTTCTTTAATCCAAACAACTTCATCTTTACTTACAAATCAACGTAAATCCACTCCCTCAAATCCACACTCTAATCCAAGCACAACATAAGCTAAATATTAATACAAATTATTATTATTATTATTATAACACACAACAATCAAACATTTAAAGTTATAAATGTTATAATACAATATTTTATTTCGTGCTCTATAATTTCATTCGATAGTATTAGATTAGAAAATGTGTTAGAAGTAGGTTTTAAGCCTAACTTAACCTCACAAAATCGACTTGTAATGTGAGATTGCACCTCACTTATATACTATTAAATAACCTTATCTCTACTCGGTGTGAGACTTCCAATACACCCCCCTCACGCTGAGGTATATATATCTCGTGCATAAATCTAAATGGGTGGTCCGTTAACGGTCCAACATTAGGTGGAATAAAATGTCCAAAAAAGCTCATTAAGATAAACTATAACTTGGCTCTAATACTAGGTTAGAAGTGAGTTTTAAGCCTAACTCATAGTATATAAGTGGGATGCAAACCTCACCTTACAAGCCGATTTTGTGGGATTGAGTTAGGCTTAAAACTCACTTATAACAAAATATAAATTAAATCAATTATTATAATAACCTTTGGTAATTTGTAATCATATGTAGTTTTAGTTAAAAATGTTATGATTCAAATGAATTAAACAAATATTTAAATTAACCTAATTTAATATTTGCAAATTTGATTTATACTAGATAAATATTTTTGTGATTTATTTGATTTTGAATTTTGATATACGTTAGATAGTCATTTATATTTTTAGGCAATTGTGTAATACCATCATTTTACTAATTTTAAGCAATTACATATTTATTACATGTCATTTCTCTTACCTCACAAGATCTATAGTTATATATTAAGGTTAGGCAACATCCCTTCCATAGGACATGACAGGGTGAAGTTTATATTTGCGAGTTCAATCTCTTACCAAAGAAGCTCTAGATATGAACCTTTTTCCACTCTTAGAACTAGATATCTTCCTATATATAAATATGGTACCAGTGGAGTCAGAGTAATATCTATACAAAATCCCTCTCAATACACTACCTAACATCACATAAATACGGTACTTCGTCTTTAGGAGTCACTACATTTACTAGATTCACACCATAACTCATATGTCACATTCTCCTATAATCTTAAATTATGTCATACATATGTATTTGACCTCAATCCAAATTCATCACATATCATCAATCGCATTTTATTTATTTCAATTGACATGTTAATAATTCATCATTTACTTATTCTTGCATTAGCATAATATTCAATTTCAATATTTCAATCAAGCATATAAAAACAACAAGATGTATTTCTCTAACCATGAACCTATAATTGACAATTTCAATGGTCAAAGTGAAGAACCATATTTGAAGAATGATCTCACAAAATTCTAGTATGATCTAGCGATTAACGAAGCGAACATCATAATTTTAGCGAGACAGCCAAAAATCAAAGTTAAGGTAGCGCCCGACACCAAAGTCATTCATGATCATTGTCAAGTGAGCGCCTGACGCAATCAGGATACCGTTCAACTATTTTGTGGTACCGCCTAACATCATATCAGAAAAAACATACATGATTTAACTAGGTTAGGTTATCCAACTTGCCTATCTAGGCAATTCTAACTTTTCCTTAGTTTAAAATAACTCGTTTTAATTAAAAATAACCATCAAATAGAGAAAAATGGATAGTCATAACAAAATCAAATCACTTCCACAAATAACCTTTTCAATTCAACCAAAACAAGTCAATCAATATCACATATCACTAATCACATCAAATACCAACATTCAATAATGCATATAAGATTGGATTCATTAGCATATTTGAGTTAGTTATACTCAAGCATTTAATGGGTATAATTTAGTTCAAACATTCTAAGATAGTGTCAATCAATTAATTTGATAACATTATAACTCAAGTCCCAAAATTAACAGGTTAAAAATATCTATATAATCTTCAATTAAAATCAAATACTTTAACTAAACACTTTAAAAGTCAACATACCATAAGGGACATTCTAAAAGTTGGAAAGAGAAAATGATAGAGACCAAAATATGTAATGTTTTTAGGTCAATAGTGGAGAGTAGAGTTGTTGGGTGTCTCTTTATACGATTTTGTCCAAATAAAAACGAACTAGACGTTACAAAAATAGTACAACAAATAGGAGAAAAAAATATCCCACATAGCCATCTTAGTTAAAACGCTATTATTCTAAGAAATTGGGCATTTAATATTATCAGTATATATTTTCAGTTGATACTGGCGTATTTTTATTTATTATGTTTTAACTATTATTCTCAGTGTTAAGGTGTTAATGTCTTTAAGATATGAATTAAATTTTCAAAATAAATTATAAAACTAATATTTTTTATTTTACATATCAAGCTTAATGATTAAGTCATCTTCTTAATTTTGAAAGTTGACACAAATCTCCAGGTAAATTGCTTTTGATTTCCTAGGAAAGGTAAATTGCTTTTACTTATTCGTCGACACTTGTCTTTCATTACCCATTAAAATAATTGACTTTTAACTTCTTCCAAAGCACTATCATTGGATTATTTATCTTTTCAAAGTTAGTGCAGTTAGTTGCTCTTATTCAACCAACTAAGTCGTAATCCAATCTGGATTTTTTAATGGTTTTTTTATTCTAGTTCTTAAAATAAATTAACATAAATTGGATTTAATATTTTAAAATATATTAAAATTAGTAAATGTCAAAGATTGTGTAAAGATAGCACACAAAACTTAACACAGAATCCGAGTAACTTACAATTTTTATTTCTTGTAACTTTCTTAAACATGAGATAATGCAGTTAATGTTCAACGTTTTATGTTGCTTTGATGATAAATTAACAGTTAATTTGTAAATAAATAAGTGATTATATATTTAAGTTTGAATGATAGATTATTATTTGATCAATAAATCAAAATAGAGAAAGATATATAGTTCTCAGGTTAAATTAAACACACATATGATCGGTTTTTAAAATAATTGTCAATAAACTAAATGTAAATAAATAAATAATCATTAATATATATTATCTTGTTAGTATAGTTAGGATAATGTTTTTTTTAGAGATATGCATGCTATGAAGATTTGAATGGATTTCGATGATGATTATTTAATTCTTATCTAAAAAAAAGATTGCTAAAGATTGATGTGGAATCTGCTATCTCAATTGATTTCACTGTGAATATTATAAATAATGCATGAACAATTTAAATAACATTAAAATTTGCAATATCCATCTTCGTCAATTATCTCAGTATTGTCTATTGTTAAAGACCTGTAGTTTATTCCGATTAAAATACATATAGGTGTTATCTACATAATTTTTTAAATATTTAAATATGAATGATATTATATTAGTAATTGATAATAATATGATGTTATTAAGTAAATATATAAAATAAATTTATATTTATTAAAAATAAAATAAAATAAATAAAGAAAATAATTATTAATAAATAGAAAAAAAATAGTTTTATAAAAAGTAGATAAAAGAAACTGTTAATTTTAAAAAATTAATAAATAATTATATTATAAAAAGTATAATTTGTATTAAAATGTGAAAAAAAATAAAATTCTTTATATATTATATATATATATATATATATATATATAAATAAATGAATCTATTAAAATGAATAAAAAAGCAGCATTACGATAAAATAAAATAAAAAAGTATTAGAAATTTTGTAAATTGACTTTCAAACTATTTTCTTAGTTGGGTTATGAGTCTTGTGAATTTCTTTATTGAATTTCGAGACTTTCATAATCACCATATATCATCAGTTTTGCAAGTTTCAAATTTTCAGAAACTTGGTTTTTGGTTTATATAAACGATTAAAAGTTACTGTAATCTTAAAAATTCTTGAATAATTATAAAACCAGAGTAATTTGACCTTATAAATTATTATATATGCTACTAACTTCATAAAGAATAACTTAAAATACTATTTATTATAATTTTATTAAAGCAACAATTTAAGAATGAATTACTTGTAAATTTTTAATATTTCAGGCGATAGGTTTTATTTAATTTTCGTCTGCAATTGTTTAAAGAACACTCTCGCCTGTATATTACACAAATTTCTTTATTTGACATTGTAATATATACTGCTATAAAAAATATTATAAACGTTATAGGGAATTCAGGAATTTTTTTATAATAATATTAATAATATATAAATCAGTGAATAATATTTAAATTATTTTTTATTTTTATTTTAATTTATTTAAACTACTTATTGGACTAATGAACTAAAAATACTATTTTTACTGTCAAACTCAACCCGTTTTGTCAATATATTAAAAAACAAACTATTTACTAAGAGACATAACAAAAATTAAAAAAAAAAATCGTAAACATTTTTAGAAAGAAAAACTATAAGAAGAAAAAATAAAATGAGTTTCATTGTAAGTTAAAACAAGTTTATATTATAAAAACTAATTTGCAAAATCTGTTAATGTAATTTCTCTTAATAGTTATTTTTAACTTAATTTTAATTTTGTAAAAAGTTTATGTTACTATTTTATTATTATTTTTATTAAAAATAATTATAGTTGTCAATGACCATTCAAACATGATTTAGGTGTTGTTATTTATGTTTGAAAGCCATTTAAGAACCGAAATCTATACATAAAGCTAATGCTAATTTTTTTTCTTCTTTTCTTATCCCAAAAATTCACCAAAAGTGTTGAGACAACTTCATTATTGCATAAAATGGTGGCTACACTAAAGTGCCATTTCAATTTGACGTATTTTGAACCTTTTTTTTCTTCATTATCATTTAAAATTTAAGTGTGAGTGGAATAAAAGTTCACAGACCCATTCTTAATTTTTTTTATGGTTGAGATACACTTAAAATTTCTTAAAATTTATAATTTATTCATTTCTATAAATATTTTCATTGATACCTTTAAGAAAAAAAATACCAATTATTTAAAAAATAATGACAAATAATTTTGAACAAAAATAATATACTTAAAAGGTTAAGTATGTTTTTAATCCCCAAACTTTGTCCCAAAATTAGAATTTGTCTCTGTCTAAAACTTCGATATATTTTGGTCCCTAAACTTTAAAAATGAATGAATACAATTATTTTAACCCAATTATGTTAACTTTTTTGTTTTGGTCGAACACTTCTCATACTAATATTGGAGTTTTTTTACACCGTTTGACACATTATTGATTCAGTATCTACTGATAAATATGTTCGACACTTCAAAAAAAAGTTAACCTAATTGACTTAAAAGGATTATATTTATTCATTTTCAAAATTTAGGGACTAAAATATATTAAAATTTTGGATAGGGACGAATTCCAATTTTAAATCAAAGTTCAGGGACTAAAAATATACTTAACTCATACTTAAAATTAAATGTGATTATAATATTTAATTTCTATACAAAATTAATTAAGTTCATTATCTGTGTAGAAAGACAAACTTCTCTTACTACATAAATTTTAAATAAATAATATAAATAAGTACTCACTTCTTAATCATAAGAAAAATCTTCTTTATCTTTAATGTTAGAAAGAAAAAAAATCTAACGAGGTTAAGAGACAAAATTATCCCATTTTTATAAGGAATATTTTAATTATATAATAATCAATTTTTTATAAAAAAAATTATTTTATAGGAGAATTTGAGTTGATTCAAGAAATTATATCAATACTTCTGATGTATTCAAGACAAACTCTTTAGATTTGTGGAAGTGTAAATAAATAGTTTAAAATATCTAAATATAAAGCGAAATTTTGTATCCATTTATATAATGTAAAACTATCTTATATGTAATTATTTTGGAATCCTATGAGATTTCAACTTTACTAAATTAAAATTTGTGCATATCATCCAAACTTCACCAATATTCTAATCCCAATTGTCTATATAATTTCCTTTATGTTAAAATTTATTATACCCTACAATATTTTACTCATAATTACATCAACACCATTGGTTTTATAGAAGACACCAGAAGTCTCTGTTTGCAACATCTTTATCACTTTCCCTTTGTATCAACATTTCGTATGCTTCATCATTTACATTTTGAATATTTGAATCATAATTATGGCGCTTGAAACACATCCATGAACTTTTTTATTTTATTTTTTATTTTGCCAATATTTATGGATTTTTTTTTCTGTCATAAACGAGAGCTTTGTTTTGCTGAAAAATAAAAATATTATCTTTATTCTTTAGTGAGTAGGGTCTATGGAGGGTTATCTTTGCAAGACTCCACTTTTCTTTTTCTTTTCTTTTCTTTTTCTTCAGTTGTTTCCCTCCTATCCTATCTCAAGTCATAAAGTTAAAGGGCAAAACTTTAGTTTGGTGGTTGGAAATTTAGTTAGTTACTTAATTTAATATAAAACTATTAATAGGTTATTTAACATAGATTTCCAGTGATTAATTGAGTAGAATACTTTGAATCTTTCGAAGGAGGATTATTGAAGAAATATAACACTAATGAACATGAGTTCAATTCATATATAAGATATTGACACTGCTCTCAACAAAAATCTTAAGACAATAAATTTATGGACTTTCATCTTTATATAATATTTAATTTTTTTATTTTTACTTAATATGAGACTTAGACTTACACTTAAATTTCCAACCTCAATATTAAAATTTAAGATTTTTATTTATTTATTTTATACTGTCAACTTATAGAAGTGAAAGGTGATACTTAAAAATAATCAATTGCGATAAAAGCGATATTATACACTATTTAAAATAACACATCTAAAATGTGTTTTCACATAAACTAAAACAAAACCTTATTTTAGTACACGCGGCAGCCTTTGGGATTTTCCTCAGAAAATAGAATAAAATAAAAGTTACAAAATTGAAATAATTTTCAAACATCTTTCTTTCTTTCTTCTGTTCCGAAATTTGTATAATAGTTTGGTCCTGTTTAAAGGCCCCCTGAAAATGAGTTTTTGTGACTCGGCTTTTACATCCTGCACCTCTCTTTTTTTCTTGTACCCCTATGATATTTTATAACCTCAAATTTATCCCTCATTAAAAATTATAACAAAAAGATAAAAATCATCCTTATACCCCTTTTTAATGAATTCCAAAATTTTCAATTTGGAAGACATTTTGAGATTGTTCAATCTGGAAATTTGGAAACATATTTCAAAATATACATTTAGGAATATGTCTAAAAGATACATTTTGAAAAATATTTTGAGACCTAAAATTACTTTTCGTATTAAACAATTTGAAATCTTTTTAAGAAAATTACATTATGCAAGTACTTATTTCGGAATGTATATTCTGAAAGGAGATAAAAAAAATATTTTATACAATTTACATTTTGGGATGTATATAAAATTTACATTTTAAAATGAAGAGGAACACAACTTTCTTTTTTCGTCAAAAAATAACTTATTAGGTCATCGTGAAATTAAATTTTGTTTTTTTCCAAATTTCATATATTATGATTTCTAAATTTAAAAAATAAATGAATGTATTCTTTTATTCCAACAAAGTTCACTTTTTGTATATGTTAAACGATGTATCAAGTTGCAAGGTTGAAACATGTCATAAAGTATAAATAGTTCAAATGTCAATCTAAAACACTATTTAAAACTTAAAAAAAATTAATGTTATTGAGTTAATATATATATATATATATATATATATATATATATATATATATATATTAATTTTTAAACTTTAAGAACAAAAATTATCAAAGTTTGAAATATAAATAAATTTCAATTGTTTGTTAGAGACTGATAACATATTTAATCCATTACAATTAGATATATAATTTGGGAATTTTGATATAATTTTAATGAAGGGTAAAATTGAGTTATTAAGTTTTGTGGAGTAATAACATATTTAATCAATTAGAATTAGATATCTAATTTGGGAATTTTGATATAATTATAGTGAAGGGCAAAATTGGGTTATTAAGTTTTATGGGGTAAAGGGGAAAAAGAAGGGTGTGTAACAAAAAGAAAGGAGGTGCAAGAAGAAACAACTGTGTGGCTTAGGTCTATGAATTGCATAATTAACCTAACGTTTAATTATGTTTTTGATCTCCATTTTCATAGCAAAATATCATTTTAGACTCTCTATTTTTTCTTATCTCAATTTAGTTCATGTTTTGGGAAATGTGATGTAATTGAGTCTTTTTCGTTAGTGGTCCAGTAACATTATTAAAAGGGGTGTCACGTGTCAGTTTCTAAATTTTTTGAATTTAAAAAATAACAAATTTGTTATGTGTCAAGTTGTCTTTGTGCCACATGGCAGTAATAGAACATTTGTTTAATATTGTTTATTTACGAGGTCATTATTTTACCAATTTTATGAAATTTTTTCAAAAGTGGAACCAATTTGAAAACTTTTGACCAAATTGAGAAGGCTTAATTAGTCGGAACATACCTAGTTTCGTTTCAAAGTTTCAAAATGGTACCCACTTTTAAGTTTATGTCAATTTAGTATCCAAATTTGTTAATTAGTATCGATGCAGTCCCTTTTCTTTTGACGTCGTTAAGTTGGATAACGTCTGTGGTATTAGTCGTCGTAATTTACTAATGTAGGTATGACGTGCCACGTTTGGGTTGTCTAATGTGTATTAGTGGTGGGGCTGATCAGAAATGAAAAGTGAAAATCGTAGAAAAAAAATTGGGGGGGGGGGGTTAATGGCGACGAGAAAGTGAAGGTAGAAGCCGTTGTTGAAGACAATTGAAGTTGCTGTTGAGAAGGAAGTGGATTTCAGCTTCAATCAAAGGTGGGCAACTGTCCAATTTTTGGTTTCTATGTTTTGATTGAAGGTTGTGATGTTGCGATTATGGGGTTTAGGGTTTTTTTTTCTTCTATTTAGGGTTTGTGTGTTTGAATATTAAAAATTGGAGATCCAACCAATGACCCACACCACCCACGAGGAGAAGAACAAGAATGACTGCGACCGTAAGACATTGTCTTCAACAAATCCTTTGTTCTGCTCTGCAATGAAGATGCATAGGAAAATGGAGATTGGGGTAAAACGAAGATTAGGGCAAAAAAATGAAGACATCCATTTAAAAACAAACCACTGCACACATAACACCAAAAATGGCACTGTACAATTAAGATTTGTGACACGTTTCAATTATCCTATGCCACATCACCTCACTCTTAACGACATTTGTGAAAAATTAACGGGATGTACTACATTGATTAAAATTAACAAATTTAGGTACTAAATTGACACAAATTTAAAAGTGGCTACCATTTTGAAACTTTGAAATGAAATTGGGTATGTTTCGACTAATTAAATCAATTAAGAATAAGACTTAAGACAAAAATGTATTATTATAGTTGAACATTTAATCCTGTTTAATTACGTGGTCATTATTTTATTGATTTTCTAAGTATCAGTCTAAGGTATCAGTCTAGATATTGTGCTTTATTGGTTGGATGGATTAAAGATGTTTAAAATTGTATCGTGCATGACTTAGGAAAAGACCAAAAGGACTACAACTTTGATGTCGTATACTTGGAAAATGATATGTGACCAGCTCAATGCTTGACTGACCTTTTTGATTTTATGAGAGGGCAAATTTGTTCATAGCAAACTATAGGTTTTACTTTTACCATTGTCTTGGTTTATTGATTTTGACTCATTAATTTTTTGCATGTGCTTTCTGGACTAACTTTCTAGCTCAATTAATTAAGTGGATTTGGTTTGTGTGATGTATTTATTATTGTGTGGGGATTCTCCCTGAACCTCCAAACAATCTTCTACACCTCTAATTTTTTTAATTTTCCCACAACACCCTCTTACTTTAAGTAAAAAATATTAATTACCCTTCTCTCTACTCTCTCCTATTTATTCACTGTCGTTGCCCTCACTCCACTCCTCTGAACTAATAAACTATTGAATTTCAAGATCCGATAGACAAATATGAAATTTGTTTCCCAATCAAAGTGAAATATGTTTTTAGAAGGTACCAAATTTCAAAATTCAATCCACAAAAGTCAAATCCGTCTTAAATATAAATGCAACGAATTTCAAAATTCAGTTAAACAGATTATGAGATTTCAAAAATTTCAAAATTCAAACATACACACATACGTGTACACACACACACACACCCACCCACCCACACACACACACACACACACACACCCACACACACACACACACACACACACACACACACACATATATATATATATATATATATATATATATATAGGGTTAAATATGTTTTTGGTCCTTCTACTATCAATGAATTTTGGAATTATTCTATTTCGAAACTTTGGACCAATTTAGTCTTTCATCTTTTGAAATACGTGAATTTAGTCCTTTTAATCAAATTTTGTTAGGTTTATTTGATGTTTCGTACGCATTTTAGGATTGTATTTGAGTTGTTTATATTGTTCGACACATTTTTTACTTTTATGTTAAGTCAAATACTATTATGAAATGCGCTTGAAATGTCAAATAAACTTAACATAATTTGATTAAAATGACTAAATTCACGTATTTCGAAAGATGAAAGATTAAATTGATTCAAAGTTTCAAAATTGACTAATTTCAAAATTCACTTAAAGTTAAGAGACCAAAAACATATTTAACCTATATATATATATATATATATATATCAATTATTGTACTTGAACATCTGTTTAACACTGTTTATCTACGATGTCATTGTTTTACCAATTTTACGAAAGTTTTTCAAAAGTGGAACCAATTTGAAAATTTTTGACCAAAATGAGAGTAAGACTTAAGACAAAAATTTATTATTATAGTTGAACATCTAACCCTATTTAATTACGAGGTCATTATTTTATTGATTTTCTAAGGTATCAATCTAAGGTATCAGTCTAGATACTATGATTTATTGGCTAGATGAATTAAAGATGTTTAAAATTGTATCGCGCATGACTTAGGAAAAGACCAAAAGGACTACAACTTTGATGTGGTGTACTTGGAAAATGATATGTGACCAGCTCAATGCTCGACTGATCATTTTTGATTTTATAAGGGGGCAAATTTGTTCACAGCAAACTATAGGTTTTTACTTTTATCATTGTCTTGGTTTATTGATTTTGACTCATTAATTTTTTGCATGTGATTTCTGGAATAACTTTCTAGTTCAATTAATTAAGTGGATTTTGTTTGTTTGATGTATTCATTATTGTGTGGGGATTCTCCCTGAACCTCCAAAATATTCTTCTACACCTCTAATTTTTTTAATTTTCCCACAATACACATATTACTTTAACTAAAAAAATATTAATTACTCATATATCTCATCTCTCCTATTTATTCACTGCCTTGTCCTCACTCCACTCCCCTAAATTAATAAACTACCCAATTTCAAGATCCGATAGACAAATATGAAACTTGTTTCCCAGTTAAAGTGAAATATGTTTTTAGAAGGTACCAAATTTCAAAATTCGATACACAAAAGTGAAATCCGTCTTAAATATAAATGCAACGAATTTCAAAAATCAGTTGAAAAGTTTTATAGATTTCAAATTTTGGTTAAGGAGATTTCAAAAATTTCAAATGGATTTCAAAATCCTCGCTCCACTCCTCTAGATTAATAAATTACTGAATTTCAAGATTCGATAGACAAATATGAAATTTGTTTCCCAATTAAAGTGAAATATGTTTTTAGAAGGTACCAAATTTCAAAATTCGATACACAAAAGTGAAATTTGTCTTAAATTTAAATGCAACGAATTTCAAAAACCAGTTGAAAAGATTACTGGATTTTTGTTTCCCAATTAAAGTGAAATATGTTTTTAGAAGGTACCAAATTTCAAAATTCGATACACAAAAGTGAAATCTGTCTTAAATATAAATGCAACGAATTTCAAAAATTAGTTGAAAAGTTTTACGGATTTCAAATTTTGGTTAAGGAGATTTCAAAAATTTCAAATGGATTTCAAAATCCTCACTTCACTCCTCTAAATTAATAAACTACTGAATTTCAAGATTTGATAGACAAATATGAAATTTGTTTCCCAATTAAAGTGAATATGTTTTTAGAAGATACCAAATTTCAAAATTCGACACACAAAAGTGTCGTCTTAAATTTAAATGCAACGAATTTCAAAAAACAGTTGAAAAGATTATTGGATTTCAAAATTTGGTTAAGGAGATTTTAAAAATTTCAAATGGATTTCAAAATCCAAATCCAAACACACACACACACACACACACACACACACATATATATATATATATATATATATATATATATATATATATATATATATACACACACACACACATCAATTAATGTGCCTAAACATCTGTTTAACACTTTTTATATACGAGATCATTGTTTTATCGATTTTATGAATCTTTTTCAAAAGTGCAACCAATTTGCAACTTTTCGACCAAAATGAGAATCAAACTTAAGACAAACATTTATTATTATAGTTGAATGTCTAACACTGTTTAATTACGAGGTCATTGTTTTATTGATTTCCTAAGGCATCACTCTGGATATTGTGATTTTTTAGCATGATAGATTAAACATGTTTAAAATTGTGTCGCATGAGACTTAAGAAATGACTAAAAAGGCTACAAGTGTGATGTGATATTCTTTGGAAATTATATGTGACCTACTCAATGCTCGACTGATCGATTTTGTTTTTATGAGAGGGCATATTTGTGCATGGCAAACTTTAGGTGTCTACTTTTACCGTTGTCTTAGTTTATTGGTTTTGACTCGCTGACTTTGTGCATGTGCTTTCTAGACTAATTTTCTAGCTCAATTAATGAGACGAAATGGAATTGGTTTATGTGAGGTATTCATTATTGTTTGGGGGCTTCTCTTGAACTTCCAAACAATTCTTCTATACCTCCAAAATTTTCTAATTTTCCTATAACACTCCTCTTACTTTGATCAATAAATACTAATTACCCTTATCTCTCCTCTCTCCTATTTATTCACTATCATTGCCCTCATTCCACACAAACTATTAAACTATCGAATTTTAAAATCCGGTAGACAAATATGAAATTTGTTTCCCAATTAAAGTGAAATCCAATTTTAGAAGGTATCGAATTTCAAAATTCGATACACAAAATTAAAATTCGTCTTAAATTTAAATGCATTGAATTTCAAAATTCGATTAAAGAGATTACCGGATCTCAAAATCTGGTTACAGAGATCTAAAAAATTTTAAACATATTTCAAAATCCGAACACACAAATACACACACAAACATTTATTAATGTACATGAACATATGTTTAACATTGTTTATTTACGAGGCATTGTTTTATTGATTTTATGAAACTTTTTCAAAAGTGGAACCAATTTGAAACTTTCCGACCAAATTGAGGATCAAACTTAAGACAAACATTTATTATTATAGTTGAACATGTAACACTGTTTAATTACGAGGTTATTGTTTTATTTATTTCCTAAGGTAGATACTATGATTTATTGGCTAGATGGATTAAAGATGTTTAAAATTGTACCACACTTGACTTAAGAAAAGACCAAAATGACTACAATAGTGATGTGGTATTCTTAGGAAATGATATGTGACATGCTCAATCCTCGACTAACCGATTTGTTTTTAGGAGAGGACATATTTGTTCATAGCAAACTATAGGTGTTTACTTTTATCGTTGTCTTGGTTTATTGATTTTGACTCATTAACATTTTTCATGTGTTTTCTGAACTAATTTTCTAGCTAAATTAATGAGACAAAATGGAATTGGTTTGTGTGAGATACTCATTACTGTTTGGGAGCTTCTCCCTGAACCTCTAAACAATTCTTATACACCTACAATTTTTAAAATTTTCCCACAATACCCTTTTACTTTGATCAATAAATATTAATTACCCTTCTCTCTCTTCTCTCCTATTTATTCATTATCGTTGTCCTCACTTTACACTCCAAAACTAATAAACTATCGAATTTCAAAATTCTGTAGACAAATATGAAATTTGTTTACAATTAAAGTTAAATTCATTTTTATAAGATACCAAATTTCAAAATTTGGTACACAAAAGTGAAATTTGTTTTAAATTTAAATGCACCGAATTTCAAAATTCGGGTAAAGAAATTATCAGATTTCAAAATATAATTACAAAAATTTCAAAAATTTCAAACGGATTTCAAAATCCGAAAACACACACACTTTATATATATATATATACTCATCTATTGGACTTGAACATCTATTTAACACTATTTATTTACAAGGTCATTGTTTTATCATTTTATGATGGGTTTTCAAAAGTGGAACCAATTTGAAACTTTTCAACCAAAATAAGAATCAATTTTAAGACAAAAATTTATTATTATAGTTGAACATTAACATTGTTTAATTATGAGTCATTGTTTTATTGATTTTCTAAGGTATCAGTCCAAGGTATCGTTCTGGATACTGTGATTTATTGGCTGGATGGATTAAAGATGTTTACAATTATGTCACGTGTGACTTAAGAGAGAAACAAAAAGACTACTACTGTGATGTAGTATTCTTGGGAAATTATATGTGACCTGCTCATTGCTCGACTAACCTTTATGAGAGGGCAGGTTTGTTCTTAGAAAAGTATAGGTGTTTACTTTTACCGTTATCTTGGTTTATTGATTTTGACTCATTAACTTTTTGCATGTGCTTCATGGAGTAATTTTCTACCTCAATTAATGAGAAAAAATGAAATTGGTTTGTGTGAGGTATTCATTACGGTTTGGGACTTTTCCCCTGAACCTCCAAACAATTCTTTTGAACCTCTAAATTTTTTTAATTTTCCCATAATACTCCTCTTACTTTGACCAATAACTATTTAATACCCTTCTCTCTCCTCTCTCTCTCTCTCCCTCTCTCTCTCAATCCACAACCCAAACTAAAAAACTATCGAATTTCAAAATTTGATAGACAAATATGAAATTCATTTTTCAATTAAAGTGAAATCCTATTTAGAAAATACTAGATTTCGAAATCCGATACACAAAAGTAAAATCCGTATAAAATTTAAATGCACTGAATTTTGAAATACGGTTAAAGAAATTACCAGATTTCATAAACAAATTAAGGAGATTTCAAAAATTTCAAACACATTTCAAAATTTGTGTATATATATAATTATTTTTTTTTACTTTTTTAATACATTATTATCTTCTTTGTTTTTATATAATTTTATTTATATTTTAAATTTTTTTCAAATCTAATACAAATAAATCTGAAAAAATTATATATATATATATATATATATATATATATATATATATATATCTTTTTTTTTTTTTCCACAT
>Ga0214542_1003605_pt1 | contig 31371 bp, 12 predicted proteins | sample CNSS1metaG_FD_160096 | JGI IMG/M metagenome (GOLD analysis project Ga0214542, IMG submission 160096) | Root nodule microbial communities from cowpea collected in UCLA plant growth center, Los Angeles, California, USA - CNSS1 | ecosystem: Host-associated > Plants > Roots > Nodule | place: USA...
AAGAATTGAAAACAAAAAAAAAAAACTATATACTTGTGTTAAGAACACTTATCAGATGTTTTTAATTTCGAATATATACTTGTGTTAAAGACCTGAGTTTGTGTAACATACATTAACACCTTTTGAAGACTTTTTTTCACCTTCTGTAACACACATTCTAAAGACTCTAAAGGTGAAATAAGACATTTAAAACTAACTACCGATAGTTTTTCAAAACCAAACAAACCCGCAGAAAGTTTTTTCAAAATCATGGACCAAACAGCAATCGTTTTTCTCAAATGGACAATACCACAACTGTTCATCTTAAATTTGCAATTGTAATAAAATCAACATTTTTCTGCAAGAATACTCCATCTAATTGTGGACTGCAACATAATTTACCCCATGTAACATACAAACACTGCTTCTAGAGGACATAAATACAACAGACACATGCACAAGTTACAATTGACTTTACAATACAAAACTGTGCCTACAGCAAAATACACAAAATCCCTTTTTCTATGTATCTCGTAGTACTTTGCAATTATTAAAGGATGAGTCCAATTTCGTTGATGCTACTATAACAAAACCAAACAATGCCCTTAGCACAGGTGGTTCCTGAGTGACATTAACAACTCCGAAAGACAACAAGAATCTAAGTTGTGGACTTCAGCTGAGTCTTGTGGTGTCATTTGGCATAACGACATCGGGGTTTCTTACATGTGATTTCCCTCGATTGCCAAAAAGACGAGATGATATGCTCCACAAGGAGTCACCAGGTTGCACCTTTGAGGTAACTGGAGCATTAGGTTTAGATGAACCCTTTGACTTCATCAATGGAAGTTTGTTATTATTGTTCTTCGCCATTCCATTAGCAACCAACCAGCGAGAACCAGATTGTTGCTGGTTTGAAGAGCCCCAGAGCTTCTTTTTCTGAGGCTCAGGCTTCAGACCTGCCACATGGACTTCTGTGATTCTGAACTGAGGAATGCCCTCTTCCTCTTCGGAACTATTCTCCTCGTTCTTGGTGTTCTTCATGTCCACCTTCGCTATGATTTCCCTATCCTCATCATCATCCTCGTCATTGTTTTTCATTATCAAAGACACACTGTTGTAAATCTTTTGCTTTGGAAGCATGAACTCTCTCTCAACTTGTATAAGAGCAAGCATTGGTGTTCCAACCGGTTCGTAATTTCTCAGAGGGTCACGGAGTTGCACCATCAATGCTACTGTGAAATTGTTTCCTAACAAACCACATCTTCTGCTTTTGCCTCGTCTCTTCTCTCCCTTGGAACTCCCTCGAATGAAGTCAAAAGAGTTAGCATGATGGGCTGCAAGAAGTTTGGAAGTATGCTCACTGATATTATCTATATCATCAATCTCACCGGAATCCAACCTCATCCATTCATCAAGAGTTAATGATAAGCCCATTATTCCATCAACACCATCACTGCCGCCACCACTTCCGTCTTTTACATCCATCAGCTGCAAGCCAGCAGCACCATCCAGGCCAAGAGATCCACTAATATCAACACCCTTGCCCTGAAGAGCCGAAATATCCCCAATGGACTGTGCAATGATGTTTGATGGTGCCTCCTCTTCTGACATCCCAGATTGGATTCTCAAACCCTCCATTGAAAGTGCTTCAATTTTATCCATAGCCAATGGAGCAAGGTCTTCAACTGAAACAAACTCTGAGCTTGGTTGGTTGGCCACTGTTCTTGAACTAAACTTGCCAGTCTTCTGTACTGAAGGCATTCCTTTCAAGTCCCTTTGCACATGAGCACTGTCTTGCCTTGTTATTGGATTATGCTGCAAATGGCTTTGCCTGCATAGAGCAAAGCAAAATTCATTCAGTAAAACATTTAAGAATAACTATTAAAAACTCAGCCAAGACCAGTGATACAAACAGGATATAGGCTAACCTCTCTGCTCCTTCTAAGACAGGCATGGCTTCCCATGCTACTTGTTGCATTGTCTTCCCTGTGATATCTTCTAGCGGCATTAACTCCTTGGCCTGCATTGAGAGCTTTTCAATTCCCACCGAAGCCAAACACTGCAAAACTTCCATTATCCCAGAACCCATTTCAGCAGGTACCACGACAGGGTTGGATACCTGCATGATTAAACTCCCACCACTTTTAGAATTCTTGAAAAGTGAGGGATTCATAGAGCGTAGGAAACCCCCGTCTTTTGTCTGAAGAAAAGGGCCCAACCCATCATCAAGAGGAGGCAACATAGGAGGCTCTTCAGGTGGCAAAGGAATTGGGCTTCCAAAACCAGTAAAATCTTTTGGTGGAGAACGATGAAAAGCCTCCTCATTCAAACCCCATTGACGCATCAAGGCTTCTGTTTCCAAGTCTTCTAGTATCTGAGCCCTCTGCTTGCCTCTCACATCCCGAGACTCGGCTAGATGCTCCTCCTGCAGCTCTTGCAAAAGGGATGTTGACCTGACATCTTCAGAAAAGTTCCACTGCTCAGATGCAGCGGAACCATCATAGCCACCATCTTCTTCATTATCATGGTTCATTTCAAAATCAAACAAAGAGGAAAAGTCCCCATCCAAAGCCTCCTTCTCAAATTGTCTTAAAAGTAGCTCTCTTGGAGATTCAGGCTCACCTTCGGAACTCAAGGCCATTGGACTACGGTCTAAGCCTAACATGCTTAAAAACTCAGAGGCAACTGATTCTGTAACATCATCTAAGCTATGTGACTTTGTCATCTTATGTTCAGATTTAAATTCTGCTGTTTTGGGAGATTCTAGTGCCACTCTCTCCAAATTTGATACACTATTTAAAGCCGATTCTAGTTCTTGCAGGAGCAGCTCATTAGTATCACTGTCACAGTCATCCTCTTTGCTAGCAAATTCCTCTATCACTACCTGGTCCTTATAACTATCATTAACCTCATCCAGAAAATCATGTTTAACACTGTCTTCAAAAGGTTGTATACCTGATATACCAAGGGTGTAGGCAGTATCAACTGTAGAAGCATCCTCAGGAGCCTTCACAGTGAACTCCTCTGTTATAACAGGTTCATTTGATGACAGTTCTATCCCCTTATCAACAACAAAAAAATCATTACCTTGAAACTGTTCAGGGTTTTCATTTGCGGAATCAGGTAAAGGATCGTCATCTGGTTTAAATATCTCCAGCTTTTCTTGAAACACTGAAAGTTCAGGTTCCTCATGCATTAGACATTTATCTTCAGCCTTACTCACATTACTCACATGCTCGTCAAATGTTTCTTTTCCAAGATCAGAAGCATATGCATCTGGCTTGATTGACCCAAGATTTTCGGAGAACGAATCAAGTTCTGCATCGCTAAGCAGAGAACTAGCCTTCTCCTCATCAAATTTCTTATATAAGATGTCTATTGAGCTGGCTAGTGCAGACCTAGTCAGTGGCAACACCTCATGAAGATCCTTTACCTCATCTGAAGCTCGAGGTGATAACTGCAAACTCGTGGTTCGCCTCATCCTGCTGCTTCCATCAAACTGTCGGGGTTTAACATCTTGCTTCATCGGAGCAAAACCATTCTGCCTGGAACTCAATACATTAGAAGCATTATGGCTGTCTCTGGTAGTACCAGCATTATCACCAACCACCGTATAGCCAAAACTGACATTCATCACAGCACCCTTAGCCACTCCTGATAATCGAAAACTAGTAGTCCACTTCCCCGAGCTCTTCTCCTCCTCAAGCTCCTCCAGAGTGAGAGGAAGCAACCTTGTCAGATCCACCCGGTGCTTTCCCAAATCCATCTCCTGGGCACTCAGAAGCGAAGCATAGAGCAAAAAATGCTTTGCTTCATACTTAGCAGAATGGTGAGGTCCACTCCTACTGCCATACACTGAGCAAGTGTAGGTCAACTTCTCTTCAAATTCAGCCACAGACTGAATCACCTTGGCAGGACCAGTCACAAGAACCCCATCACGCCTTTTCCAGTACACAGCAAGACTAGCATTATCGAAACTTTGAGGCAACCCTTCAATCAGGTGAACTTGCAGATAAAAACTACAATTAAACCTCTTGTTTCGGATGTGGGAAAGTGCCCTTAGAGGCCTCCAATTCCAAATAGACTTCTTATCCTTTTGAACACCATCGTCATTGTTATTATTAACACTGGTTTTAGACTTAGATTTGGGATCAGGTAACTGAGGTTTCCCAGTGAATTTAGATCGAGAATTTGCACCAGGTATTGAACTCCTTGAAGACCCTCTATCCAAGTACAAAGCTTTGTTAATGGTTTCAACATCCTTTAACAATTTCTTCGGGGCACTAGAACCCCCACCACTCCTCTTCCCAGCCTCCATTCTCGACAACATCCTCTTCTACCCCACAAAACAAATAAAGTGAATTCAAATGAAACAGAACCCGACCAGAATCTCTTATAGAAAAAATATAAATCAAACACAGGAAATTATTAAACCGCGTAGCAAAATTTAATAACAAAATCACAAAAAGAATGAATAGATTGAGTACCAGGTAGTGTTGGAGATGAAACCAAAGCAACCGCAAAAAAGTTAGGTCAGCAAACCCAATCCATGGACACCTACCCTTGTTCTCAAATTCAAAACTGAAACTCTATAACCCAGAAAAAAAAAATCCATTTTTTCAGTCACGGGTGAAAAAAGGGGGAAACTTAACCATAGATGAAGATGAAGAACAAGAAGAAGAAAAAACATACGAAAAGTTTCAAAATTTGTCAGCAGAGCTTGTTATCTTCTCATGTCCAACCTCTTTTTCTTGTCTCTTTCTCTCTCTATGAATTGCCGCTACCTCTTTCAAAACCAAAGAATTGTAGTTGAAATTGAAGAAACAAAAATAATATAATATAATTTTAATATATATTATTTTACTTTTTCCATGCGCGTATCTTCCCGAAAATCCCAATTATTAGTATTTACTAATTTTAATTCTTTCTGTTCTGTCAAAAAATAAAATTTTCTTTCTGATTCTGCACCTCTTCGCATGTGCATCTTAGTTGTGTCTTTTCGTACTTATGACGGTAATCGCTGATTGTTCAAATTTTCTAATTATATTATTTTAAACATGGAATAATAAATTTGATTCAAAAAAATATATATTAATTTAATATGAAGTCAAAATCTCTGATAATAATACTATTTATTATTTTTGGTGATGAATAATTTTTTTCTTCATGACTCACGACACTATATAATTATTTAATTTAACACTAAATTTGTTAAAAGCGAATGTTTAAGACAATTTCGTAAGTGATGTCATTAACTTAATATACTAACACCAACATAAACAACATAATATTTTTTTCGTTAGTAAAAAATTCAGCTTCATCATATGTATAAAATCATATGAAATAACGATTCCTGAGACTTGATATAATAAACTAGCTAAAGTTTGCATAATCATTGTTTTTCTTTGTTTTTGTGTATTATGGTTAGTTATATGATGTCTAAATCAATTTACAAGCATTTATTTTGTACTAAACATTCTTTGTTATTCATCATTAATCTCTTCAAGTTTACAAAATCTGATTGTGAACTGTTATGTGTGTTATTTTAATGGTTTTGTTAATATCGAGTTTTAGTATTAATCTAAATTATAATTTAAAGTATAATATTTTACAAAAAAAAAATGCAATATATTTGTTCACGTGCCTTAGAAAGAAATTGTGGGAGTGAGTTTAAACAATCCATTTTTTTCTTTTTTTACATTCATAGAAGTGCACTAAGAACATCAACTAATTAACCAATTACTTGAAATTTGGTATTGTTTTCTATTTCTGCATATTTCAGTTCTTAAATAGAACAAAGTTTTGTCACAGCAAGTCTTACAGAAATTGTATTCAAACAAATTAACTTTTATCTTTTTAATTAAGTATCCACATAGATATTTTAGTATATTTGATCAATTTAAGTAACGTTTTTAATGTTTTCAACCAATAATAAGTATACTTATAAGAACTATATTTTATAAATTTAGATAAAAGACTTAAAATAAACATATTATTGTATGTTTATAACTATAATGAATAAATAATTCACTTTTGTTAAGTAATCATTTATCTTTCTTTTTTTAATTTATCTAACCCCAAAGGAAAAGAAAACAAACAAGTAAAAGCCAAAATTGTGAAATTAATCTCACTAAAGTTAAAAGAAAAAAAGACAAGAAGATAAAGAAATATGCAAATTGTACATGAAAAAAAAAATGCAAAATGCAGAGAATATCTTACAGTGAAAGGTTAGAGACTACGATATTCCCTCTTCAGTAAACAATGTGCAAATATACTTAACTTTGCATCTACACTACATTTCTGAGTATCAATGTACATACACACAATCATCAATCTCTACAAGTTTCTTCATAAACAATTAAAATTTATTTACTTTTAATAATGTGCAAAAAAAAAAGAAACTTTTTATCTTTAATTTATGTAATTTATGACCCTTTTTTTCTTTTGATTTTAACTGTCTATAAAAATATCATTTAAACATATTCTTATTACTCATATTATTATTAGAAAATATTTATGAATGAAACCACGATCTCTTAATAACTCTAACCGGTGTATAAAATAAATATTATATATATATATATATATATATATATATATAATAACTATAAATATATAAATTCATGACAAGATTATACTTCTCATGCACATTATTCATTCAATTTAATATTTTTAGCAATTCTCTTTCATTTTTTATTATATTTCTTAATTGTCCTTCAGTTATTATGTGTTAGTGTTGGTTGTAACCTCAATCATTCTAAATTTGAAATGCTTCTCTAAAGAAAGTATGAAGAGATTGAGTTGGACATTACCTCATCACATAATTTATTCCATGAAAATGACAAATCTCAAATATTTCGTTACCAAATTTTAAACATGGATTTTCCTGAGACTAAAATGGAATAATATATATATATATATATATATATAAATATATATATATATATCGTTTTTTACAAAAGTATTAAAACTCGAAAAAAAACAAAAAAAAAAACTCTGATATGAGTATAGGCATTAATTATGTTTTGAGAAAGCAATTAGGAAGCATGATATAGAATGATTAAATAAAATAGGGACCACATAGCAGCATAACAAACAAACATAGAGACAATGAATAATACTGTCTGGAATTGCCTAAGATATGAAAGCTATAACTATATACTAGTTTGAAAATGTTACATCGGAATTGTGAAAAAATCATTTTTAAGTATCAAACCAAACATAAGACAATGAGAATTGGATTAGTGTCATAATAAAAGAAACGGTACATTTTTGTTGAATGATTAAGGAAAATTGGAAAGAAAAAAAAATAAAATATTTATCAATATACTCTCCCTAGATGGAATGTTTATAAAGAGTAGTGAATATATGTAACCCACCATTTAAAGAAACATCTACTTTTCATTTTCTTTTAACAATATTAATAAAAGCTTAATAATATTAATAAAAGTTGATGGTTAGTACGAGTGATTAGCTCGTTTAAGTACACGTTCAAATACAGTACAATCTCAATAATTTTTATAATTAAAGTCTTATTGACAAATGATTTACGTATCATGTTAAGATGAATGATGGTATAAAATGATTGTTCAAAATTAAAATGTTTTCATTTAAGAAAAAAATGTATCAATATGAAAATGACTCACTCTTAAAAAAAATCGTTAGAAATCTTAGCAAGAGTTTACGTTGACTTAAAATAATAAAATTTAATATAAAGATCTATAAATTTATTATCTTAAAGTTTTAAGATGAGAGTGATATCGATCTCTTTATGTGAGTTAAACTCATTTCTAAGTGACATTAAATTTTTATGATGATCTTTTGTGAAAAAATTCATTACGAATTATATTAAAATATTAGTATTAATGTAAATGTAAATGAAGCATTATAGTAAAATAATATTTTATGTAATTGTAATATTGTTGTTGGAAAAATAAAAACAATGAGTATGAAATAATAATGATACAAATGATTTGTAACCTTGATTTTAAGCGATTTTTTTTAACATGATAGGATTTTAATCATCTCTTACGATATACTATGAAGATGGTGTGTATATAGTTATTTTTTTAAAAATTACTCTCAATTGTAATGATAAACTATAGTTTCTCAATTTTTACGTAAATTTTTACACCATCAACAAATAAAAATACTGTCTCAATAATATTTTTGAAATAGTTATTATAAATAAATTTGTTATATATGATCATATATTTTTATTCATAAAAAAGTTATAATAATGTTATTATATTATAAATATGGTTGCAATTTTGAAATTGAGGTGGCGCGGAAACTCCGTTGAATAATTGTGAATTTGTGAGTGACATTGACATCTAAAATCAACAAACACATAGCACCACATTTCACCAACCACTCCTATCCCAAATTCAAATTTTTTTAATTTCTAAACATTTTTTTTTTGTTGACCAAGATGAAAAAAATTCACCATATGGTTATCTATTTTCACATTTAATTTTATCTAACATTTTGTTATATAATAAGTTACCAGCTACTTTTATCCAACATGGTTTAAATCCTTAAATTAACAATCATTCACTTTCACTATAAAAAAAAACAGTGACTTTGCGAGGAAAAATTCATGAGAGAATTTTTATAACTAAATAACTACCATTCATATTTAACTATAAAATTTAGTTGTTTGATAGATTCAGGCGATGTTTTTCTTATGTATCAAATTAAGATTTGTACAGAGTGAGAGATTTATTTGTCGTTCATATAGCATGAATGAACAATTGGATTATTGTCCTCCAATTTAGTTGCAAAATAGCGATTAGAGAACTTTGTTGCAATAAAAATACCGATCGTTCACAATTACTTAATTTATTATTTAATATATTTTTTATTATAAGTTTAGTAATATACATTGTGTTTTTATAAGTAGGATTTGTCATATTGGTGGGACGAATGAAATTATTTTCAATGAGAGTTGGTGTTGGGGTTTAGGCTCGCTCTTGGGCCACCCAAATTACTTTCAATTTGAAGTAGGTACTTTCTTCCTGCACTTACATAACTTCTAATCGCACCACCATAACTTTTAAAAATAAATGTTTTTATTACTTAGATGTGATTTTAAGATTATGTATTCCAAAAAAAGAAGAACAAGTCTTTTGAAATTTTTGGAACATGATTTTCAGAAGAAGACCTTTAAAATAATTTTTTCTAAACAAAGTTTTTAAAATAGAATTTCAAAAATATTTTATTTGGAAAACTTTATAAAATACATGAAATTTATTTTAAATGAACCTTCTAGAATGAAATTTTAAGAACAAAATTTATCAAACACAAATGATAGTTTTTGCAAGAGTATATGTTTTTTTGGATCTAAATACATAATACATGTTAATTAGAATTACATTATTCTACAATTTATTCTATGATCTAAGTTGTATCAGGTCTCCGTGCATGAGTATCTGAGATATCTCTTTTAGTTTGAGTGTCTATAAGTCTAAGACAGTGACAATAATGATATTCTGATGTTCAAGTCAAATATATCTGTAAATCAATAACAAATGTATAATTGAATGCGTAAATATTACCTCGTAATATTGTATAGAGGATTATTATGAGGTTTTCCTTGGATGAGCTTAGATTACCTAGGTCAATATCACCTATAGGTAATCTCTAGGTATTATTTACCTCGTTTGTTTATTTAATCCTCAATTAGTTTGTTAATCTTATTATAGAATTCGAAATGGTTTAGGTGTGGGACCGATATGTTATGAGATCGTTTTGAACTTGCATACTACACTAACTCCTGCTCCCAAGGCTTTAGGTATTTTAGATCCAAAAGTCTATTATGCAAAGAAAATAACTTGACAAAAAATATATGAGCTTTCTAAAAAAAAGTGATATGCGTAATTATATACTAAAAATGATATTGTAAATAGAAGATGTTCACTAAAAAAGTGGATAACTGTTAAATTTTAAGAATTAATTATATGCGTAAATTTCAAGCCAAGCTGATAAAAGAATTTAAAAAGTAGTATTCATGATTATAAAATTAACATTCAGTAATACTCAAAATATCTGTTTATTACGAGTTCCGATTTTTTATTAACTTTTTTTTTATTGTTCTCTACAGAACATTAAAAATTCATTATATTAATATTCTAAATATAACTTTAATATATTTTAAAATATTAAAATCAATAATAATTAATATATTACAAAAGAACAATAAAAAAATAAAGAGAATCCAAATTCAAATTCACTTATTACGTACGGTATAAAGAAAAAGGTGTTATTGTATATTGAAATTAAAATTTCGTCTTAATAACTCACATCACAAACAACTTTTCATATCAATTTTTAAATAATGCCATTAAAGCATTTTTTGAATATATTTATTTGTAATATGTAAGTAAGAACCTAATAATTTTCCAAGTGACAGTTCTGGAAACCTCCACAAATCTGTGAAGAGGCACCAACCTTAATAAATTTGGGTGTCGTGTCCTTCTCACATCAACATCACGTGTCCTTCTCTTTCAAGATGCTTAATGAACCTTCTTCTTCTTACCATTTTTAATATTCTCTTACATTTCGATTAGTATCTTCAAAAACACATTTTAAGATTACCCTTCTTAATGTTGTGACTTAGAATTGGGCTTAGGTATAGGTTAGGTTACTTAAATAAGATAAATTTCTTTAATCATTGATAAATTTAAACATTTTAATTGATTTTTATTTAAAATTTTAGTTTAATTGATTGTTTAAAAGTTCTACTTTTATTAGTTGAGATATTTAAGTTTTAAGTTTTCATAAAAATTATAATATTTTTAATTAAGTGTGTGTTGAATTTTTTCATTTATTAAATATCTAAAACTTTTATATCAAGTCCTTATCTTGTTACTTATCAAATAAAGTTATCAAATGACATTTGTTACATTTGTTTTATGTCTCGATATTATTTGATTTTTTGTTTATTGTTTAATTCAAAAAAAAGGAATTAGTATTTTTTTTTATAAAAATAACGAAGATTTTATTTGTTTTTATCTTGTCTAAGTTTGTGATATTATATTTTTAATTTGTAAAATTAAATGATTACGCCACTCTAATTAATGATAAAAATTTAATTAAAAAATATAAATATTTTAGATATTTAATATAATACTATACTATTCATCTTATACTGTCCTTACTTCCTAAAATTTTATTAGGTTTCGCGTGTTTATTTATTTATTTTTAAATGATTTTATGAAAAAAAATTTAAAAGTAGAACAAGTTGTTAAAGTGTACACATGCTTTCTACTAATTATTTATAATTGTTAGCATTATTCTTATAGTTAAGAAATCCTCTTATTACAAATATATTTTATCTAATATATTATAAAACTATTAATTTCAATGACATTAAATTTAAAATTATATAAAAGAAAATAGTTTTTTAATAGTGTCAGACCATTCAATTAAGTTACACTTCTGGTCGATTACTTAATACGCTTTGTTTGTTTTCAAATTTTCTTTATATGAGTGGGAGTTTTGTACATATACACGTATATATATATACACGTGTGTGTATGTATTTATATATAGATGGATTTAGGAGAACAAAGAAGCCATATTTCACTACCAGAATTTTCTGTTTCTGCATACACCGCCATCTTTCTTTGTCCGAATCAATTCAAACACATATGGCTGTGTCTGATAACGAAGATCTTGTATCAGACTACACAGACAACGAACCTTCTAAAAAGACAAGGCGTAGGTTCAGGGACAGGTCCAAGGTACGTTGTTGCCTTCAATCCATATGTTTTTTTGTTTTTTATGAAACTTAGATGCATGTTCTTTTGGTGTTGTTGGTGAATTTGATTTTGTAGCTGACAGAAGAATAATATACAAAAACTGTAGTTGGTTGGCGTGACAAGTTTTGTGCTTTTTGTTTTTTGAATTTGATTTCTGTGCGTGGTTGTATCTGTTTTTTTAATTTTATGATATGGGTTTGTTTTGTTTCGGCTGAAAATTAAGGAGGTCTTGTCCAAACAAGCAGTGAAGATAGTCAAACAAGCTGAAGAGCATGAAAGGTTCATCAACAAGGTGGGTTTGTTTTGCTTAATTTCTGTTCATGTTTTTTCAGCTATGGATTTCTTTTTCATCATCTAAGGCCATTTGGGTATTTGGGTATTACTAATATTCAACAAGCTTTGATTTTTTATTTATTTATTTCTGTGAATGTTCAGGTGACTCATCTTTTGGGGGTTCTTGGCTTCGGTGGGTTTTGCTTCCTCTTTGGGGCAAGTAAGTTGATTCAGATAGAACAGTGTAGTGGTTTTCCTTTCTCTCTTTCTCTTTTGAGAAGATTCAATGCCTTCTTTATTGGTTTTCATTTCTTATTACCCTCTTTTTTTACCAGGGCCACAAGCTGTTCCCTTGGTATATTGTTTGTTCTATGTCGTGTTTGTTCCTCTCCGTTGGATATATTACAGGTTCAAGAAATGGCATTACTATCTCCTGGTAAATGATGATATCTCATACTCTCTCTGCAACTATGAAAGAAACCAGTGAAGTGCTTACTAACCACACAACTTTTTGACATACTGTTTTAAATTTACTCTTCATTATTGACTGAAATGTGTTAGAAAATCATAAATTGGTGTGAATCTCATTACTTATTTAATAAGCTTTACTCATGATTTGCAATTTTTAACTAATTTTAACCACTTATAAAGAGTATTTTAGAAAGTGTGTTAGAAACTGCTAGACCCTGTTTCAATACCTTTACTGGTTAAAATCATTGGAACAATGTCTTAATGTTCTTATTTTTATAAGGATACAGGTATTAATTTCATGTGTTAAGTAGTAGAAAACTATGTATGAAAACAAAGCAGGTAAGTGATTGCTCATATGTTTCAGGATTTTTGCTATTATGCCAATACAATCTTCTTGGTTTACCTCCTTTGTTATCCAACGAACGAAAAGCTTTTCATGGTTTGCTTTTCATTCGCTGAGGTAAGCATGTTCTCCTTGATAATTTGATATCTTGATAGAACAATGGTTCATTTGTCAACTTTATGACTTATTCAAGAACTGTGGCAGGGACCATTAGCGTGGGCTTTGATTGTTTGGCGCTGCAGTTTGGTTTTCAGTTCTTTTGACAAGATTGTCAGTGTTCTTATCCATCTTTTACCTGGTAATGTTATAACTTCATTTTTTAATTACTCCTCTTTTTTAAACAATAAAAAGAAAAGTTTCCATTGTCAAATATTGGGAATGACTGCAAAAAAAAGGGTCTGTATGTGTTATTGCATAGCGTGCACTAAGTAAATTTTTATGGAACATCTTGATAATGCGTATTTTACAGGCTTTGCGTTCAAATTCTATTATCTTCATGATTTTTCCATTCAATTTTCAAAAGATTCTGGAATAGTATTGTGCATTGGGGTTGGTTTAATTTAACTACTAGTTTTTCTGCACCTAGATAGATCCTTATAATATGATGCGTGAAGTAACATCAATATTCAATAGCTTCATGCTAGACATGGAAATCAGTAGTTTAGTTGTAGTAGACAACTTTTGCTAGCTTTTTCTGAGAAATAACAGAAATATGGTTTCAAGGCCACAAACTTTAATTATAAAGGGGGATAATTTTGTAGAATATTTAATATTCTATCTGTACAGAACTCAATTCATGATTAAATTCTGTAAGGAAATTTAAAAAGCGGCTATGATAGCTAGAATGTATCCTTATCAAGGAATTTGTATAGGTGCATATGAAGGATTTCTTGATCCATGCTTGAATTATGTGATATCTGCCAGATATAAAACCACTTATGAGTCTTCATCTAAGAATATGCCCCTAAATCTGTATGTTCAATTAATATATTTTATTCTGAATATTATAAAAATGTTATTTTAACACTTGTTTATCCATGTTCAACTTGAATTTCTGTATAGACATCAACATTAGAGCTGCTACAATTGGAAGGAACTTCTGATATAGGCTTCTTAACTTTATGTCTCTTACTCTGCTTCTGTTTTGGTTTTGAGTTGTGATAGACTTGTCAAACATTATGCTTCTAATGCAATTGTTTTCTTTTCTTTTCAGGATTAGTTTTCTTTTCTATTCGATGGTGGAATCCTGCAACCTTTGAAGCCATGCGTCCAGAGGGAACTGCTGCAAGAGCTTCATGGCCTTATATTCAAGATAAATCATATCTCTGGATGTGGCTGTTTTTGGTTCCCTTAGCAGTTTATATTCTGTGGCAGGTTCTGTACTTTCTCATTGTCAATGTCTTGCGCAGACAACGGTTTTTAAGAGATCCTGAAGTCATGACTTCCTACAGGTAATCAAAGAACACTCCTAAACTTTCACTCCATTTTGGTATCTGAAATTTCTGATTTTGTTGTCTCAACTGTTTCGTAGGGAACTCTCCAAAAAGGCTCAGAAAGCAAACAATGTGTGGTGGCGTTTAAGTGGCTTACTTGGAGATCAAAATCGGTTGTTGATGTTCATCATTCTTCAAGGGATATTCACTGTGGCAACCACAGCACTAACTGTTCCCATATTCTTGTCCTATGAACTCTCTGTGGTTTTCCAAATACTGAAGATTTCTGCTTCAGTGTGGAATGGGGGAAGCTTCCTGATAGATGTAATGCCTAGGCAGGTGATTCTCAAGGAGAAAAAGAAATCAGAAATGCAACATGTTCCAAATCAAAATCATCAGTGATAGATGGTGCTAGAAAATTTTAGGTAGTTCAACAATTCTTCATGATATATGTATCCATATTACTCTTGCTGTGTATATTACAAGAAGACCTCACAGTGTAACCGATCTAAGGTTCTCAAAATGTAGAAGTGAAATATACCAATGCACATTCCGTGTGCCTTTGTTCTGATGGGCACTTTGTAGAACAGTCATAAAAGTACAATTTCTTTGATCCTTACCACAGACTTTCTGATGAAGTTTAGTACACATGTCCTTGCCACATTTTTGTGTCTGTCACATTCAAAAGTTGCTCAAAAATCAACAATGAAATGATCAAATCCATTAAGCGTTTAATTCTGGAGGGCAAATTTAAGCTGCAAATTTCATAATTCAAGGCAAGAAAATGATATTCCATGGTGTATTTGAAGATGTAGTTGAAATTTGAATAAATAAATGTATGAACGAATGAAACTCAAATGAAATAGCATGTGTACACTTGTGTATTTTGGATTAGTTGCTGAATAGTTGAACATTTATGAGAGGGAATATTTGAGTGAACACTTTAGGGACCAAGAAAGGGGCACCTATATTAATTCAGACAACAGAAGAGATGAAAACATTCAACATCAAACATTGGTATTCATTGTTTGGTTTCAATACTGTTCGGTAATTTGTTTAAGATGTCAACAAATACTCAGCCAGTGAACTTACTGCAATTAATACATATTACTAGAGTAGATAAAAACACATATCTGTGAATGTTGAACGAAATATTAATTTAGGGAATACTAAACATTATTTTCTTTCTTTAAGATAAGCAAAAAAAGTGCATAGTGAAATTTGCAAAATCAACTTAATACAATGAAGATTGTACTTACTTACATTCTATCATTTAACTATAGCTCTTGTGGATACAAAATCTTAAAAACTTTATTCAACCTTCCAAAACCTTTTCACTTTAGTAGATGAGATTTTATACTAACCTATATTTATAGTTATATCTTTAATGATGTGAAATATTTAAAATACCTTAAATCCACAACAATAAATAAGATATAAAAATACAAGAAACCAGTATTGTGTTGTAATTATTAGATTTTGTTTATTTGAGAAATAATCTGGTAAATTAAGTCCTCCGGATATAATAATCATGTAACTTAGATCCTTTTATGACCTAATTTGTTGACACATTCATAGACGACAAGTTATTTTTTTAATCATTAAAACCAGAGGACTGTTCTTACTTTTTTTTAAAAATAATCAACATGCTTTTTTAAAAGGAATAACAAAAGTTTATGCTCGGGTCAATTTAAATATTATCGTCTGAATAAATTTGCTTAATTTTTTAAGAATAAAAGGTTTTGTTTGCATGGATTAGGACACAGATGGGTGGTATTTGGGTGCCCAAAAGAAGGAAGGAAAGGAAAGATTCTTAACGGAACTGAAAGTGCTTCTCTTTAGCCCTGAAAGCTAAGTACGTGCTTCAAAATTCACACTTTTGTTTGTGATCTTCAACTCTTGATGAACACAACAAGAAAAAAGTCACCAACGAAAATGTTCCAGAAACACAAAAATCACATTTACTAATTCAATGATGTTGCTCCCAAGACCAAGGTTTGTCGAAAAACCACCAGAGGCTCCAATAACACATCAAAAACAGAATCAGAGCCCTAGTTACCCTGCTATACAAATATGTTAAATAAAAAAAAATGGCATGAATCAATGAAAGCATGTGAGGGAAATAAAACAAACTCAAACCCATACCCAAGATGCTGAAGCATTCCTCAGTAGCAGGCTCTAATACCTGAACTAAAAAATACCATAATTAGAGCCATGTTTTGTTGTTTTTTCTTTTTCACTCATTCATTTTCTACAACCTACGAGGCAACGAGACATTGCTTTTCTCCTTCAAGGAGTTGAGTTTTTCGAGCTTCCACTCTCCCCTGCGCTTAGCGATGAACGATTCAGCCTTAAGGTTCACATCGGGGCTGGGACAGAAAACGCCGTTACCATCCCTAACGCTCTCGCTCACTGTACTTTCCGATACATTCATTATAATTTCTTCCCTTTCTGGAGAGCTACACCGCGAGCTATGGTTGCTGCGTATCCTGACGAAATCTCCGCGGACAACGAACTTCATCGCCTTCACCTTGAACGGCGGAGGCGGTGGCGGAACCGGAATCAGCGGCGACTGGTTCCCGACGTTAACTGACTCGTGAATCTCGTCGTGGAAATTGGCGCTTCTGCTCGGCAGCGGTGGTCGCCCCGTGTTTCGACGGCGTGGAGGAGACGGCGGAGATGGAGGAGACGGGGGAGGGATGTGGCTCTTGCGCTTTGACCACCGCTTCGACGGCGGAGGAGGTGGCGGGGGTGGTGGCGGTGACACTGAGTGGATTTTCTTGCTCTTGCCTAGTCCTTTTCGGAATAGACTGTGGAACATTGAAGTTGGTGGCGGAGGAGGTGGTGGAGGTGGCGGCGTTGGTGGTGGCACTGTCGTGGTGTTCGTTAATTCGTCGGCATTTTCTTCGTAATGTTGATCGTGGTTATCTTTTGCTCTTTGCTTCTTCTTTTTCTTTCGCTGGTTGGAGAGAACTGAAGCCCAAACCATCGCTATCTCTCTCTTCACATTGCTCTTCTTTCGCTCGCTCTTACGCTCCGATCGCTCCTTCGCCGACGGCGGCGGCGGGGTCGGAGGAGCCGGAGGTGGAGAGCGGATCGTCGTGAACTCGCGCTCGTCGAGCTCGACGGTTATCTCACTGACTCTCTCTGTTTTCCGATGCGACCGTCGTGCATTGCGACGTGCCGATTCCGGCTGCGGAGGAGGAGGAGGCGGCGGTGGTGGTGGAGGAGTTGGCGTAGTAGATTTCACCGGCGGTGATGGAGGACGAGTTTCGAAGGTATCAACCGGAATTTCCTTTTCTCCATCTTCTTGTTGTTGGTGGTGTTGATGCTGATGCTGTGGCTGTGGTGACAGTGATGGTGGTGATTCCGGAAACCGTTTGTGGTGGTCGACGGCGGGAAAATGGTCCCTGGCCGGAGAGCGGAACTGCTTGTCGATTTCAAAATCATCAAAGAAGCGGAACTTGTACCGGTCATCGCCGGTTTCCCACTGGCGCAGATCTGGATAAGAGCTGCTGTTTCTTCTCATCCTCAACCGCGTATCACCGGTTGCAGGTGACTGAAACCGGTTCAGAGGAGTATCATTAATATACTCTTTTCTTTCCCCTGTGAACCCAAGCCACTGAGGTTGTCCTACGGAAGAGACCTGTCGAAACGCAGCGTTTCGATCCGGAACGGCGTCGTGGTGGTTATTTCTTGGGGTGTGTTCGTCGTCGTTTCGTCTGGCAAAGACGCCGCACAGGATTGCGAAAACGACGAGGAGGATGTTGAGGGAGTCCCAGCTGGTCTTGACGGAGGCCGGGCGTATGAGGCGCGTGGCGGCGGAGAGGAGCGGCGGCAGAGCGAGGAAGAGGATGGTGAGAATGACGATGGGGAAGAGAATGATTATGAGTGGAGGGCTGAGTAAGGGTGGCGATGAGTGCCAGGAGCGACGGTGGGGCATGGTGGTTGGTGGTGGTGATGAGGGTGTTGAGAAAGCAGTGTGAGGTAAGTGTTGTTCTGTTTATGGATATTTTGACAGGTAGGGGACAACGTGAATTGAAATTCTTAAAGTGGAACGACAACGTAACATAACAACTTGTAACCTCTTCATTCCCACCATGGACAGATAATATACTTGGAGTAACAGGTACTCCCCAAACTCTCCTTCTACTGTGCTTCATTTATTTAATCACATTTTACAACAATTATTCTTTCAGAAACAAATAAAATGAAGTTTTTTTATTGGACCAATGAAGTCGGAAAAAATGTATGGAGTGTAGATTACATTATAGTAATTGTATTGTGATTTTAGAATAATAATATGGTTATTATTTTCAGTTGACGAAGATACAAGACTTTTAATCAAATATATAAATACAATTATTATATTTATATGGCTTAAATACTTTTTGGTCCTCATTTTCGTAGTGTTTGTTACAAATGGTTCTCATTCTCACTATAATGTTTAAAATGATCCTCATTTTTACGGAATGTTTAGAATGATCATCATTTTCGCAATTCGTGTTTTATTTGGTGTAACACCGTTTAAATCATTAACGGAGTATTGTAGGCACGATTTGTATTAGGGTGTATTACGTGTACTGTACACGAATAAGTTGATTGTGTTAAAAAAAGACAAAAACCTAACCTTGAGATCCAATCTTTGGTTAACTCCTTTTTCCTTCTCATTTTTACCAATGTTTAGAATGGTCATCATTTTCGCAATTCGTGTTTTATTTGGTGTAACACCGTTTAAATCATTAACGGATCATTGTAGGCACGATTTGTATTAGGGTGTATTACGTGTACTGTACACGAATAAGTTGATTGTGTTAAAAATAGACAAAAACCTAACCTTGAGATCCAATCTTTGGTTAACTCTTTTTTCCTTATGTAGTCTGTCAAGGACATTTGGGCAAATGTTTCCTTCAAAAGTTGTAACATTTTTTTCTCTTGGTGACCCACCTTTCCATTAAATAAACTCTGATTTCCTCGAGCATGGTGATTATGGGTTTGCCTCTTGCATCCACTATGACACTATTAAAAGCTTCACTTATATCGTTGACAATTGTGTCGCATATGGCCAAATATTGGTTTTCCTAGCTCACTTATTTATCCCCAAATATCTAATTAAGCCACATGTACAGTACACGTAATACACACTGATACAAATCGTGCCACATGTATAATGCTCCGTTAATGATTTAAACGACGTTACAGAAAAGGACCAAATAAAACACGAATTGCGAAAATGAGGACCATTATAAACATTCGGTAAAAATGAGGACCATTTTAAATATTCTGTGAAAATGAGGACCATCCACAACAAACACTACAAAAATGATGACTAAAAAGGTATTTAAGCCTATTTATATTTGTCGCATTTTCAGCTTTCTTGAAGAGCAAGCATCTATATTTTGGTACTTAAGTGTTGAAGTCGAATTCCTTTGTAGGGTTATGCTTGACATAACAACACATCTTAAACTAATATGAAAAAGTTGATTATTGAAAATCTTAAAAGAAATAACATAGAACAGAAGATGTTCCTAATTTGTTGTAATCTATGTCGAACTTAGGAGTTTACCTTGCTATTATGTAGATAACAAGGATTTTTAACTGTTTTTCAACTTAACAAGTTTCATTAAGATAGGTTTGGATATATTTTAGAAAATTTTGAAAATGATTGAGATGTTACTTATGACATTAATCTTAAATTAAGAACACAACTTATGAAAGAGATTCCCATGGTTGGGCACTTGGGCCCCAAACTTTTGAAGTTAACATTATTTTGTCCTATTTTTTTCTCTCTCTTATTTGAACATTTGAAGCACCTGTTATAATTATGCATTGCTTCTGCCTTGGTGTGTGTAATAATATATCGAGTTCCATCAATATAACATATTTTAAGTTAGTATTCGACAACAAGGGTATACTAGATCTATTCAAGTTGAAGTCTTGAATTGAAAGTGTTGAAGATCACTCAATCCAATAGAAGTCTTTGAAAATTTTGAAGAAATAAAATTGTGTCCGATCCCAAAAAGAAATATATACTTTTATTAACATTTGAAATCACAAATTAAAATATTAAATAGTTAGAAATAAAAGAAAATTCTTACATCATATATGGCGTAAACAAGTTATCCTAACATAAGGATTAACTAATTTACCATTGAAAAAAAGAAGAAGACTATCACTTTGTAAGAAATATTCAAAATATCTGTTGAAAAAACATCTTTCCAAACACGATACAATTTTTTTTCGATCATTGCAACTTGTGGGCCAAACAATGTCGATACCAAGCAAATGCAAATTCAATTAGTGACATTTCGTATATAACATGATAAACCAAACAAACCCCTTTACTTGTTCCAATCCCAATCCAATTTTTAAGTTCATTCTTGAAATAAACCACGTTGTCTTTATCCCCCAATTGAATCTACACGTATTAAAAAAAGTAACAAAGAAGGGGAAGAATAAAAATATTTGAGATATAGACAAACAAAAAGAAATTGAAAAAACAAAACTTACATTGTTTCAACAATCTCTTATTTTGTCCCAATTGTGTCCATAAACAAACCCATGGTACCTAGTCACCTAATCTATGTTTTTCATGTATTTTTTTCTTCTCTCGCAAATAAAAAAAAAGGGTTAAGTTAAGGTGACGTGGAGGAGAAAGAAGTAGTATGAATTTGTAGTGATACGTGTTTGGTTGGTTGCGCCTGAATGATTGGAGTGTGGAAGCAATGATTGAAACGCACTTCCTTTCCAACAAGAGAACGCTAAAACTGGCTTTTCGGGAGCGCACTTTTTTAAAAGATGAAAACCCAAACGACACTTTAATTTTATTTTTTCTTCGAAATTTTTACTGTGTGAGTCATTGTTGGCACAAGTGTTGCCAACCCACCCTATCCATTCATTCTTCTTTCTAGCCTTATGCCCTCTCTTCTCAATACTCATCTGCCTCTACTTTTGTCTAAAAAAACATCATTTCACCAAACACACTTCTTTCTTAGCTCCACTTCAAAAAAAAGAAAAAGAAACCTATTCACTGATACAAACAGTTACGAGATCTATGGTCAACTCTAGTTTGGTTTAATCATTACCAAGCTCCAAGGAATGACAATGGTGCAAGAGATTTTGAATATATATATTATCAGCAGAAGATAAAAATATTTAATAGAATATTTTGGATGTCGAAACTCTTTACAATTTATGTATAAGTATTGTTTATTTAGTAAAGAAAATAAAAAATCTAGAAACCTTCGTAATTGTCCTACAAACTAAGGTTTCTTTTGTTTATCAATCGAGTTGATCAACATTATTATGTTCACTAATTCAAGTTCAAAGCAATTGTTTAATAAAAGACGGAACTTAGGTACAATGAGTTCGTTGATATAAGAATTCTTATGGTGTAGATGTGCTAGTGCTTATACTTTGATTTCCTTTCCACCGTAATGAAGTAGACATTTGATATCATGCATATTCCTAATCTTTTGTTGTTAAGCTTCTAATGGCTCATTGAGATTATACTTCATTCTCTAATTAGCAAATACACTTGTTTTTTAAAGAAAATTTCTTGTTGAGTCTCGAGCTTCTTATAATATAAAAAATTATTGTTTGAAAATGAATGAAGTGGTATAATTATCCTAAATATTTTGTTGGCTAACAAAAATCAAGATATAATAAGATAATGTATATGTAAAAATACTTCTGCAATTGAAATTAATAACACGTAATGGATGTATAACAAATGAGTGATACTAAATAGTATCTGTATCATAAATATTAATCTGTTTATAATATTTTAACGTATTTTTATGTGGATGAACTCTGAAGAATAATTGATTAGTGTCTTCTATATAATCTTATGCTTAATATCATAACATTATTTAAGTAATTAATCTTAAATGTGAATTTATATATATATATATATTTTTTTTTTCTTTATGATTTACCTTACTTGTTTCCTATTTAGGATAAGTGTGAGAACATTAATATCAAGATATTCAAAATCATTTCTAATAAAACTTGTAAAACATTAATATTTTAATTAAGTACTAATAAGAGAGCTTAGATTGTTATTAAGAGTTTTAGATAACCAATCAAAAGTTAAAGAGTTTATTAAGAATAATATAAGTTGATAAGAATATCGTATATACCATTTATTTATAATGTCTTTACAAATACACATTCTCCTTAATTCAAATAAAACAAAGCACTTACTTCTCCCCTTTACACTAAAAAAAAAAAAAAAAATCTCACAAATATATATAAAAAAGAACACGTCTCAATCTTAAATTGATTATTTCAACTTTTCTAACAACAATATCATTTTTTATAAACATGCGTTTGATTATCAATTAAGTAATTCAAAATGAGTTTGATTATCAATCAAATAATTCAAACCTTCTTTGCTTGACAACTAATTTTATAGAAATTTCCTAACAGTCAAATTTTAGTTGAATAGATGTGGTTGGATAAAATTATTTGCAATTTAGGTCTATGTATTAAATATTTAGAATGCATTTTCATAATTAAAAGAAATTATTACAGAATTGTAAATTAAAAAAAAATACTGTAGTTTTTGTCCTGTAAAAACAATTCAAGCCAATTAAAATTCTTCAGTTTCATTAAGATATCCATTTTCAATTTAATTTTTTAGAACTTGTTTTATCTCAATAAAATCTATATTATACTCATCGTGAACGTGAAATCATTTTAGCTAAACTATTTGAATTTAATCCACGAAAAGAATTTCATATAATTAAGTATTTAAATTTGCGAAAAAAAAAATAGTATTTGATTTTGTATTATGTAAAGGTTGTCCTATTTCTTGTACTTTCTAAAAAAAAAGTGCATTTTGTGCCGTTTGCATCCATATTTATTGTCTGAACCACATTTTTAACTTTTTATTGTGTTCTCTTTTTTGGCTGAAACTCGTGATATTAATTAAAACATGTAAAATCACCATGCATGCAATTTGCCATCAAATCGAGTTTTTCTTTTCTTTTTCACTTTTTCTTGGTTCAATGAAGAGTGACTGAATCTTAATCAAATAAATAAATAAAATAAAAAGAGATGGCCCAGAAGTAGGAAAAGAATATTATTTTAAGAATTAAACAAAGGGACACCACTTTGGATAGAAATCTTTTAACTACCAATCTCTTTATCACAACAATATAATATTATAATATATATATATATATATATATATATATGAATATAAATAGAAAAAAAGTACTAGTTAATCTCTATCTATACTTGTCACAGTTCTTGAATTGGAAACATCTCTTTGGTGAAATTATAAATTCTCAATAAATTTTAATTTTTTTTGTTGCTAATTGATTAAGATCATAATAAAAATTTATTTAAAATAGCAAATTTTATTTAAACACACCAAAATTAACTTTTGTACTCAAGTTACGTACTAAGGAAATTGAAAGGAAAAAGAAATACATGTTATAAAATAACCCTAACCTACAAATTCTTAAATTCATAAAAGAAGTTATTTTACAAATTTCAGCTATTAATTTAAACATAAATGAAAAAAAAAATGTGAAGAAACAATTAATTTTGACTGACATGCTATAAAATGGAGTGTAATTAAAGTGTTTTATGGAAATATATAAAAGAAAAATGATAGTGCATGACAGATAGAAATATAGCATATTGTCAAATATGTTGTTGATAGGGTAGGGATAATATTTTGACATGCACCATTATTATTATATATTTCACTTTCATCATCTTCTCCCCCACTCATCCAAACAACCACTATTCATCTTCAACTATTGTTATTTTAACTTTTTATTTTAATTTTTTATAATAGTGTAATGTGATGATTTAAAAATGATTAAAATAATGAATTAAAAATAGTAAAAAAAATAAGTAAAAATATCGATATTATTTAAAATTTTAGGTTTGGAAGGGAAGGCTTACCTACAAACTCACCCTCTCTCACTCTCATCTGTCACTCCTACTTTCCATTTCACACCCCATCTTACATTCTTTCTTTTTCATCACCAAACCATTCTTTCATGGCTATATGCTAAAATGGAATTTAACTCCTTCACCATATGCTTCAAATCTCAGGATAATATGACTTTTTTTTTTCGTATATTTAGTAGTCTCCTATCTTTTCTTCTTCAAATTTTTAAAACCTTTTTCAAAAATAAAACTGTAACAAAATTTTAAGTTAAGAAACAATACATATTTTAAGGATCAAAAGAAGAAATAAAAAACTAATTTTTCATCTTAATTTTTGAATTAAACTAACTAAGTTGACTATTGTGTTAGTTTATTAAACTCAATTTTCATCTTAATTTTTGGATTAAACTGACTATTGTATTAGTTTATTATATTAATTCTGACGAGATACAGATGATAAAATATATATTTATAAAACTCTCGTATCAATTAGAAATAAAGTCTTATTAATTTATAATATATAAATAATTGTAAACTTTATTTTATAAGTTGGTTATGTATGGTTGAATTAGATTTAAAATCTACTTTTCAATATGGTATTATAAAATCACAAACTAAAATCTATCTTAATAATTATCAAATCACTTATTAATATCTGTTAGGATCGAACGCTTACTACTAGACAAAAAACTATAACCAATAGTCAGGGTACATCTATTTTTATTTAACAGTGTACCAACCAAATGCCACAATCCAATTTTGACTCGGTCTACTTGGGCATTGTTACAGGACAATTGATGCTACCTGCAACGATATCTAATCTCACCATCGTTCTTAGATAAAAAAAAAACACTAAATAAAAAATAGGATTAATATATATTTCTATTTATTTTTATTTTATTTTCATCTAGTGTATCTATCTTGTATGGAACTCAAGAGAAATTCACGGATATATAGACTTTCTTTGATATAAATAAATAAATAAATAGTGTATCGTTTTACAAGGTTTTCTAAGCAGGTGTTCAATTCAGAAACAATAATGGTCGGTCGATTATTAAAATTAATCCTCGTGCTATTAAAAAATATTGACTTGAAATATAAAATTCATGATTTCAAACCTAATATAATACCAAAATAAAATCCCACGCAAGTGACATAAAATAAGAATACTTTTATCTGTGGGACAGATGTAACATTTTATTATAACGATCTCACTAAAAACATATATATTATTTGAATGTTTGTTATGTCTATGTCTTGCGATAATTTCTTATTAAAATATTTTTCTTTTATATTCAAATTTTGACCATTAAAAACTACTAGATTGGATTATGGGTAAGCTGGTTATTCACAGAAATTGAAATTGCACTTCAGATTTGAGATTTTTTTCTCTTTCTTATAACTTTTGGAAGTATATTTGAGTGTGACATTAATATTGCGGGATTTCCCCCTCCATTCTCGTAGTAATAATGAAATTGCTTTCACTTCCATGTTTCATACAAATTATACCGTCTGAAATGTAAATTTGAATTAGAAATCGTATAATTTGAAATATAAATTTATATCACAAATTATTTAATTTATAATGTATTTTGCATTTTCAATTGTCTTATAAATTTGTATTATGGTGAAATATAAATTTGTATTATGAATTGTATGATTCAAAATGTATTCTTTGTTCTGAATTTTTTTCTAAATTTATATTACGGATTGAATAATTCATAATATAAATTTATATTATAAATTGTACGATCTAAAACATAATTTACACTTTATATTATTTATTAAATTTGTATTATGAATTGTACGATCTTAATTGTAAAGTTACAAAATTATATAATTCAAAATGTAATTTACATTTTCGAGTTGTCTTCTAAATTTGTATTAAGAATTATGATTAAAACATGAAAAGACATCGTACACTATCCTTTTCTATTAATTTCATTAGGATATGATTAAAATTTTAGAAAGGATGAGGTGTAGAAAGAAAACATGGGATGCAAGAAGAAATTTCCATTATCGTCCATACGTGACTTTTCTCACTTGTTTAAAGCATACATATAAAATACATATAAAGCCCAGTTCAAAGCCACACACGTATAAACAATATTATTTAATTACAACTTAGTTGAACGTAATATTACAGTTTTCTTTTTTATAGAAAAAAAAATATTCTTTTATCATTTCTGGATAAAAATGAGTATAATTTGTTTAGCTTTCAAATATTTTCTTACAGTGTTATAATCATTATTCAAATATTATAACTAATTAATTGTTGTTTCAAAAGTGACCCTATTAATATTTATATATTGATTTGAGAATTACAAATTTATAAATATTATATGTGTAATTGGCAACTTAAATTTTCAACGAATACTTATCCCATCTTTTTTTGTATTCTCTTTATTTTCTTGTGTTGTTTTTATTTTGTCATTATGAATTTCATTACATTTTCTGTTTTAAATGCACAAGTTAGGCTCGTATATATGTTACGTAAGTACGAGGAAAATAAATTAGATGTAAAATGTTTACTATAATTTGTTTATAGAGTTGCTGTAACATTGATTAAGATGCAAGATTTATGCCGATTAAAAAGAAAGTACAAGATTTATCTTCTATTTTTCAATTATCTTAAACAATTTATTTTACTGAATAATACAATCAGTTGATTTTTCGAGTTTAATTAATCAGGATTTTTGAAAAAATAAGGTTAACAAAAATAAAAAAATTAACAATAAATGCATAAAAATTTGCCCCTCACTTACAAACATCCTGGTTCTGCCAGAATACAGTGTTTGGGAGATAATAAAGATATTCTTTAACATGTGCTCTTATTCAAAATAACATCATAGCAAAATCAGAAGCAAAATTCTCATAATATGAAAGGTGAAAACTGTGTAAAATTCGTAAGAACAAAGACAAGATTTCTTTTTGTATACTCTTAATACACAAATTTAACAAGGGTGACTTTTCATCCTTCTCTAATGATACACAGAGTATGCAGCATCTTGAAGCATATTTTTTCTGCATACCTTGTTATATACACATGCAATTGTTTCTGATATGTATTTTAATCACCTCTCCATTCCAACTTTATCACTGTAACTGGTATCAGGGTGAGCGTAAATGAAGAATAGTTCCTATGATCAGCAATGCTACTGTGAATATTAGTGCCTGCAATTTCACCAGTGCATTCAGAAAAAGAAGATACCTAGTGAACTACAATAATACTTTGAATCTTATTAGCTTTCTATACTTAAGAAATGCAATGGCATGAAAGTAATCATTTTCGTCCAACTAATTGTGTGTGTTAGGTTCACAGAGAGTTTTACTCGAGAGAATAAACACCAACGAGACCTCAGCCCGATCACATAAGGCATTGATACCATTTTCAACTTAAAATCTTAAGATAATAAGTGTATAGGTCTTTATCCTTATATAGTATTCTACTTTCTTATTTTTAGTCAATGTGGAATTTAGACTCACACTTAAATTCTTAAAAGTGTAATCATATTTAATGATATTCTAATGCTCTATGTTGACAATGAAAAATGCAAGCTTCAGCACAGAAAATTAAACAAGAGATAGAGAAAGCAGAGAAATGTTACAGCAATTGCAGAAGCTCCTAACCCTGCCCTTTCCCTAGGATCCTTTCTGTAATAATTTCCAAAGTAAAGGATTGTGGCATAGTACCACAGAGGTGGACATAGAAATCCCAGAAGAAATCTGAAATTAAACACAGAAAATCACAACACAAGAAGAAGAAGAAATTTGAGAAGAGAGTATATCAGTTACTTACGAGAACCATCCAATTCCACAACCATAACATGGAAGGGGTCTGTCATAAAGTCCTGTTTGGAAGTCCTCAGGCCCTCTAATTAAGGTATAGGTGCCCTTTTCGGGGTCTCCACCTTCCATTGCTTGACCTAATGTTAGACCAAACTTGTTTAGACAGTTTTAGTGATGAATATGAACACAAGAGACACATTTCTGCACATAATTCTTGCTTTCCACTTTAACTGAGGTATGAGTGAATACCTCTAAAAATTGAATAATTTCTTGCAGATGGCCTTAGAAGATCAAGATGCTTATCAGAGACAGAAGTTGCCAATTCCACACCATTTCTCAAATCAACACTCTCTTCCATACCACAACCTGTTTCAAACCAAATCACATTTCATGTAAGTGCTTTCAGTTCCAAATGCAGTTATATATTAATAGTGAGATATCAAGAACAAGAACATGAACATTCCAAGTAAAGACAAGACAACATTAACATATGCTGTTTCCATTAAGGATCAATACTGGGAAAGCTATATAGATAATCAAGTCTCATTAAGCTGTTTCCTTATCACAACATCTGATATGCTTATCAATTGCTGATACAGGAAAGATTTTCTTGATAAATTAATAAGAAAAGCTTTGACTTTTGAGTACCTTTATCCATTTGTTGTTGTTGCTGAGCTTGTTCAGAACAACAATTAAAATCCCTGTTTCACAGAATTAAAATCTGGAGTGTCAGATTAAGGAACTAATCATCCATTGTGCTGCAACAGTTATCAGAACAAAAACCACACATACTTTATATAACAACACATATAGGAACAGATATCAATTATGATGATGATGATGAGAAAAAAAGAAAAGAAAAGGTTTTTATGCATCAGAAAAAATACCCTTTAAGAGAAAAAACAAAAAACAGAATTGGGCAAACACCAAAAACAGAAGAAGATGAAAGAAACACTTGCCTTGAAAGAGCAACAAGAAGTTGCAGTGATGAGAAGAGAGAAAGGGACAGAAAATTATTTGAAAAAAGATAACTGGTTTGTATCGAAGAGATGGTGTTGAAACATGATAAGATTGGTGTTACCCCATTTCTCCTTTGTGATATAATCGCATCTGAACATAACAAAAGTTGAAACAGCTTGAAGCTGAAGAGAATTGAAAATGTCTTTGTGTTCCTAAATCATAAGAACCTTAGTTTAATGCACCAATTTGAATAATAAATAAAAGTTATGTGTTTCTTTGTGTGATATATAAGTTGTCTTTATCACATAGTCAATTGTGCTACATCACAGTTTATTTACGCAGCCTCCTTGCCTTGCTTTCACATTCTTCTGCCTAATTTCCTCCTAAATAACACATTTTTCATACAATTTTTTAATATGTATTTTCAGTATTGATTATTTTTAGAAAAAAAAAAACCCAAAAACTTGTCTGAATTTCATAATTTTGAATAAATTTAAGTAAATAGTAAAGAATATATTTTTTAAAAATTGTTAGAAGATATCTCTATTATTTGGTTGCAAATAAAAATCAATGGAACCAAATTGTAATTGCCTATTATTTAATAGTCTTGATTGACCCAGCTCTTGTATTCTTCACAAAAGTGTCTTTTGATTGGTCAATGGTCAGCTCTGGACAGTGCTAGGTGGTGGAATATTTTTTTTACAATATATTGGTACGGGTTTTTATATGAATAATTTAATAACAATAAACATTTGAATAATTGTTTTTAGCAAAAATATGTGATTTGTCTTTGCATTTGTGTTTGGTGAAAAGATATTTTAGAAGTCTCAAAAGTCAAGCATTTGTTTTGAAATTGAATCAGGTATACATAGAGATGAAAAATACTTTTTGTGAGTATATTCGTTTTTATTGTGACAAAAAGATATTGAAATTGATGGAGTAGGTTAGAAATAAGATTCATATCTAACTTTTTTAACAATACAATATATATATATATATATATATATATATATATGAGTGTTTCTATATTGATTTTAATATAGTTATTTCATTTGTTATTATAATTTCTTTCTATCGGGGTACCTGATTTTAAAGAGAAAAACTACATTTCTTTTGTTATTGATTTATGTATTCCTTTGTTTTGTTAAGGAAAATAAAACATAAATTTCATATTTTCCTCGAATATTAGGAACGAAATGAATAATCAATACAGATACAAATATGTTAACTTTGCACACAAATTTTCAATATAAATTGGCAAATCTTTTTGTTATATTTAGAAAGTTTTTTCTTCTTTCTTTTTTATAAAATAACTTGTTGTGTATCAAATTAGTTAGTGCATGGCTACTAGCTAAAATGTAGTAAACATTTATTTTCAAATAAAGTACTTTCATGAATTTAAAAATTTATAGTGTATGATTATTTGATCATAGTTTTTTTTTCAACTTTACAATATTTTCTTTATTGATGTAAACACTAATTAGAAATTAGAATGGTTTAAAATTAATATCAGTAACGAGTTCAGATTATTTATTGAATTTTTCTTTTACTATTTCTTTACTGAGCCTTACACAATACATTGATATTGTATATTAAAGAAAATGTGTTTTAAGAAATAAAAACCAATGCTTATTAATATTTTGAAGGATCAACATAATAATAACATAAAAAACTTAACAGAAAATTCAAACTAACGAATAATAATAATAGAGGTACTTGCATTTTGAATGCATCAGCAGAAATATTCAATAAAAGAAAATATCTATTAAGGCAAACACTTCATCACATATTAGAAAATAGATATAATTATTGATTTGGTACCCCAATTTTTTTGTTTTGTTCAATTTGGTACCCGAACTTTTAAAATGTTCAATTTGGTATCCCAATTTTTTAAAGGGATTCATTTTAGTACCTTCCATTAAATACTAATTAACACCGATTGTGTTGTGTTGAAATGGCATTGTCCATCCAAAACATATATTTATCAAATAATTAGAATGAAACAAAATTATCATGGATGAAAGGTTCATGATTTATTGTATGACAAGTTGAAAACTTTTCCCTATTCCTATAGTTTCTCTCTTCTCAATGTTTTACTCTTTTCCTTCAAATTATTCCTTTATTTATATCCAGAGTTTACTCCATCTCATGGCAGCACTCCATTGCACCACATTTTTCTCAACAAAACCCCTTTTTTCTGAGCTTGGTTCTGTTCCTGAACCATCCCCAACAACACAAAAAAAAAGGTTATCGGATCTTTTTTACAAAATTGTGAGAGAAAACCGAAGTGAAGATGGTAACAACAGTTTTGACAGTGAAATGAAAGAAGTGAAAGAACAATGAATGGTGATCATGTATCCCTTAGAGAAGAAGTTGTTAAATTTGTGCAGGGGTGCATTCCAAGCTTGGCTTCATGTCATAGCTTTAGTAAGAGGAAGAGAAAGCTTCTTCT
>Ga0214542_1003608_pt1 | contig 31355 bp, 13 predicted proteins | sample CNSS1metaG_FD_160096 | JGI IMG/M metagenome (GOLD analysis project Ga0214542, IMG submission 160096) | Root nodule microbial communities from cowpea collected in UCLA plant growth center, Los Angeles, California, USA - CNSS1 | ecosystem: Host-associated > Plants > Roots > Nodule | place: USA...
CTTTTTTTTTTTATTTCTTTTTTTTGATATATATATATATATATATATATATATATATATATATATATATATATATATATATATAGATATAGATATTTGTTTGTTATAATTTTATAGTTTTTTTGTTAAATTCTTTTATTTTTTTTTCTTTGAACACTTTAGAAAAATATAGCTATAGAATATGAAGAAGTTAAAATGTTGGAAATAAAAGAATATTATACATGAAGTTAACCAGAGAAACATATTTATGACAAATGATAAATGAAAGTTAAATTTGAAAAAAAAAAGTTTTGGAATAAAAATTTTGGGAAGAGTATCAGTATCATATACAAAAAATATAAATGTTGTAATTTTATAACTCTTTTATCCCATTTTGTCACGTACATACATACACACACACACATATATATATATATATATATATATATATATATATATATATATATATATATATATATATATATTTTGTAGAGTAGAGAGTAGACCGAAACTCTATATATAGAATAGAAATGCTTGTAAGTTTTTTTTTTCTAATTTTATATCAAATGGAGTTGTAATTTATATCAATCATTTAATAACAATTCCCGAAAAGCACCACCAAAAGCTGTTTAGGTATAAAGATTTGGAAAATATGTAATATTTTATCCTGATGTTACTAATCCTTTATGATTTATATATTATTTATAATTTTATATAGATTTTTATATCAGTGTATATTAATAAGAGTATTCTAACTTTAAAAATATTAAAATCATTTTATAGCTTGAAAATTCTCTTGTTAATTCATTTATTAATATTTTTAATATCAAACAATGGATATCGAAATTATATTTTAATCAACTTATTCATACAGATCCAATTTAGAAAATTTATATGTATCTAATATGTAGTAAAGGAAATGTATAGTTTATTGAAATGGCGTATTGTTATTGATATTTGTTTTGGATTTTTTAAGAATAGTAGCCATAAACTATATATAAAAAAAAAACTCAAAATGCTTGAAATAAAACTTGTAGATGAAATAAGTGAAAGATTTATGAAAAGTGAATGGAGTAAAAAGTTAAAGAAGTTTAAAACAAATATAACAGGTCATACCATGAGTAATGTTTTTCTTTTCTTTTTTATCAGCAATAAAAAATATGAATTGAAAATAGGGAAATAGGATTGCCCCAATCCTTCTCTTATACGATGAGTAATGTTGAAGTTATTGCATCCATATAATCATTCTACAGTTTTTTTGTTGAAATTGTTTTATGTTTTTATTTGTACTATAGAAATAGCTATAAAATACGAAGCTTAAAATTTTGGAAACGAAAGAAACTAATAGATGAAATTAAAAAGAAACATTTATGAAAAATGAACGAAAGTTAAATTGAAAAAAGAAAGAGTTTTGCAATTGAAAATTAGCGGGGAAATGTCATATAAGATAATAGTATCATGAATACTATAATTAAACATTAGTGAAACAAGTGCTACTAGTATTATGTATGAGTATCTGATGCGAAAAAAAATTTAACTTTAAAACTATTTTCATATGTCCTAATTAATTAATTTACCTTTTTAATCAACGATTTTTTTAATGTTTCAATGTGATATTTCGATTCATGTTTATTATTTTTTTATTCGTAATTTACTAATAATTGATTAATTAATTTTTATCTTAGACTTTATATATTTAAATTATAACTATTTTCTTTCCTTCGTTTACACTTCCACACCTATTAGTGGACGCCAAGCTTTGAAAAATCGACTGAAAGAGGTATGTAACTATTTTTGTTTATGATCAAAGGCACTGTGACCATTCTTCTGTTTCATTGAGCTATTTCTACCTTTTCAGCTTGGCTATGAACTCAAGGAGGATGAAGTTGAGAGTGTATTTAAAAACTTCAAAGCAATGGCTGAAAAAAGAAAGGTTAATAATTTTTTTATTTATTTTTGAATATAGTATACAGTTTGTTGCACTTCTAAAAATTCTCATATTACATGAGAATTTTCTTGCAAATTTGTTAAAAAATTTTGCAAGAAAAAACTTTTTTCAGCTATATTTTTTAAGAATTTTAATTAGCAGGTAATTCCTTTGTGGATAATTATTTCTTACAAAATTATAAAATTCGCAGTATTTTCTACAAAATTTGTTGCGAAAAGTGTTTTATACAAAATATTTTACAAAAAAATTGACAGCAATTTTCTACAAAAAAAATTTCATAACAAAATTTATAAGTATTTCTTACAAAAAAAATTAAAACAAAATTGATAAGAAATATGAGTTTTTTTAGTAGTGGGATTGTACGATAAAATGCTTTTAGAAGTATGAGGGTACATATATGGATTATTTCATTAATTTTAGAATACCGAAGACTGAGTTTGTAGTCAAGTACAAAAGATTTATTCCACTTGTCTATGAAAAGGGTGTGATTTTTTTTAAAATTTATATAAATAATAAATTTTTAAATTTTTACGAAAATAGATAAATCAAGTTTGAAAGTACGAATTTAAAATAAAGAAATTGTGCTTCCAAGATTTTGATTAACTTTGATGTTTATAAAATATTTCACCTTCATGTTCTATATTTTAAAGTCATGCTTTCAAATACAATTCCTTTTTTGTACTTTCAGATACGATTTATTCATTTTCATAAAAGAAAACTAAAATTTATCCATCAATAAATTAAAAAAATTGTACCCTTTTAATACATGATCGGACTTATTAACTCTTATTTAACTTGAAATTATAATGTACTATTGAACAAGAAAACATAGTTTTGCACCTAAATTAATTACTAATCATAAATAAAGCATCCAAAATTTTGAAGCATATAAAAATAGAGAAAACTAAAGCTTTTTCACAATATAATTGTTATTTTTTTTAATAATGTCTTTAATAATAAATCCATAATGGTCATCTTGAACTAATGTCTTCATATTCTCTGACTCAATTTTTTTATTTTTTCTATAGAGTTACTGATGCTGACCTAAAAGCATTGGTATCAGATAAAGTTTGTGATGTAGAACCTATTTGGAAACTTGGTGGGTTGGGGGTAAATTCAAATTAGTTTAATTTTAAACTATATGTTTGATAACAATACAAAAGAAAGATTAATTACACCAAAAGAAGAAAAATTAATTTATATATCTATCGATAGGTGACTTGAGGAACTCTGAAATTTTCATCAACAAGTATCAAACTTGTTTCAATTGACGGTAGCACACACGTTGGTTGTTCTGTTGGAAAAGGACCAGTGGATTCAGCTTACAAGGCTGTTGATCTCATTGTGAAGGTTTGATGATGTTTATGAACTAAAGATGAGAAATTTAAGCCAAACTCGTAAAAAATTAAAAACCTACCTATTTTAAATAGAAACATTGTTTATCCAAAATTTAGGTATTGTTAATGAAAACTTGATTGCTTTAGTATATCATTATTTTACTAATACCCCAGATGCAGATCTAACGGTGCATATTTTTCTCTTTTTGCAGTGGGATTGGAAAAGGAGTAGATGTTGTTGTTTCCAGTGTAGAGGCTTATCTTGTTGCACTAAACAAAATGCTCGATTCAAAGGAGTGATCTATATCTGTTAATATACGAATGTATGTTATAGAATGAATTAGCTATTTGTAATTTCTTAGTTAAGCTTTGAAATGGAATAGAGTATTCCAGAATGTATGCCGAAACCAGACTAAATAAAATCTCCTTGTTGAATTGCAAATGTTAATTCCTTTCTTTCTTTTTAAGGTGGCTTTATGTTGGATTAAATACAAGGCTGATAATTTATTATTTTTTATGTAATTTTCTAGTTGTGGTGCCTGTATAGTTCTTAGACCTGTATAATACAATATACCAGATTGTCTTTGTTGTTACTCCTCCATTTGTGTGCACACAGCATGTTGATTTTTCAAGAAGAAATCATTTATGCTTACATCTTATTGTACTGTGTACAAGGTGTTAGGAATCCAAGTGTGAGTCTAAGTCCCACATTGACCAAAATTGAGAAAGTAGAACATCATATAAGAATACGGGTCCATAAACCCATTGCCTTAAGATTTTGGGTTGAGAGTGGTGTCAATGTCTTATCTGGTTAGGCTCAGATGACACAAGGTACTCTGAAAATTTTATTTGATATATTCTCTTGTAATTTCCAATAAATTTGCAGTGAAACACATATTACTGTATTAGATCATCAACCTTTTCTTTTTAATCTTAACAATAGTGAAATAGATTTTAAAAGTTTGTATACCTTTGCACTTGCTTACTCGTTCAAATTTAGTGCCATTAGTTAGTGTCTGTTGTAATATTGAAAGAGACTGAGCTTAACGTAGTGTGTATTTTATCTTCAAGCAAGACATTTAGTGCACAAAATGCAGAAGTCAATTTCTAAATATAGACATAAAAGTAAATATATGTTTTGTCAAGTATAATCCTGGATAATCAAGTTCGAACTTCTGATGTTTGGCACTAAAAAGCATTATACTTTATATTTACTTTATTATATTCATATGTTCTTTTGTCTATGTCTTTGTAAAAATATGGAACTTCACTTTATTTTTAGGTTAAATCACTATAGTCTTTTTTTAGAGAGATATCAAATTGATTTTTTTTTTCTCAATTTGATTCCTATCATGAGAAATTTGTTGTAACATATCATTTCTCTTAATAATGTACTAATCACCTAATCACATTAAAGAAGTGCCACATATCTTATTTCATGGATTTTTTTATTATTATTTTTTTTAATTTTTAATTTTTTTATAATTAAAAAACAAATTATCATGTTTCAAACTAACATTGTGTCACATGACAATGCCAGTGTGATATGATAGTGATAGTGTCATGTGTCACTATCATGCCAGATGCCATTGTCATTGTCTTAATTTTGTCTCGTATACATCATTATTTGTTTTCAATTAAGTCCTAATTTTATTTTTACATTGAACAATTTTGACTCTCTCCAAATTGTAACCATATTTAATTTTATTATAAATGTTATACTAATATTTTTATTAAATATTTTTAACAAAATTAACTTTATTTAAATTTAATAACAAGACATGAGTAATGAATAAGATGTTAAATGCTATCTAAAATTGTTTAGCAATTTAAGACTTCTTATCAAACTCCTACTCATGCTTTGTTTATTGGAGAATGCTAATCAGTACCCTAAGGATACTAGTTAAGGAATAATTAATACAAATTTATTTTACTATTTTTATATTGAAAGCTGAAATAATTAAGTCCACTAATTAAAATAATATAAATGTGTATAATAGATTTTATAAAAACAAAATAATCCTTTGAAATTTATAAACAACTCTAATGCAATAAGCATTTTAAAATTTTTAAGATCTCTACTAAAAATTTAGGTAATTAAATTTTCTATATTGTTAAATTTATATATTTATAATTAATAATTTCATATATTAAAATATTGTTATTTTTTTAGTACAAAGGATTTTCTTAAGTTAATAAAGATGTTGCACAGGATTATCAATTAGAGAAAAGAAATTTAATGAAGTCTCAAATTAATATTTTAATTTTTTTTGTGAACTTTTAAAATATTTAACACTATTTTTTGTTGGTTTTTACATTAATTTAAACTTTTTTGTGTTTAATTAGATTTTAATTTTATCAATATTAAAATATAGTTATTTTATTATTTAATTATTTTTTAATTTTTATGGATAAACACTATTTTTGTTTTTTAAATAAAATAAAAATGCTTTAATTATTATTATGTTAGATTTTATTTATTATCACGATTAATTATGAATATTTATAAAATTCAATGTATATTAATAAGGGACACTAGTAAACAAGACCCTTGTTAATTTGGTAGCGTGTCATAAATATATCAATGCTAGTTGAGTCAAATCAATATTATTAATAAATGAAAAATATTAACTAGTGTACATTAAATAGATTTTCATCTTAATAATTGTTAATGTAATTTTCTTTATGTAGATAAAAAATTTTAAAAATATTAACAATTATAATTGATAATTTATTTTATGCATAAAAAAATTAAATAATAAAATAATTTTAATATAGTTGTAATGTAGTTAAATAAAATAATATTAAATATATATATATATATATATATATATATATATAATAACATTGTTATGATTTAAAAAAGTATATTACAATAAGTTTCTAATTAAATTTAAAACTCTATACAATAATTTTTATAATAATAATAATAATAATGAATAATACAATATCATATTAAATAATATAAAAATTATTAAATAATATTATATTTAATTGATATTACAATATTTAAAAGACCACATATCATTTAATTAACAGAGACTTAATATAAAAATATAAAAACTTTAAATATTAATATAATAAAAAAATTTAAGAATATCTAAATTACAAATATGTACTAAAATTAACAAAAAGTTAAAACTTAATTAAATTAATTTTTTTATATTTTATATTAAAATATGTAAATATGTAAAAATGTGATATCCCATAAATCTACTAAATAAAACAACACATAAATATCATATAAAGAGCACATGACATGAAGCATATATAGGTACTAACTATTACAATTATCTATAATATATTAGAAGGAAAGTTAATGCACAAAATAATGTCAATAACACAACACAAAAGTTAACCGTTTCCAGAAACATTGCTCATAGAGCACATAATTATTAATTACAAAATAGTAATTGTTCTTCAAAAGGAGCTCAATAATGGGCCAACACCAACTCCTCACCATCTAAACTGCAGCATTTCCATCATCCTAATGATCATTAGGGATTTCCACATCTGCTCACACCAAATAAATTTTGGTGCTCATTGCAAAAAGGAAAGCCAAACAGAGAAACAGACACCAAACAAGAGGGTAAGATAGAGTAAAATATTTTTGATCATGTTATTGAGCAAGTAAATAATAAATCAAATTATGAACATACAAAACAGCAGCCACCCAAACCATGTGACAACAAACAAGTGCAGGACCTCTCTAACTCAATTATCGGGATTATTCTCTTCATATAGAATTCTAAAGGAAGTATGCACCCGTGCTGGTTTCTAAACTCTGCAGAGTCTAGACATAAGAGGTTATCACCCAACCACATACAAGGTTAATCCTCTAATGTTTTAGGTGCAATACGTCCCAAGACTAGGACCTCCTGCCACTCTCACCACATAATTCATTCTGCTCTATGTGAGCGTGAACGATTATTAGAGTTCAGGATACATTCCTTTATCTAAACATCTCTTATATCAAGGTATACACTAACCACACCATCACCAAGACTTTCCCATGAAACTCTTTTACCAACAACATTCCACATGTCATCTCAAGCATTATATTCTCATGCCAATGCACCACTAACCAAAAGATTCATAAATCATTTCATACTCAACATAGCAAATCTTATTCTCATTTAATCTCATACAACATACATGACGTCATACTTTATGTTTTTATTGTAAAACACTCCATCATGTAGGCAAACAACCAAATCAGAGGAGAAAACAGAACTAGAGCACATCCATGCACCAGTCTTGCATAAGCTAGAAGTCCTCGCTCAGGCAAGAGAGATTCTCTCGCTCAAGTAAGCCCTTCTCGCTTAGGCGAGAGCTCGAGTAGTGAAGTAGTGAGGTTTCTGCGAATTCTCGCTTAGGCGAGACCTCCTCGCATGAGGGGAGATTACTCATTGCTCAAAATGAAGGCTTGTCGCCTTAGCAACCATTCAAAGCAGAACCTGGGTAAAAACTCTGATACTCTCGCTTAGGCGAGACTTGCTCGCATGGGCGAAAATACCAGGTTTTCTCCACTGTTCACGCATGCAAAAATCAGAAATTCAACCAAAACAACACAATTTATTTTTATACCATCAAAAGCACCACACAATCATTAAGAGTACGAAATAGAACCAGAAACAAGCAAAATGACTTAAAATACGCAAAACCCTAATTTCCCTTACATGGACAATGCTAATCAACCAACACAAACACCAAAGAAGAACACAACTCCAAGGACAAACTAAGCAGCTGTACAGTACGAACGTAATGGTCAGAATGGGTCTTTAAGGGCAACCCCAAACTAAACCAAGGCAATTGTGCAGAAAAAGGAGAAAAAAGGAAGGTTGAGCTTAATTTACTTGGAGGAAAAGGAGTTCAGCTAGCTCGAAGTGGAAAGGAGCCTATGCCCTAACAGAGCTCTAGGTTTCAGTAGTGAGAGAGAGGAGAGGAACAGTTTCTAGAAAAGAGCAAAATGAAAGTGAGTGGAGTTGAGTGGGGGGTTCTGGAAGTCCCTAATGGACTGACCTTAGACCCTCGAAAAAGGTTAGGTCCAAATCTTTTTAGAGCAGAAATTGAGACTTACAAAAATCATGTCATCGTAATCGACACAAAATCAAACTCAACTAAAAAAATTAAAAAAAATTATATATTCAACAACAAATATTTTTTAATAAAAAACCAATTTTAAATACTAGGATTTGAAAAGAATTTAAAAACTTAATTAAAGTTATAATTTATAAATTTATAAATAGAAGCAAATGTGAAAGATCAAAATAACTTGTCTTTTTTATCTTTATTTTACAACAATTTCTTGATGATGGAAAAACAAACTGAAACTATTTTTAAATTTATTTTTTAAAAAGTAAAAAGAAAATGTCATCTCCAACTGACCTAACCTAATTAATAAATGGGGTTTTATGCGGCTCTAACAATACTAAATTAGATATAAGTGTAATAAATATGAGGTTAGTAGTTGGCAACAGATGTCCACGTTTGTGAGCTTTCTTTCTCACTGTCTTATCCTATTCCTTTATGTCAACATTAATGGTTGTTGGTCCTTCAATAACATAAATAATTGGTCACAATCTACTACAGGCAAAATTATCTGTTCTCACCAAATTCTATTTATATCATCAACACAAAAGTGACTCTGTCTAATAAAACACTTTTTCACAAAACTAGTACAAGACCGTGTGTAAGCACAGGTAATGTTTTTTTGTTTTTTTGTTTTCTTGAAATAGATTTTATTGTTATTATATATGAATGAAAAATTAATTTAAATATTTATTATTATTAGTCTAATTATATATAACGATTAATTTATTATTTTAATATAAGATTGATTTAATTAACAATAATAAAATTATTTTAGTGAAATTAATTAAAAATATAGTAGTAACAGTAAGATTAAATTATTAATATTTAATTATGATATTAACACAATTGTTTACTTTGCATAATATACTGTATTTATTATATTATTAAAATTTTTAGTTAAATTTTGTAGTCAAAAAAATCTAAATTTTTATAAATACATTAAATTCTTAATTGATTTTTGGGCTTAAAAATATTTTTTTAATTAGGATTTGTTATAATTTGAGAGTCAGTTCCGGTATAATTTCATTATAGATTTTGACGTTAGAATAAAATATATTTTTTATCATTGTGGTTTTCATTCATTTATTTGTTGCCTTTGAATCATGTTACATGCTAGCTAATTAGGGAGTTGTTTAAATTTATATGCATGCTAATCATATGAGTTGAAGGTTGTTAAATTTAATTGAAACTTTACTTTGATTTTATTTAAAAATTTTCATGTGATTAAATGAGTTTTTACTAATAATTGAGACTTTATTTTGGTTGAAAGTATTTATTTACTCTAACTAAAATTAGTCAAAATTTTACTTTGATTAATTAAGCTTTTATTTGGTGAGGAGATAAAAAAATAGACATGATTAGGCATAATAAAAATTTGATTGATACTTTACTTTAGTTGAATTTACTGTGAATAATCAAAAAGTTCTCATTCAAATTTATACAAAAAAAATAATACATAAATAAACTATTTTTTTGAATTTTATGTACTTGACCCACTCAAATTCATATACTTTTATAAATGAAAATAAACTTTGACACTCCTATATATTTCTTAAAGATGTGCCACTAATCTAACTTTATTAGTAGATACGACCAATAATAAAATAATTTATTATTACTTATAATAATTGATTGAGTAATCTTTAATATGATTTCTATTAATATTTGTTCTTTATATTTACTTGAAGGTGACATCTCATTTAATGGAAAAATTCTAAAAAATAAAATATTTCATAACTAAAATAAAATAGAGCACGTGATATAAAGTATATGAGAGTTTACCATTATAGTTAGTGACGAATTTTGATGTATTTTTAGGGGAGTCATGATTCCACCAAAATTTTTAAATTTTTTTAAAAGTATCCCAAATTTTTTAATTTGTTTTGAAAATATATTATTTTAATATTTTTTGAAAATATATAATATATATTATATTGATATGGAAATTAAATTAGATAGACTTTTATAAAGTATTATTTCATAAAGTATAATATTTAATGTTAATAAATAATAAAACATAAAATTAAATATAATAAAGAAGAAAAAAATTTATTGACATATTTTTTATGTTCTCTCTCGATATCTTTTAAGTCTTTCACATATTCTACTTATCTTTCACTTTTGTATGTTTTCTTTTGTTTATTTTTTTAAGAAAGAAGTTAGACATAAATTCATTCTTTATGCTATCATTTTCATCGTGTTTTCCTTCATTTCTTAAGATAAAAATGTATTTCTCTCTTATATATTGATAGTAAAATATTAGTTTAATAGTTAATATTTTTTCATCTCATAAGTTTTTTTTATATTTATATTTTTATTAATATATAAGAAAAAGTTATATAATATATGTTTTTTCATAACCATATTTTAGTTTTTCCTTGATTATCATATAATTGTTTTTAGTAGTTACGTCTCTCAATTTTTGATTAAATTTTGATAAATTATTTTTTGTCTTAATTTTTTTAAATAAGTATATCGATGAAAAATAAAATAATAGATAATTCTTTTTAAAGTGAGAGAAGGTAAAATATCCCTGTAGATGGAAACAAGATAGATTTACTTCTTTACCTTCTTTACATATTTTCAAACACGATACTAAGATCCAATGGTTGAATTTGGGGAATCATTTCTTAAGATTCAAAAAATTATAATTTAAGGTTTTATATTAATTATTTGAAACTTAACCAGGGAAAATATGAGAGTGTCCGGTAAGTGAAAAAGTCAATGAGTGAAAAAGTGAAAGAGATGAATTATAAAAATTTACTTAAAATGAATTATATATCAATTACAACTTAAAAACTATCATTTTTCTAAGGAGAAATTCAATACTCAATTATATATATTCTTGTTAAATTAATAACAATAATTAAATATATAAATTTTGAGTATATTATTTTGGTTCCTTCAAATTTTTTGGTGAAGATCTGCCACTAATTACAGTTATCCCAAATTATACTGAAAAGGAATACCAAAGGCACAAAACAATGTCTTAAACTGTAAAACAATTTGGTAACAGGACGGGCGGGGACGAGTTTACAAAAGGTGCTCAAAACTCAATGGAGCAAGGAATTACAAATAAAACAGTTTCAAAAGGTGCTCAAAAGAGCGATAACAAATAAGCTAGTCTAGGGATGGCAACGGGGCGGGACGGGACGAGTTTCGCTATTCCATATCCATACCCGTAGAAAACTTTTATCCCCATCCCCATACTCAAATCCAACGGGTATCAAACTTTTGTTCCATCCCCATCCCCATCGGGTAACGGGTATAATTTCGTACTCATACCCGTATCCATTTTCTTACTACTTCAATATTAATTTTAATTAATTTATATAAAGTAATAAAAAATTACGGTCAAGAAAACATAATATTATCGAATATTCAATATTAGGAGGATGATTGTTTCTTCGATATCAAATATTTTGAAATAAATTATAATTGTTTACATTTTAAATTATAATACCAAATAAAATTTTATGAGAATCAAAACATTTATTAAATTTGGAAACATTAATGAAACCTAGTTGATAAAATTTAAAAATAGTTAAAAAAATATAAAACGAAAACAAATATTCAAATTAAAATATAATTTAAATGTTTGTTTATTTCAATTTTTTAAATTCTAGTAAATCTCTTTTTTATACACTAATAAAATTTATAATACACCACTTATCAAAATAGCGTAAAGAACAAATAATAAACATAATAATAAAATTTTGACATAGATCTTATATCTTTTGAACTCTAATATATGTTGGGTGGTGATAAAAAAAAATATTCATGGCAATTACATTAAATTTTTATATTGTAGTAAATAAAAATTATTTATACAATTATAGTAAAAAAATTACAGTATGATTGATAATGAGGTAGAAAATAAAAAATAATTAGATAAAATATATTGAAATAGTATTCTACATGATGAAAATAAACAATAAATAAAAATATTAAAATATTAACAAATGTATGTCTTAGAAACAATTTGAAAGATTATTAAAATAAATCGTACAATGAAAAACAAATGTATAATTAATGGTATGATAAGATGAAAAATACCTTAGAAATCTAATAAAACTTTTTCAATATCAACATATATACTCAATGGTTGAGAAATAACGAAAATTGATTTAGCAAAACAAAAAAGTTCTTCAACTGAAAAAAAAAATGAATACTAATAATAAGTAAATAATTTTTTTTTATATTACCTAGTAAATGAAAGGTTTATGTTATTAAACACTTAAATTGAAAGTACTAAACATTCTCATGTGAAAGGAAAATATATAATAAATAAAAATAGTAAAAAATAATAGAAATATTCAAATATGAGATATAAATTTTTTTAATTGACATACATCATTTTAACATAATTACATAAAGATTATGATAAGATGAAAAATATATTGGATATGCAAATAAATTTCATGACAAACCAAATAATTAGAAGAAATAAAAAATTGAAAGTATATATATATATATATATATATATATGTATGTATATATATATATATAGGTTATTTAATTAATTATGAATATTTTAATAATTTAAGTTGGGATGAAGATATGGTGGGGACGAGTATTATGGCAGGGATATGTACATCCTCATACCCATCCCCATCCCCATACCCAATTGAAAAAATCGGGGATTTCCCATACCCATACCTATACCCAGTCAATGTGGGGATTCCCCGTCAAAACAGGGATGAATTCGAGCAATACCCATGGAGACGAGTTTATTTGCCATCTCTAGCCTAGTCTAAACAGGCAGCTACCTCTCTACCATCTGTACGATCATTAGGAGTCTCCACATCTACTCACACTAACATTGGTGATCATTGCAACAAGGAAAACACCACAAGAAAACATGACACAAACAAGAATATGGTAATGTAAAGAAAAAATATTTTTTTAATAGGTAAGTGAGCAAGCCATTACTAAACACAAGAAACATGTGATAGCAAACCATGACAAACCCTCTAACTTAATTATTCAGATACATGTAATGAAATCGGATTCACTGGTTGCGTGCACATGTAGTGACCTCTACTACTCTGCAGAGCCATTACCAATGAGTTTCATTCTACCACAGGTGAGGTTAGTCAATGATCATCTAAGGACATTATCCTACCAAAGACCAGGACCTCCTGCTACTCTCACCACATGAACAAGTCTACTCTATGTGACTCTTACGAATTCATTAAAGTGTCAGGATGCAGCCTTACTTGAATCCTTATTTCATTACATACACTACAATAATACCACCATAAAATCTCTCCTTGAGACTCATGGAATTACGTGAAGCACATACTATGTATATATTCTCACACAAGCACAACAAATTTCAGTCTCATTACATCACATAAAACATACATGGCATCATACTTCATGCTTTAAGGGGTAAATCAATCAATCATGGAATCAATCAAGTAATTAAAACAATTCTATTGTCAATCTCGCTCAAGCTATTGAGCTCTCGTTCAAGTCAGAAACTCTTGATTGAGGCCTGAACGAGATTGCAAACAGAGAGTATTGGAACATCTATGAGTTCCCGCTTAAGCTAACCCATCTCGCTTAGGCAAGATTACTCCCGCTCAGGTGAGAGACCATCGCCCAAGCAACATCTCGAGACATAGAGCAGGGACAAGTTTCTACTATTCTTGCTTAGGCGAGAACAACAGTTCCTCATCTACGCTCGAACATGCAAAACCAAAAACTAGAGTAGAAACATTACACAATTCAATGCAAACATCAATCCAGCAATAGAAAATGCATACATAGGTTAAAATAAGCAAATCATTTCGAAAACTTATAAACCTTAGCTTCTCTTACCATGACAAATGCTAACCTAGCAAAATCGAGCCCCAACAGAATAGTAACACAACACAACTACAACTTAAGGAGCTGACAAACAATAACAAAAGGAAGAGATAGTGAGATCCACGACCAAAGACCAAATCAGACTATAACTTCAAAACTGAAAAGACATAAGAAACGAAGGTTTGGAGTTGAACTTACGTGGGAGAATAAAATGTTTGGTTCGATTTGGATAACTCCGCAACAGTCTCAGTCTGAGCCTCTGTTTGAAGGAGTGGAAGCAATTTAGTCAGAGAAAAAGGAAAAATAGAAGCGGTCAAGAGATGAAAAAGTTGAGAGAAGAAGATAGAATGAGATAACTCAAAGGGCTTCTGAAAACAAACTAATGGACTGAGTTTGTGCCTTCTTAATTAAATTGAGCTCATTTTCATTAAAATATAAAGTGGGCTTTACAACAAATGCTTTAGAAAGATGTTACTTTTCAAATATTCAAAAATTTCTTCAAGTTTAGGGCTTAACTTTCAACTCACAACTCTTATAAATATGCATATATAAAATATTTATTACTTTCAATCTTATAGATCACTCTAAATTGCAAAATTGATTAAAAAAATGGTTATGAAAATTCCTCGCATATTATCCCGTTTATAATTTTTCTTAAGTGTTAGAAGTGGAAAAACCCTAATTTGAAAAACATTATTTGTCAAACCCTTATAATAAAATATCTTCCACATTTTTAAAATGTTATTTTTTTTCAAACAAATACCTTAAAACCGTCATTGAACCTTTCACCTTTGATTTTCCTTACTTTGAAATGAAGTTCAAATGTATCTTGGATATTTTACTATAACTAGAAATAAATTTAAATTATATTATTTATGTAAGTGTAATCTTAATCATATAAGTAAGTTTTGTGACGTTAAATTCATTTATCAATATCTTACGAGGATTTATCCTAATCAAATTCTTTAAAGCTATAGCACTACTATTATCAAACTTTTGTTACTAAGAGAATATGGAATATTTGATTCCATATTCAACATCTTTGTTCTTTATTAAGAGAATGTCTTGAAAATCTTATCAACTAAAAATAAAATAAAATAAATCTATGAATGTAAGACCCACTTTATTTGTCCTTTATTTTAAAGGGTTGTCCCCAAATCAGTTGGACTTAGAGCTGGCCTATAAGGAGCCAAAGACCCTAAACCAGCCTAACACTCTTACTCTCATCTCACTTTCAGAAAACATCGGTTCTTAAACCCCCTTGTTCTAAACAGAAGCTCTCCTAGGGTTTGATCCTTAGCTTCCGTCAAGTTTGCGCAAGCTCTTTCGACTCCACGTAAGTTGCTTCTTAGCCCATACTAGATCTCTCCTAGTCTTATTTTCGTGTTTACTCTAAGGCTCATCTCAATGACCTCGTTCTGTTCCATTTTCTAGCTCACTAAGTCGTCCCCGGAGCTGTGGTGCTCACTGTTTGCGTATACGAGTCTTTTGGCTAGCTCTTTCCAGGTAAGGGATGTTAGGGTTTCACGTTATTTCTATTTTATGCGATTAATGTTTTGTGAAATATGAGAAAAGTTTGGGGAAAACGTTAGTTTTTGGTATATTTCTGAGTTAGGGTTCAAATATTCATAAAACTATGATATTTGACGTTATTTCTCGTATTCTGGATGCGTCGCGCAGTCGCTGGGTGAGTTGACTTGGTCGTTGGGCGACTATGTATTTTTCTGATATGCGCAGTTTTAGTAAAATTGACTTTCCCGACTCATTAACCGTTAGATTGAGCTCAAATTTGGACATTTGGTTCATATTGTGGTTTGATCGGTTGGATCGTCGATTAGATGTCTGTAACTTGAGAAATGTGTCACACATTACTGCAGTGATTTTGGTTTTGCGATAATAAATTTTCTTAGGAATTTTGGTGTAAGAATTATGGTTGTGTGTTGTGCTTGATAATAAATGTGTCACTCATTTATTTGGGGTGAATACTATTTTGTGATATATGTATGTCTTGGTATGCATTTATAAAGTATGAGATGAATGAATTTGCATGAGTGATGTGATTCATGGATTGTGAATGATGAACTTGGATAAATCTTGGCATGTGATTTCAATGAGATGGTTGGTTATATATGTGGTCATGAATTCGGTATGAGCAATAATGTTACATTGATGGCATGATATTGGTATGAGGTGAAGTTCTATATCCCCGAATTGGGAAGAATGGGATGGTATGAAATCAACATGGAATATGAATGAGGATGGGTTACAAAGGATGGCGTGAGGTGTTAAATGCATGATCAATATTATTTGTTTGTTTGGAATGTGATTGGTATGTTGTCAGTACGTAAATCCACAAGTCTCTATGTGAGACTTCCTGGTGGTGCTTCAGTGGTCGGGACGTAATTCCATGGCCCCTGTTAGTGGGAGTCCATGGTGGTGCCCCATCTTTATAATTTGATAAGGATTCAAGGTAAGGTTGCATCCTGACATTCTAAGGAGTCAATTAGTCTCACTTAGAGCGAACTAACTCTCGTGGTGAGAGTAGTAGGAGGCTTGAAACTCATTAAGGACTAATCTTGCGTGTGGGGAATTGAAACATTGTAACACTTAGCTCGGGGGTGAGCAGCTTGGGAGTGAGCAGGGTAATCCACCATAAGTGCAAGCATCTGCTGAATCCGACCTGATTATATGTAATCCGGATGAGTCGAGTCTAAGTCTAGTGTATTGCTTGAGAAGTCATAACATGATTGGTTGATGAATACTGTTTTGGATTGTGTAATAGCATGTGATTGCTTGATAAACTATTTCTACTCTAGCTTACCTTGTTTGCTTGTTTGGTTGTCTTGTATGTGGTTCTTCTCTTTTTGCGATGATCGTCAATTTATTGATGTGAGCAGATGCGAGAAACACCCGTGGTCAACAGGGAGGTGACGGTTCCACTGCTTAGCCATCTGGGCTGGATTCTACTGCTTTGAACTTTCTTTTTGGGGCTATGGCCCATGTACTAGTCTGTCTTTTAATTTCCTATTTTGATTACTGATGAACATTGTATTTGGTTTAGTTGTGGCATGATTGTGTGCCTCGGTTATTGTATGGAGTAGTGTTTAAACTTCAGGACTGAGTTTCTGTATTATCCCGTGTGACACTTTCTTTAATCATGATTATAAATTAAATAGGGTGTTACAATGAATAAAATGAGTAAGCTGAAAATACGTCAAGAAGATCGAATTATAATATATAATTAATATCTATTTTTGGTCTTACAAGCACAAATTTAATGAAATTGAGTTAACTATAAATGCAAATGCTAAAAATATCTTTCCAAGCACATTTAAATTGTATCAAACAACTTCATTATCTTTAAACTTGCCTGGTAGGAGTATGGTCAAAACAGTGAGGTTTAATAGCATTTTTACTTTATATATTTACAGTGAGATTAACTTTATTTTACTCAACGTGGTTTCTATATTTACTATAAAATTCGATGTTGTTCCTATATTTCTTATAAAAACATAAATGTATAGTTCTTTTTATTAGATCAATATTAATATTGTTTAAAAATTTATGAATTAACATCCCTTAATATAATTATCTATTCCTTTTACGTGCTTATTATCAATCTCAAAACCAAAATAAGAGGACTAACGTTAACGTTGGCTTAACAAAAGATTACATTAAATTTTAAAAAAATATGAATCATACAAAATAAATAAAAAAGATTAAATTCAAAATACTATTAAACAAAAAAAAAGTGTAGGAAATTAATATTTTGAAAATGAGACCAAGCTAAAGAAACTTAAATAATGAAAAGACCTTTTTTCAGGAACTCAACCAAAAATTTCTGATATATTAGCCAAAATTAATTGTGCCATGTTCCATACTTCTGCGAACATTTATGGTCTGGACCCAGTCGCCATATCCTACCCACCCTTACTGCCAAAGTAACTAAGCTGGACCGCAAGAAAAAGAAAAAAAAAAAGGTGGAATAATAAAAGTGAAAAAAAATGAATAACAAACGTAGATTGATTGTTTAAAACCAGAGCTGTTAAAATGGGTCATCCGACCCAACTCGACTCGTTTCGCGATGGGTTGATCACTTAGTGGGTCAACTCAATCCGACTCACTTATTAGCGAGTTAACAAAACTAGAATTTGATCCGACCCACCACAGGTTGGCGGGTTAAATGGGTTGACTCACTGACTCACTTAATTTAAAAAAAAAAAACACAATTTTTTTTTCTTCAATCTCAAGAAAACTAAATAATAATTCGATTAAAAATCTAAATAAACTTCAATAAAATCCCAAATTATGTTAAATTCCAAATCCAAACCAAAATCACAAAAATATAAATTACTATCTAACATCAAATCATTATTGTCACTTATCAAACTATAGTATTAAAATCTTGAATGAATAAATCTACAACATTTTCATCTCTTGAAACATCTTCTTTATCCCCATCTACAATATATATATATATATATATATATATATATATATATATATATTATTTATATATATAAAATTTATTGATGGGTTGGTGAGCCAACCCGGCTCATCACGGATTCAACCCGCGTGAATCGAGTTCTTAATAGGTTGAGTTCATTTTTAACCTGTACCGAAATTTGTAATTTTTTTCAACCCAATCCAACCCGAATTCGTGATGAGTCGAGTTAGCTCGCGAGTTATAACCCATTTTTACGGTTCTATTTAAAACATACAATATAAAATAAATATTTGGACATATTTTTTTTTTATCATGTTAATTTAATTTTAATATTTTTTTATTTAATTATGTCTTATTGACTCTAACATATTGTTAGTTCGACATATGAACCAAATTTAAAAGTAAAATAAAATATTTTTTAAAATTAAAAAAAAATAGTAATCACTATTTATTATCATTAATTATTTAAACTACATTATTAAAAAACATTAAATTGGAAGAAATTCACAACAATTAAGATTCGATGAAAAAATATATATTAAAACTAAATCGACACAACTTAACTTAGGTTAAATATGATCAAATATGTATTTTAACCAAAAGTAAATATCAAAAATAAAAAATAGAAATTATTTAATTAAAATAAGTAAAATAAAAATATTTTTCATCGTATAAAAATTATATTTGTATTATTAATATTTATTTATCTTTACTTATTAATTTTCATGGGTGATATTATTTATTATTAATATTATTAGTTAAAGTTATAGAAAGAAAAAACTGATTAAAAATAATGCTTAATAGATTTTTATATAAAAACTAAAATGTTTATAATATAATTAATTACATTACACAAAAAATAGAGTATTAAATTTTTGTTAGGTGGACTTTTCGCAATATTTTGTGTTTGTGAGAAAATATCCAATCAAACGCATCTATTTTGTTTTTAAATATTTTCATTCATTCATCTTACCAGTGTTTCCACTTTCAAGACATTCCTGTCTGTCTTTCTTACCCACCAAACTGAGTCTGAAAAATAGGTTGATAAAAATAATAGGTTCTTAAGGATCCACGTAAAATCCTTCTTATCCATTCAAACGAAGCCTATATTATTGTAATTTTCTTCATGATTAAGAAAATATTTAATTTAATAATAAATATCACACACATTTACGGGGCAGAACATTTAATCTTTTGCCCTCCTTGGATAACGTTAAATTTATTTGAAGGTATTCAAACATCTCAAAGGATAAAATTATAAAAAAGTAACAAAATATGTAATAGTATTATAAAATAAAGCATAATAGAGAAAAAAAAAAACAGAAAATAAAAAAAAAAATAGAAAATGAAAGAATAAGAAGCAATTTCTCTGTGTCTTATTACTAATAAGAAAAGTTATATGTATAGATATAACATGATAATCCATAAAAAATACAAATTAAATAGTTAATACAAATATTTACATAAAGAGTCATGAATGATATTAGTATCAATCATATGAGTAATTGTATCAAATTAATGGACAATCATTAATTCATAAATGTCCATTGATAAAAGGATGTGTCTCGTTAAAACCTTACTATGAAAAACTCTTCGGGATAAAAAAAACTAATGAAGGAAAAAGAGTACAACATTTTGTATTCTTTAAATGCAATATTGTTCATCACATTTTCTATTTTTCCCCCTCATGTAAACTTACATCATTAAGGTGACGAAGTCCGAACTTGTGAATCATTTGCTCAAAAGTTCTTCTTGGCAAAGACTTTATAAATAGACCTGCCAGATTTTCACACAAATGAATTTTTTGGATATCTTTATCATCCTTTCAACTGAACAATACATTATTGTCTTCATGTATGGTTGTTGATTCCATCTTTGTCGGGAATAGTCACAAGTTTCTTGCACATGTTGAATTATAGACCTTAACCAAACATATTCACAACTTTCCTCGTAATTCTGTATGATTAGACGATGCTGTTACTATGGTTTGTTTCATATACCATCATGAAACCATTGTGCTCCACATGTGAACAAACATCTTGTTTGTGATCAACCATTGTGACATTTTGAGAAAATGTAAAATAACATGCATATACATAATCCATTAGATCCAATTTTGAATCATTTGGATAAAATAATTTCATATTCGTAGTACCCTTAAGGTAATAGAGTATTTTTTTTTACTTTAATCCATTGTCTTCTTGTAGGTGAAGAACTATATCTTGCTTAACAAATTTACAGCAAATGTAATATCACGTCAAGTATAATTAGCAAGATACATTAGCGCTCTTATAACACTAAGATATGGTACTTCTAGACCAAGAAGATCTTCATCATTTTCTTGAGGTCTAAGAAGAGCATTTATCAACATCTAACGATCTCACAACTATTAGCGTGCATAATGGATGTGACTTGTCCATTTAGAACATTTTTACGCACCTTAATTATATAAGCCTCTTGATATATAAAAAAACACCTTTGTTTAAATACTCAATTTGTAATCTCAAACAAAAATTTTGCCTTTTCAAGATCCTTCATCTCAAATTCTTTCTTTAAGCAATCAATTGCCTTTGTGAGCTCATTTAGAGTTCCAACGATGTTTATGTCATTTACATAAACAATAATTATAACAAATTCATTTTTGGATATTTTCATATAAATACAAAAACAAATAGGACCATTTCTATACCATTCTTTTAATAAGTACGCAATAAGACGGTTATGTCACACATGTCCTTATTGCTTTAATCAATAAAAGGGCTTTGTTCAATTTTATTGAATAACCCTCTTTAAAATTTCCCTTGTTAGGCAAATAAAATCCTTCATGGATTTTTCATATAAATATGATTCTCAAGAGAATCATATAAATAGGTTGTAACATTATCCATTAGATGTAAATGCAAACCTTGTGTAACTAAGATAATCAAATATTGCAATGTTGTTGTATCCAATACCAGAGAATATGTATTTTCACAAATCAATATAAGGTTTTGTGAAAAAGCTTGAGCAACCAATTGTGCTTTGTATCTAATAATTCCATCATTCTTAATTGGATTTTTGCGCAAAAATCCATATGTACCCAACGGGTTTCACAACTTCAGGTGTGCGAACTATATGTCCAAAAACCTTTCGTTTAGCAAGTAAATATAATTATGCTTCTTTGCATATTTTCATTTTGGCCAATCTTTTCTTTGCTGACAATCTTCAATGATCATTGCTTATTGATCCTCATTGTTATTCATAGCATTCATCGTTATATTATAAGTAAAAGTTTCGTCAATGTTGACTTCATTTTGGTTCTATATTATATGATTCATGACATAATTTATTGAGATCTCATCATTTTCAACAATTCCAGTAATTAATTATGTCAAATAAATCTTTTGGGATTTCAACCTTTTCGATTAGGTCATATTGCATTTTAGCTCCCTTTCTCATTCAAGAGTTTTTATATTTGGAACCAATAGGCCTACCACGCTTCAAATGTGTCTTTGGAACTAACAGACTTACCACACTTCAGGCGTGTTATGAATTAATATCAAATATACTCAAAGCATTAGCAGCTGGTATATATGATTTGATTATCCTTTATGTCAATAAGAACATTTGGTAATGGATTGACTAATTTTGTAAATGAATTATCCTTTTAACTTTCAGTTCACATTCTTTTGTACAAGGATCAAGATAATGATAATTCATTCCAACCAATATTCTTTTCCAATTGTTTTTTTTCTCCCCCTAATGTTGGAAAAACTTATTCATCAAAGTGATAGTCGAAAAGTCGAACTATAAATAAGTCGAACTATTGGTAGTTCAAGATATTTTATTATTGAGGGAAAATCATATCCAACATATATTCTCAATTGTCTTTGAGGACCCATCATAGTCCCTTTTGGTGGGGAAATTGAAACATATACACCACACTCAAAAAATTCTTACCTGACAATATTAGGTCACCGACCAAAAGCCAACTACATAATAGAGTATTTGTGATAACTTGTTGGTTTGATGCGAATCAATAATGCAACATGCAAAATTGCATATCCCCAAGTAGCCATTGGAATATTAGCTCTCATAAGTAATGGTCTTGCAACCAATTTTAGATGTTTTTGTAATGATTCCACAAGTCTTTTTTGAGTATGAACATGTGCTACTGGATGCTCAACTTCAATTCTAATTGATATACAATACTCATGAAAAACATGAGATGTAATTTCACCAGTATTATCACAACAGATTTTCTTAATTGGATAATCTGGGAGGTGAACCCTTAACTGTACTAATAACTTTGCAAATCCTTGATTGCGAGTTGATAATAAACAAATATGTGACCATCTAATAGATGCATCAATTAAAACTATGAAATATATAAATGATCCACATGGGGTGTATTGGACCACAAATATCACCATGTATTCGTTTTGAAAATAAGATTGACTTATTTCTATTTTTTTTTCTAGTGATGGTCTTATTATCAACTTTTATGAACGTATAGTACATGATAAGTCATTGACCTAAAGAAGTTTCTTGACTCTTAAGTGGGTGTCCACATGAGTTTTTCAACCCTTTTCTTTCGCATCATAGTAGATCCAGGATGACCCAATTGATCATACCAAACAAGGAGTTCATTTTGATTTGTAAACTTCTAGTTTACCATGATATGCATTTTAATTGTACTAATATATGTGTAGTACAAATCATCCAACTGAGATGGCAAACAAGACATTCATTTTGATTCGTAAACTTCTAGTTTACTATGACATGCATTTCAATTGTACTAATATATGTGTAGTTCAAACCATAAGAGAATGTTGATAATTTCTCCAATATACATTTTTTTTCAACTCAATCGTAGAGATATAAATATATTTCATATCTTTTGTCATTGTTTGTCTTAATATAATGTTCATTTAGACAAATATTCTTGAATCTTAATAAGTTTCTGTTCAACTTCTTGGTAGAAGTATAATAGCTCTTCCAGAGCCTTCAAATATATTTGTATTATTATAAATAATACTAACATTGATGTCTCACATTATCAAGCAAGAGAAAATTTTATTACTCTTGAGAATTGTATAAGTTGTTGCACTATCAATAAAACACATATTCTAATCCTTAGTACTAGTGTCAACAATCGTTCTTCATATAAACGTAAATATCAATATGAGATTTTTCTTAACAATCTCATAATCAATGAGCTGATCAATGCTTCCATTTGGTTTCGTAGAGAAAATTAATAATATCAAGGTGAGTAGCATCCATATTGCCATAATCAGAATCATCATCTTCATAAGCAAAGTGTGTTTCTATGTTCTTCTCATTATTTGTAAGATATTTTGGTGTACGACAAGTACAACTCAAATGACCTTTACATCGTAATGATAATATATACTTTCATCTTATTTGCCAATATTTTCACATTTTTCTTTTCCCTTTTTCACATTATTGTGCCACTTCTGGTGACAAAATGTGTCTTTGAAATTTTCTTTATAACCATGTCCATAAAATATCACGATCATGAAAATATAAATCAAATGTTGCTTCATTCACTTCTGGGAATGGAGTAGAACCAATTGGACATGTTTCATGATTTTCTATCAAAAGCTCATTGCTTTGTTCAACCATACAAAGACATGAAATAAATTCATAATATTTATTGCTGCATTCACTTTTGGGAACGGAACATATCTCATGATTTTTCATCAAAAGCTTCATTGCTTTGTTCAGCCATACAAAGGCATGAAATCAATTCATAATATTTGTAAAATCCCTGTTCACAATATTGTTGTCACAGTAGCAAATTAGTTGCTTAGATGCTTATTTATTTCTTTAATGGTATCCCAAGACCGATTGCATCTAAATGTATTTCAACATTTAATATCAAATATAAATAATTCTTCCTTGTAATATCAAGGGTCACAAATTCGAATTTTGCAACTTTTGACGTGTTTTAGAACTGGCACATAAAATAATAATAATTATCACCATCATAATAAAAATAAAAATAATAAGACGGAGATGAAAATTGATAAAGTTAAACAATTCTTATCATAAAAAGAAGAATATAAGACAAAATTATAAATGGAGAAAGATTTAGAAAGAACATGAATTCAAACACTTTTATTTATTATTAATATTATTAGTTAACATTGAAAAGTTATAGAAAGAAAAAACTGATTAAAAATAATGCTTAATAGATTTTTATATAAAAATTAAAATGTTTATAATATAATTAATTACATTACACAAAAAATAGACTACTAAATTATTGTTCGGTGGACTTTTCGCAATATTTTGTGTTTGTGAGAAAATATCCAATCATACGCATCTATTTTGTTTTTAAATATTGGGTTAAATATGTTTTTATCCCTCAACTTTCAGTGAAAATTGGAATTAGTCATTCCTCAAAATTTTGATGTCCTTTTAAGTAAATTTTGTTAAGTTTATTTAACGTTTCAAACATATCTCATAATAACATTTGAGATGTTTACCATGTTTAACACATTTTTACTTCAATATTAGCTAAGAAACTATCATAAAACACATTTAAAACGTTAAATAAACTTAACAAAATTTGGTTAAAAGGACTAAATCTACACAATTTTAAAGTTAAGGGACTAAATTAGACCAAAATTTCGAAGATGAACTAATTCCAATTTTTACTAAAAATTGAGGGAAAAAAACATATTTATCCCTTAAATATTTTCATTTCATTAATCTTACCAATGTTTGCACTATCAAGACATTCCTATCTGTCTTTCTTACCCACCAAACTGAGTCTGAAAAATAGGTTGATAAAAATAATAGGTTCTTAAGGATCCACGTAAAATCCTTCTTATCCATTCAAACGAAGCCTATGTTATTGTAATTTTCTTCATGATTAAGAAAATATTTAATTTAATAATAAATATAACACACATTTACAGGGCAGAACATTTAATCTTTTGCCTTTCTTGGATAACGTTAAATTTATTTGAAGGTATTCAAACATCTCAAAGGATAAAATTGTAATACAGTAACAAAATATGCAATAGATCAATTTTATTACGTCATCCTTTTTTTTTTCTTGTTTTATCATTATTATGGTTATGGGTGGTGTAATAGATCTATGCATACATGGCTTACACGTCGCATTTGCTCCTGTGGCACCTTTATCAAACACGTACAGTAACCTAAAATTTATGACTTGAAAGCGACGCTATGCAGGATCAGTTAAAAACTTTTAAATATTTCGTCTTGTTCAAATTTTCAGCGGTTAATTACTTCATTTGCACAACCTCACACCACGCTGGTTTTGTCGAAGTCACGTGAAGACTTTGTATAAATAAAACCAAAAGTTGAAGTCTATATACTCACTCACTACCTTTGTTCTTCCTTACAGTAGCTATAGCCTCTTCGACCAAACCAAGGAAATGGAGGGAGAACAAGAGCAAAGGTTGCTTATCAAAGACCAAACATCAGAAGAGGAATCGTCGTTGGTTACGAGGGTGTGGAATGAGAGCAAGTTGATGTGGATAGTTGCAGGACCAGCCATATTCACTAGGTTCTCCACCTTCGGTATCAATGTTATAAGCCAAGCTTTTGTTGGTCATATTGGCCCAAGAGAACTCGCTGCTTTTGCTCTTGTTTTCACTGTTCTCATACGCTTTGCCAATGGTATTCTGGTACGTTTTTTTCGCTCAATCTTTTTTAAGGTACAGAATGTGAAAAACAGAAGAAAGAAAAGTTTAAAGGAGAGAGGGGGACCATAGAGCATACTTTTATTTATCTGAAATTTATTAATTACCTTATTTTATACCTGTTTCTAAAACTGGAAAGACTAATTGCTTTGTGAAGAAGGGAGAATATTTATCAGAAGAATCTTCACTATAACCTTTCCATATTTAGAAAAGGTTACAGTGAAGATTAACTTTATAAAGATTCTAAGAAAGACAGCCATCTGACCTGTCTTCTCTGTTTCATGAATGAGTTAACTAAGGATTTCTTGACTTTTGTTTTTGGTTATGAATGTATTTTGGCTTATAACAGTGAATTTAACGATTAGTGAGTCAGGAGTTGTAACGAAAACAAGTAGATCAATGATTGAAATGGAATAATCACAGTAAAAGTTGAAGCTGAGACTTGTGACCACCAATATTCAAATATTCACAACGTGTTTGCCCCCAACGATAATTTGGCTGCAAATACATTATATTCAACAAAAATGCATTGGCACCTTATTACAAATTAAACTTTGATGACAGTAAGTTGAGTTAATTTGTCTCTGTTAACTGGAAATTGCAGTTGGGAATGGCGAGTGCATTGTCAACACTTTGTGGACAAGCATTTGGGGCAAAAGAATATAGCATGATGGGAGTGTATCTTCAGAGATCATGGATAGTTTTGTTCTCAACTGCAGTTTGTCTTCTTCCGTTGTTCTTCTTCACAGACCCAATTTTGAGGCTCCTGGGCCAAGATGGGAACATAGCCCAAGTGGCGGAAACCATCTCTCTTTGGTCAATTCCTATCTTATTTGCTTTTATTGTTTCCTTCACCACCCAAATGTTTCTGCAAGCTCAAAGCAAGAATGTGATTATTGCATTCTTGGCAGCTATTTCAATAGCTATTCATGTGTTACTGTCTTGGCTATTCACAATACAATTTAAGTTTGGGATTGCTGGTGCAATGATTTCAACAATTGTTGCATTTTGGGTTACTAATATTGGGCAACTAATATTTATTACCTGTGGCTGGTGCCCTGATACATGGAGTGGCTTCTCTTTTTGTTTCATTGCTTAAGATTAATTTTAATTTCTTACAGCCTCAATATTGCTGGATGGGAAATGATGATATCACTTGGTTTCATGGCCGCTGCAAGGTAATGGTATTCTTTCCTCTTTCAGATCTAACATTCTATTTTTCTGTTTTTTGTTTACATGAAACATTAACTTCATCTTTCGTCATTTGCAGTGTTCGAGTGGCAAACGAGCTTGGAAAAGGAAGCTCCAAAGCTGCAAAATTCTCTATACTTGTGTCGGTGCTTACATCCTTAGTCATTGGATTCGTTCTCTTCTTATTCTTCTTATTTTTAAGGGAAAAACTTGCCTACGTATTTACCACAAGTGAAGAGGTGGCCGATGCTGTTGGGGACTTGTCACCTTTGTTGGCAGTCGCCATTCTTCTCAACAGTGTCCAACCGGTACTCTCAGGTACTTTTCATCATCATTTGCTAAACAATTTTGTTTCACAAGTCCTAATACGACAAAAATTCAAAATTGAATACTGAAAATGTTCCATCTCAATATGTATATACTCGATACGAAAAATGTGTTGGAAGTTCTACGTCGATTAATAATGTTAATTGATAAAGTCTATTTCTTAACGAAGTTTGAAATGATTTGAACAGGTGTTGCAATTGGAGCAGGGTGGCAAAGCATCGTAGCATATGTGAATATAGGGTGTTATTATGTGATAGGTATTCCTGTAGGACTGGTGCTTGGTGAAGTTCTCCATTTGGAAGTCAAGGTTGGTATTCTTCTCATTCTCATGTTGCATTTGATCCATGTTTCATCTCTTTAACAAAACTCATTTCATCTTTTTTAGGGTATTTGGATTGGGATGTTGTTTGGAACATTTATTCAAACTGTAGTCCTAACTATAATCACCTACAAAACTAATTGGGACGACCAGGTATTTCATTCATTGCCTCTTCATCATTCTTAATTCTAGATTTTCTCCTAAAAGCTTATAATTATACACATGATGGATGAATAATTATGTCACTGCACAGGTAATTAAAGCTCGTAATCGAGTTAGCAAGTGGTCGAAGGTGAATACTGATCATGAAAGAATTACATCAAACAATTAGTAGTGTGATATGTTAACCATCAGTATTAGTTATATAAAACTAATTGATAACTATTTATTAAATCGTTACTTTTTCAAGTAATTAAGAAAATTATATGGTAAACTGGTTAGGGTTATGTAACTAATATTGATGGTTAAATCCAAAATCAGTGGATCTAACCATGGATTCAGTTTTGTACTATTGTTTTTGTTGCCTGTGTGAGAAAGGCAGATGATGTATATTCGTAAGAGTGCAAATTTGCTTAGACAGGATCCTTGAATTTCATTGAATACTGTTATCTATGACTACTCCTTTTACTTCTTTTCTCCATATAATTTGTATTCTTTCACTAACATGATATCATATAAGCCTATCCTTCTCAAATTATAAAGCCATTTTTTTGTTCTTTTGGCAATTGTTCAAACATTGTTTAAATAAGTTTAAAATAAAAAACACTTATCTATACAAAGAATAATTTGTATATTAGTATTTATCACTAATATTACTGTAACATCCAATTTTAGTAATATAAAACTAATAAAATAAGACATTCTATAATAATCTTTAAAGGCAAATTAATAGAATAAAAATTATATTAATACATTTCTTTAAGAGTTCAAACTATAAAAATATATTATTTATACAACACCAAACTTTTAAAGATATTCTTATATCGAATATACTAATCACTCATACATTAGTTGTAATCTCACAATTCTAACTGAGGACTTCTTATCATTCAAAGGTGTTTCTAAACTTGCATCTTCATCTGCTTCCATTAGAATTGTAAAAGAAGAAAACAACACAAGACTACAAAGTGCAAGGGTAAGCTAGTATAAGAAAGAGTTATCCTCAGACCATTTAAATCATATCAATTATGAGTCATACATGGACAACTACAAATAATTCACATAATTGCACACAGACAATTGACACTAAACTCAATTATTCTGATACATGCATTTGGGATCTGAATCATTGAAGAGTTGCACTTGTGGTAGTCTTTACTGTTCTACAAAGTCATTGCCATAGTGGTTTCACCCTACCACACACAAGGTTATCCATGATCATTTAAGGTCATTATCTTGCCTTAGATTAGGACCTCGTGCTACTCTCATCACGTGGATCATTCTACTTTATACTCTATTTGAGTGTGAATGATCATTAAAGTTTCAGGATGTCACCTTACTTGAAATCATAGTCCAATGCATACGCTAAAATCAGTGGTGGATTATTATGGTAGTAGGGGGGCTATGACCCCCCCAAAAATTTTGAATTTTTTTTATAATAATAGATATTAGGTATTTTTATTTTTATTTTGTTATAAATATTAAATCAAATATTTTATTTCTTTTATAAACATAATAATTAATACTAATAAATAATAAAATATAAAATCAAATATAATAAAGAATAAAGATTAAAAAGATTTATCAATATATTTTTTATTATTTGTTTTCATTATAGTTTGTGTTGTTCATAAATTGTTCTCATATTTCATTCTCATTTGTTTTCTTTTGTTTCTGAAAAGAAAAAGATTTATTATTTTTTCTCTTATTTCTCCTTTGTTCTCTTCCATCCTCGAGGAAGAAAAGAAGAAGATAATTCTTTCGTGTCACTTGATGGTGAAATATTAGTTCAATAATTTATTTAATGAGCCTCTTTTATATTATTTTTTATTTTATGAACATAGAAGAAAAAATATTGTACTATTTGTTTTTTATAACCATATTTTAATTGTGGTTCCATTATATGTCTATGTCTTGAGTTTCTTACAAATTGTTCTCATCTTCCATTCTTACCTATTTTCTTTTGTTTCTGAAGAGAAAAATATCAATTATTTTTGCTCTCATCTCTCAATTGTTCTCTTCCATTCTCGAAGAAATAAAGAAGAAGGTAATTCTCTTTTGTCTCACTTGATAGTGAAATATTAGTTTAATAATTTATTTAATGAGCCTCTTTTATATTAGTTTTTTATTTTATGAACATAGAAGAAAAAATGATTGTACTATGTGTGATTTGATTATCATCAAATTTTCTTTTGGTATTTATGTCTCTCAATTTTTTATTAGATTATGATAAATTATTTTTTAGTATTATTTTTTTTAAATAGGTATATTGATTAAAAGAATAAAAGAATAGATTCATTTTTTAAAAGTGATAAAAGGGAAGCTACTCGTGAAGATGAAAACATGACAAATTCAACTCTTCTAGATATTTTGAAGCATGATACTAATGATTCAATTGTTCAATCAGAGGAGCCCTTTTTAAGGTTCAAAGAATTATAGGTGAGGAGTTTCATATTAATTCTTTGGAACGTGATCCAGGAAAACGTCTTCAAATATGGGAATATCCAATGAGCCAAAGAGATGAGATTGAAGAGCTTATTTAAAATGGGGTTCATATGAAATGCAACTTGAAAACTATCCTTATTCTAAGGAAAAACATCCAAGGAGATTTCAATCTAATTGGTTTAAAATGTTTCCTTCTTAGCTAGAGTATTCCCCAGCTAATGATGGAGCTTATTGTTTTGGCATGTTATCTATTTAGTTCAAAGCTAGATGGTCATTTTGGGTCAGATGTGTTCACTAAACAAGGTTTTAGATCATGGAAAAAGGTTAATGTAGGAAAAAAATGTGCATTTCTCAATCACATTAGAGATAGTCCTTGCTCACCGCATAATAATGCAATGAAAGCTTATGAAGACTTGTTGAATCAATCTATGCACATTAAAAACATTATAAATATTCAAAGTTTAGATCAAGTCTGCAAGAACCGTTTATGGCTCAAAACCTCTATTGACACAATTCGTTGGCTAGCATTTCAAGCTTGTGCATTTAGAGGCCACGAGGAAACACCAGAGTCAAGTAATAGAGGTAACTTTCTTGAAATGATTAAACTTCTAGCATC
>Ga0214542_1003610_pt1 | contig 31345 bp, 21 predicted proteins | sample CNSS1metaG_FD_160096 | JGI IMG/M metagenome (GOLD analysis project Ga0214542, IMG submission 160096) | Root nodule microbial communities from cowpea collected in UCLA plant growth center, Los Angeles, California, USA - CNSS1 | ecosystem: Host-associated > Plants > Roots > Nodule | place: USA...
ATTCTCTTCTTAGATAGTGTAGTTTAACGGAGCGTACCTGTTCATTGCCTTCAAATTCTTCTTCCAAAATATCCCATGCCCTTTTTGCAGTTTCTGCATCCATGATCCTCCTGGCGATAGTTTCTCCCACAGCTTGTTGAAGAACAAACAATGCTTGGGCATCCTTTTGTTCAGAATCTTCTAGCTTTTTCCGTTCCTCCTCAGATAGAGTCTCAATATTATCTGGTTTTGTATAACCAGATTGAACAATATCCCACAATTTTTGTGAGATAAAATATGTCTTTAGTTTGAGTTTCCAAAGGTCAAAATTTTCACCGGTAAAAACTGGTAGGGGGACTGAAGAAAAGTGAACAATGTTAGAAGCCATGGATTAAGAGAAAAAACTCTCTTCTTTTGGAAGTATAGAAGGAAGGTTTTGGAAGTAATAGAATAATTTTTCTACGCCCAATAAATGATCGAATGTAGCTCTGGTACCACTGTTAGTATTTTAAGGTTGTGAAAGGGATAGTTGAAGGGATAGAGAAAATGTGTAGATAGTAGATTGTGAAAGTAGTAGTTGGAGAAATGTATTTTGTAGTTGAGAGTAGTTGTATTGGATGTTGTGTTAGTTGTTCTTGATGTTACAAATGGTAGGATACATGGGTATTTATAGACCCATAGATTATTCTAGAAACTCCTAGCTAGAACTAATGCAAATACTTCTAGAGTTTTCTACATAGTACAATGTTCTTGAATTTTCTTCCTATCCTAATCTTTTCTCCAATACTCTAGAAGTTTCATTACATTTCAATAACTCTATCTTAGTTTTTTCTAGATTATTCTAGAATTTGCATTATAGTTTAATAATGCCCAACCTATCCATACGTGCTTGTTGAATCCATTGTATTCTGATAGCACGACAACTCGTGTTGTTTATTCCTTTCTTCAACATCTAGTAGGTTGCTGAATATGGGCATGCCTGAATGCAAGGCTATCCGAGAGACAAGTTCCTTCCCAAGCAAGGCTAGAATCAAATGAGGAACTCACGACTCAAATAGGTGTGATATCGAAGTGGACTCCATTGCCCCATCTCTTCTCTTATGCTATTATTTCATCGAGTACTCAAAACAAGATGAACAAGTGAGAGGAAAGAACCTCACATAAGCGAGCAATTTGGTCTACTCGCTTTTGGCTTGGCTTTGCTAGAGGAATGGTTAACCTAACGCATGAACCAACCGAGATTATGCCTTCCGCTTTGAAAACATTGGGAAGCAGTCGGGCTTTCAGCTGATTCGAAAGGGATCATCAAGCCAAGCAAAGATTCGATTTCCGGTCTTTAATGCAATAGGTCGGCAGGCAACCAAAGGAAACATTCAACATGGATTTGAGCTTGCTTTTCAGATTCTACTGGCAAGCGGGAAGGTCAAGTGGGTTTTGTTAGATACACAATGTCATTGATGGATTTGATAATGGAAGGAAAGGGCTTATGAACTGGGAAGTTACCCCTACATGTGGTAGGGGCATCAACATAGCGATTGTCGGGTTTTTTCAATCTTTTAGAATAGATACGGGAATGAAATTTGAACATGAGCTAGTGCCACCATACTCCTTGGAGGGACTCCTCTTTCGGTATAAATAAAAAATGAAGAAGACTTTTTCTTTTTTGGTGGGAAGTAAAGTACTTGTAGAACGCTTCTTTATTTTATCGTCGGATTGTCATTTATGAGCAACTTATTTCTATTTTCAATTCATGGATCAGACTTGCAAGAGCAGATGAAATTTTAATGTGGTTGGTTGGCTCAAGAAAAGTGGAACACTAACGAGTGAGGGGAGGCTTTCTTTTAGGTTATCCCGAATGAAATGCTTGTTCACTTTTTTTCTGCCATTATATTTTCTATCAATATCAGAACTCAACTTCAAATGGAAACATTTATCTGGAAGGATTTTTTCTCTGTCTTTGTCAAGCAGGCACCATAACAGGATTGCAAAAGCACATCGAGCAGCTAGTAGCAACAAAACAAAAGACGATTGAGTCTTGGTAGTTGTGGTCGTGACAGACACTCGGACTGACAACCATCTTAGTGAGGTAGTATATTTTGTTGAAGTCGCGGGTCTCCCCCATCTGGTACTTCTCGTTTTAGTCAACGAAGGAACAATTTTTTGAGGAATAACCTTTTATGTAGTTGGACTACTAGGATTATTCAATAGTAGTAGGTTCAGGATCATCCTCTATCTAATACTAATAAGAAAAGGGCTTCCTCTTATACCTTTAACTTGACCAAGAGAAGTAACATCGGTAGCCCTCAGAAAGAAAGGTTTATCGAGCTTTATTAGTAGTTACACGAGTGCTCAGATCAATACTGAAACAAATATTTGTTAGGAACAAGGTAATAAAAGAAAAAATAAAGGAGAGAAAAATAGACACAGAGAATTTAACGTGGTTCGACGTACAATGTGTATGCCTACGTCCACGACTACACTAGGAAGTATGTTTATTTTTGGTGTATCTCAAAACTTTACATAGAGTCTCTTATATTGTAAAATGAAGAACCACATCTCACTATTCTAAACGACGTGGGACTAAATCAAGCACCATAATACTAATAATTCTCCCACTTGAGGTTTGATTTACATTACCACCTAGTGCCTTCATCATCAATTTTCTCGAAGGCCAGTTGAGGCAATGCAAAGCCTCAACTTAGTTGTTGTGACAGTCTTGGTCAACATATCAGCTGGATTCTCTGCACCTGGAATCTTCAACAAAAACAAGTCTCCATCATTTATCATTTATCAAGTTTCTGATAAAATGATACTTCAATTCAATGTGCTTGCATCTGGAGTAAAGAATTGGATTTTTAGCAAGACAAATGGCACTTTGACTGTCACTAAACAATGGAGATTCATCTTGCCCTTTTCCTAATTCTTTTAGAAGATTCTTTAACCATATCATCTCTTTTGTTGCTTCTGAGATAGCTACATATTCAGCTTCAGTGGTTGAAATTGAGACTCTTCCTTGAAGTTTGGACTTCCAACTGATAGTTGTGCCACCCAACGTAAAAATATAACCTGTTGTGCTCTTTCTACCATCCAAATCACCTCCCAAATCTGCATCAGAAAACTCCTGTAAAGTAAGATTACTTCTTTTAAAATATAAATGCATATTTGAAGTGCTCTTCAAATATCTCAATATCCACTTCACACCTTCCCAATGCTCCTTTCCGAGATTGGATAGAAACCTACTCACAATTCCCACTGCATGTGGTATGTCAGGTCTGGTGCAAACCATAACATACATCAAGCTCCTTACTGCAGATGCATGACACTTTAGACATGTGGTTTTCTTCTTCCTCTGTCTGAGAAGATTGCCATTTTGAGAACTTTAAGTGAGTTCCCAAAGGTGCATTTCTGGTTTTAGCATTTCCAACATTGAACCTGCTAAGCAATTTTTCTATATAGTTTTCCTGAGATAAGTTTAGAATACCTCCATATCTATCCCTGGAAATTCTCATGCCAAGAATTTGCTTGGCTGGACCAAGATCCTTCATTTCAAAATTTTCTGACAATTGTTTGTTCAACCTGTCAATTTCTGCCATATTAGCACCAACAATCAACATGTCATCAACATACAAGGCAAGAATAATATAATTGTTAACATATTTCTTCATGTAACAACAATGATCTTCTTTACATATGTGAAATCCTGAGTTTCTCATAAACTCATTAAACTTCTTGTACCACTGTCTCAGTGCTTGTTTCAATCCATACAAATTTTTATGAAGCTTGCATACAAGATTCTCTTTGCCTTGTACTTCAAAACCTTTTGGTTGTGCCATAAAGATTTCTTCCTCAAGATCTCCATGTAGGAATGCAGTTTTCACATCTAACTGCTCTAGATGAAGATTTTCTGCAGCTACTATACTCAAGATAACTCTAATGATAGTCATCTTGACAACAGAAGAGAAAATTTCTGTGAAGTCAATTCCTTGTCTCTGTTGGAACCCTTTCATTACGAGTCTAGCTTTATATTGTTTACTGCCATCTAGTTCTTCTTTTAACCGATAGACCCACCTGTTTTGCAAAACATTATTTCCTTCTAGAAGTTTGGTTAAAGACCATGTCTTGTTCTTCTGAACAGACTTTATCTCATCTTCCATTGCTAGCTCCCACTTAATAGATTCATCTTCCTGCATAGCCTCAGCAAAATGCTCTGGCTCACCAGCATCAGTGAACAACAAGTAATGCAATGAAAGGGAGTACCTTTGTGGTGCTATAATTGTTCTGCTAGACCTTCTAGTTGGTAATTCAAGAGTTAACGACTCTACTATCTGTTCAGGTTCTGACCCAAACTTTGACTCAAGCTTTACATAGAGTCTCTTATATAGTAAAATAGAGAACCACATCTCACTATTCTAAGCGATGTGGGACTAAATCAAGCACCATAATACTAATAATATTTAGTGCTTGGCCCGGACCACCAAGAAAAAGCACAAGCAAGACTCCTTACACCCTCGTGAGAGATGACTTTGAATCCATATTGAAGAGAATGGACGATTTGAAAAGGTCTCCATAGACAAAGAGACGATTTACACCAAAATAGAGAAAAGACATTAGGAGCACTTATTCCTTGTACCCGGGGAACTTATTCATAAGGAAGGGGATGTACACCAAAAAAGGAGTTTACAACCAGTTCCCATATAGACACTTTCACTGGCATTGCTTTAGGCAGTACTCTTCTTACTAAAGAAGAAGACTTACTGAAAGAGGGAGCAAATCCATCACTAGACGAGGAAGGAAAGCAAGATCTATACAAGAAAGAAAGTTGATTAGAAAGCGTTAATAAGACTATCAGGCCAAGAACAAAACTGTTGGAGGAATAACTACCTAAGGCTTAAAATGACATAGAATAAGTAGAATCTCATGCAAACTATGAGGGAGGTGGTTAACCGATGCTTAGAGAACTACTTAGGATGCTTTACAAGCGATAAACCAAGGGAATGGGTATGTTGGTTACCATGGCCATAATAGTGGTACAATACCACTTCTCGTTCGGCAACCAAACAAACACCGTTTGAAGTGGTATATAGGCGCCCACCCACCACCTCTAATTACGTCCTATACTCATTAGTCCAACAAAATGCATCAAGTTAATTGCGACTTACGCTAAGGATTGTGTTTTGTAACTTTGAAAGGCGAATTTGCATGGAGCTCATAGGCCCAGACCATCTAAGTATGGGGAGTGCCATTATTGCTTTCATTGTTCTACTATTGAGCGCAAGTTTCGCTCATTGAATTTACACGGTACTGCCTTAAGAAAGGGAATCCCGACCTCCATCTCTATTCGTGCGAGAGTAAGAAGTAGAAATAGGAATGTTTGACGTAAACGTAATTAGTAGTGTAGTGAAATCTTTGTGATTGAAGTTCGCTTCTCTAGAGCTAGAATCGAAACTACCTACTGACCACCCTTGTAAATAACCGAAGCCTAGAGCAGATCAGAACGAAAACTCGTTTCCTCTTCAAGCTAAAGTAAAGCTAGAGCCCCTACTCTATTTAATGAACCAGGGAAAGGAAAGAGGAGAATCAGGGTTAGCGCAAGTGATCGAATGAGGAATCCAAATTCTTAGATTCGCCATGGGCCAAAAGAAAGGATTTGCCTTGCCCTCGAAACCTGAAGCTCGGACATTCGAGAGTGTCTTAAGTAGGAGAGTCTTGGGTCCCGCCAGTTCACTTCCTTGAATGAATTCTGAGTTGAGTAATCCTACCAATAGCGGGAGAAATGTCTAGTTCAACTGAAACTACTCTTGCGTAAAGGGCAAGTCCAACGACACAACACCTCCTATTGAAAAAAAAAGAAAAGGTAAAGACTTAGCTTCCTAATAAGCTTTCAAGAGAACAATGTCACTACTACAAATTCTCATACTACATGGGATTTTTCTTGCAAATTTGTTAAAAAAATTTGCAAGAAAAGACTTTTTCTACCATTTTTTTTTATGAATCTTAATTGGCTTGTAATTCCTTCGTGGGTAATTATTTCCTACAAAATTATAAAATTTGTGAGTATTTCCTACAAAATTTCTTGCGAAAAGTGTTTTATACAAAATATTTTGCAGAGAAATTGGTAGCAATTTCTTTCAACTTTTTTTTCACTAAAATATTTGTAAGTATTTCCTACGAAAAAATTTTCAAAAGAAAATTGGCAAGAAATATGAGTTTTTTTAGTAGTGTGTGTTTAAACCGAAGCTCGTAGATCAAAGGCATAACACTACTAGAAATTCATGATTTAGATGCAAAATTTGTTACGAAAAAAATCCTCGAGAATTTCATGCGAAATTTGCTTAAGATTTATTTATTATATCATCTTTTCTTACAAATTTTTATCTCCAGCATATTTCACATCAAATTTTTATATTTGCTGCAAATTTTTTTACACATTTAAATTCGTAACATAACGTTATATATACTTTAAAATTTGGCAGGAAACTATTATAAAAAAATACAAACTTCTTGCGAATGTTTATTTAACATTTACACATGAAACTCCTCTCAACATCTTTCTTTTGCTTTTTCACCACCCTCACGCTCTCTCGCACTCCACTTTCGATTTCTCTCTCGCGCTCCACTTTTATGTTCCTCTCTTGTTCTCTATTCTCGTGATTCGTTCTTGTGTTTTCGTGCTCTTTGCTTTTTCCGTTCTTGTAGGAAAAATTGTTGTGAATATTTTTCATAAAAATATTTGCAAGAAATTTCCTACGACTTTTGAAATTCCCCAATAACTAATTATCCACGAAGGTATTACCTACCGATCAAAATCCATAAAAAAATTGGCAGGAAACACTTTTCTTGCAAATTTTTGTAAAAAATCTGCAAGAAATTTCCCATGAAATAGAGAAAATTCTAGTAGTGTAACCTGACTGGTCTAACATCTCTCCTAGAATTGAATTCGATCCTAGCCTAGCTTTAAAGAAGTCGTTACACGAGAAGGTGTAAGTGCTCTGCTTGATCAAGCCAAGTAGTCCCTTTCTTCCCATAGTAGCCTTTACTACTCATAATGGCCAATACCCCATCCACTAGAGTTGTGGATTCTACTCTTAAAGTGAGTGAGTAAAGATCTGCAAGGACTGAACCGAGCTTCCTCTTCCACTGGATTGAGTTAACTTACACTTTCCCTTCTTCATCTCAAGGTTTTGGAATTAATTTTATTAAAAGAAGCTCCCACATTGGCTGGCTAGGTTGAATTATGGGTCTTAAGCCTTGACCTTCTATCTTTCCTAATAGCTAATTCTGACATATATTTGTTCAAATCAAAACTTCCTTTGTTTGTTGGAAAGAAGTCCACTCTCGATCATCTACTCGGTCTACTATTTCAATAAGATAGAAGCGAAGCATCTACTGTAGATAGAACTTAGGGGTGGGTAGGCAAGAGAGGCTGGAGACATGGAACTATCGGCAAGTAAGCAGAAAGGACTAGAGCTTCACAGAGGGGTCATTGAGCTAGGTCAGAATCCTCAACTTCAGGTTGATGAAAAGAGAGTCTAATTCTATCAATAAAGGTATACCCCGAAACCAGCTCTTCATAAAGCCAACTATTAAGAGCAAGAAAAACTATATGGCTAACGAGTAAGAAAACGAAGCGATGAAACCTTGAAGGCCATGAATAACCACCATGCCATTGTTGAAGAGATCAGGTTGCGTGATCTCCCCCCTTTCGATAAAGACCTTAGCACTAGCAGTCATCCCGATCATTCTATTGATCGAATCAGAGGTGACAATGATGCAATGACGTGGACTCAAGTTCTCGACCTTGGTACCAAAAGCAAGTCTCCACATATAATCAATTGTGAAGAGACCAAGAAGTGCTCATGAAGGAGGTTAGAGAAAGAGCAAGAGAAGCAAGTGTAGAGGGAGGCATCTAACGGAGCAAAGATCGTAGAAGGATCGCTCCAGCCAGAGGCAGCGGTGACCGCAGAGTTAGAGAGTGAAGGAGCCGCCGTGGCTAGCTCGTGGAAGCCGAGATGGGACAAGATCAAAAGGAGGAGTGTTGTGTGAGAGAAGAATGAGTGTTCTTTGAGTTCTTGTGTATAGAAAAGATTTAAAGAATAATTTTGATGTATTATTTCAAAGAATATGGTACCATATATATAGATACAGGAGTGCTATAATTCCTCATCTATTAAAGGAATGAGTGCACAAATTTGCTCACAGAGATAATAATGCCTAAATTAGAGCTAATACAATATTTGACATATCTTAACACCCCCACTCAAGTTGGTACATGGATATTACACATTCCCAACTTGAATAGAGACTCATTAAACACTCTGCTTGACACTCCTTTAGTGAGAACATCAGCCAACTACAATTATGATCCTACAAAAGGAAAGGAAATTATTCCAGCTTCAAGTTTCTCTTTGATGAAATGTCTATCAATCTCCACATGCTTTGTTTTATCATGTTGCACCGAATTGTGAGCAATTGCTATAGCCGACGTATTATCACAGTACAAACTCATAGTTTCATTTTGTTTAAAGCCCAAATCTGATAGCACATTTTTAATCCATAAAAGTTCACATACACCTAGTGCCATGCCTTTGAATTCTGCTTCAGCACTAGATCTTACTACTACAGGCTGCTTTTTACTCCTCCAAGTTATAAGATTCCCTCCTACAAAAGTAAAGTATCTAGAGGTAGATCTTCTCTCATCTTTTGAATCTGCCCAATCTGCATCAGTGTACCGTTCTACTTTTAAGTTTCCATGATTTGAGAACAAAATTCATTTTCCAGGAGTGGACTTTAAATATCTCAAAATCCTCTCAACAACATCCATATGAAGCTTTCGTAGGTCAAGTATAATTTGGCTAACAACATTCACTGTATAGGTAATATCTGGACGTGTATGAGACAAATAAATTAATTTTCCTACCAGCCTTTGGTATCTCCCTTTGTCTATGTTTGCTGAATTTGAGCATTGAAAGAGTTTATGATTTTTTTCAGTTGGTGTATCAACTAGTTTACTCCCAAGCAGTCCAGTTTTTGATAGTAAATCAATATTATATTTTCTTTGACATAGAAAAATATCATGTTTTGATCTAGCTACTTCAATACCCAAAAAATATTTGAGGTTTCCAAGTTGTTTCATCTCAAATTCAGATGCAAGGTATTGTTGTAAACTGGAAATCTCATCTTGGTCATTTCCTGTAACAATCATGTCATCTACATATATAATAAAAGTTGTAATTCTTCCTTTTCCTTTCTTCAAAAATAAGGTGTGATTAGAGTTACTAGCTCTATAGCCAAAAGTCTTCATAGACTTGGTAAACCTTCCAAACCATGCTCTTGGGGATTGTTTTAATCCATATAGAGCCTTCTTCAATTTGCAAACCTTCATTCCAATTGAATCTGTCATACTTGGTGGAGAATCCATATAATATTCTTCTGAAATTTCTCCATGTAGGAAAGCATTTTTCACATCAAATTGTAGAAGAGGCCAATCTTGGTTTGCTGCTACTGACAGAAGTAATCTCACAGTATTGAGCTTGGCTACTGGTGCGAACGTTTCTTGGTAATCTACACCATAAGATTGAGTGTAACCTTTAGCCACAAGTCGTGCTTTATACCTCTCAATAGTTCCATCAGCTTTATGCTTAATTGTAAATACCCATTTGCAGCCCACGGTCTTCTTCCCTCTTGGCAAGGACACAAGATCCCAAGTGTTATTTTTTTCTAAAGCTGTCATCTCATCAATCATTGCTTTGGTCCATCTAGGATCTGCCAAAGCTTCCTGTATATTACTAGGAATAGAAATTGAAGATAATTGAGATACAAATGATGCATATGATTGGGATAACCTGTGAGATGACACATATTTACTAATGGGATATTTAACTTTGGCTTGGAGGTCTAGTTCATATTTAGCTGGAGGTTGACCACGGTTAGAATGGGGTGAAATATTATATTGGACAATAGTAGACTCAATGTTTGGTGTGTTGGTGGTCTCATGCAGACAAGGATCAATTACATGATCAATTTCGTCTAAATTAGTATTATCAAGGGTATGATCAAGAGAAACAATTTCATGATTAGTTTCAACTACATTAGTATTATCAGAGATAGGATCAGAAGGTACCTCTGAAGAGTCAAGCCGAACCTGTGGAGAAGATTGAGCCAATTGATTAGGATCAAAAGACACTGTATTATCCAAAGGAGAAGTTTCTTATTTAGGATTGGCTCACTTCCTGCAGAATGATCCTCACACGATAATTTATCCTTACAGTATAATTTTATATCTAGGATATCAAACATACTAACATCATGTTCCTATATTGTAGAGGATGTTGGTGTTTGGCTGTGATACCATATAGAAAAGATTTAAAAAATAATTCTGATGTATTATTTCAAAGAATAGGGTACCATATATATACATACATACAAGAGTGCTATAATTCCTCGTCTATTAAAGGAATGAGTGCACAAATTTGCTCACAGAGATAATAATGCCTAAATTATAGCTAATACAATATTTGACATATCTTAACATTGTGGAGTTAACGGTGTAGTTGTAGTTGTGGAAGGTGTGAAGCTTGCTTCTAGTCCTTCCATGGCGGTCACCCTCGGGTTGTAGAGCATTGCGAGGATCGAGAATTCGAAGAGAAGTGTGAATCGCAAAGAGATGTCCATGGCGGAGAAAGAAGAAGGAGAAGGCCAGTGCGAGAAGGGTTTCCTTTAGAGAGAATGCAAATCAAAATGGAAGAAATAAGGAGGTAGGGGTATTTATGCGCGAAACTGAGTGAGGGAGCGATTAAGAGGCTGTGGTTAGTGTCTGGAACTTCAGTATGAACAATTAAAATTACACGGTTTGAGACCCACTAATAAAGATGAATTCAAGCTTTTCATTTAATAGTGTACAAGTTGCAACCAACGCCCTCATTCTACTATACCACTTTTCATGGCCGCACTCAAAATCAATAAGCAATTACTTATGTTAGCCAAGTTATTAAATCAAAGCCAAAGAACCAAAAAGTAATTTGAGATATAGAGTTCTTTGCAAAAACATTATGATCGAGGGATATAGTTGTGTTGAGAACTAGTAATCCTTAACTGATGAAGAAGTAGATTAAACCAAACAAGCATGGCCGTGTGGTAACGAATATTGATAATGAAGCATAGATTGATAGATTTTGTGCTAAGCGTGCGTGTAACTATGGATATTGGCATAAGAGATAGTTTCCTTTAAAATAAATGAACTGAACTATTTTATTACAATAATTCATTCTTAATATATGGTTTTATTTCACTTATAATTGTATCTACTCGTTCTTGAAATTATCGGAAAATTCAATATATGAGAATTTTATTGAAAAGCAAAATTGTATAATTGCATGAATAACAAATATTTTCGATTTCTTAGGATATCAATAGTAGAGCCGAGCAAAATGAATTGAACTGCACTACACTATTAAAACTGTGTTTTAGTTCTCTTGAATGGAATTAAACTGAACAATAGTTCAGACGAATTGAACTGTTTTTTGTTCTAAGAAACTAAACTGCACTGCATTGCAATATGAACTTAAGTAACTACTATGAATTGAACTGTTTTTTGAACTACACTATTTTTGAACCGAACTGCATTTTTTTGAACTAAACTGCATTGATTTTGAACTGAACTGCAATAATTTTAAACCAATCTACACTATTTTTGAACTGAATTGCATTGTTGTAAGCATATTGTTGTTGTTGATAATAAACAGGTTGATAAGTCATGGAACCTTTGGACAAAAAATGAGAAAAGGAAGGCACAATATGATTGTATTGCCAAAAATATCTTGACATTTGCATAGAACTTGGACGAGTTTTTCAGGGTATCTCAATGTAGTTATGCAAAGGACATGTGTGACGTGCTAGAAGTTTTTAGCACAAGTGACCTTAGTTCATAAATTTGATGAAACTAGTGTGTTAGATCATGTGTGATTGATGAAAAATTAAAGTGATTTGTTGTTGATCAAGCTTGAGGTATGTTGAATCTAGAATTGACATGAAGATAACTAAGCTTGAAGTTTGGACTCAATTTGTAGACTATATGACATATGCATAAATGTCTTTTTGTCTTGTGTTTCTCCTTTTCAATATGTTAAAAAGAGTTTTAACAGGTTAAAAGGCTTGTTGCATATAGTTCTGGTTAAATGTATTCAATCAATTGATTGTTATTTAATCAACTCATTTCACTTAAGTCAAGTGAATTAAACAGAATGTACGAACAAATCAACTTGTTGAATTCACTTATGATGAAGCTATATTAGTTGGGTTTGTAGAGAGTTAAGTAACTTTGAGATTTCTGAGCGCAAAAACAGAGTAACACATTTAGAAAACTCTATCTTTGAATCACATAGTGTGCAGCTTTTGAGTGGAAGATCTTTGTATCTTGGAGTAAATTTTTCTTGGTTTTGAAGCTTGAAGAACGCATTTTGGTTGACAAGGGAGAGTCACCACCAAGGTTCGGTTGTTTTTGTGCTTCTAGATGTTTCCTGGTGTGATTACAGGTTTGCAAGTGGAAGCTTACAGTGTAGGAGTTAAAATTCTTGTGGGATTCAAAAGTGTAATCTTTGAGGGATTTTGTAATTCTTTTGATATAGTGCATGATCAAGCTCAGGTTGTCTTGATAAACTGGATGTAGCTTAAATATTGAGTGAACCAGTATAAAAATCATTGTGTGATCCTCTCTCCGTTATCTTGTTCCTCTTATTAATCTTAAGAAAACTCATTAAAGCAATCTTTGCAAGGTTTACATGTGCTTTTATATAAATTGGTGATATAACTAAGTTTGGTATATCAATTGGAATCAATCTTGTATGATAAAGCATGTTGTTTGAGTAAGTTTGGTGTTTTTCATGTTTCTACAAAATTTCTCAGAATATCAGTTGGTTGGTTTTATATTTCAAACTATTGAATCATACTACATGAACAAATTAGTCTGTTGTTTCTGTTTTTCAATCGACTGAAATGTATGGTTCTGTAGCTATAAACTTCTAATTTTTTGGTCAATTGAATTCAAACAAAAAGAGTTTTTACAATTTAATTAAGCACATTTTAAGTACTCAGCCCATTCACACACCCCCCCTCCCCCCGTCTCTCTTCTTGGCCAAGAAAGACATTTTAAATCTACAAAAGTCACACATGAAGCAATAAATGATGTGAAGAGAGCAAGAAAGCATGTGTTGATCAAAGTGTACGAGTTGTTCAGAATGGAACTTGAAAAAACCATAATTGAAGTTCAAAATAGGTTTACACATATTGTGAATCATCTCTTTGGCTTGGGAAAGGACTTTGACAAAGAAGAGATGAACATCAAAGTGTTGAAGTGTCTAGATAGACATAACATTGAAGTCAAGTACTTGAAAGACTGATGATTCAGATGAAGAAGAACATTACGGAATTGGAAAATGTACCGAATTGCACAAGTAATAAAGTAAGTAATAAAGTGAAAAGTCTAAATATTATTTTTCAATAGACTAATGTAGTTTAAGAAAAATTATATTTATGTACTGATGAAGGTTAAAAATATTCAAAATGAAACATTTTGATGAATAAAATAAATTTAAAATTAAGAAGACAATAAAATTCGCACAATAAAAACAAATAATTTGAATTAAAAATATATATGATAAAAACTTCATTCATCTTGGATAATTATTGATCATTACCAGAATGTCCCATTTTCACATGTTTCACAAACTCTTATAAATTGAACCACTTATATCATGATTCCAGTGATCCGAATTTCTAATGTTTAAAATTGATAACAAAAATATATAATAGGATGTAACTGATTATAATATTGGAATATTTTATTGTATGAAATATACAAAAATCAGACGTTTATTCAATAATCAATCATTAATGGGCCGAACTTCTATGATCCTCGGGGATGTGGCCCCAAATTTTTTTTATACAAACCATAATTAATATACAAATATTTTTTTATATTTTTTTAAAAATTATATATATTTATTAAAGAAAATTTTGACTTTTTAAAATACACTTTAAAATCCGCCACCATATGTCTATCAATCGAATTCCTATGAATAAAAATATGTTTAACAATAAAATATTTAACCAATTACTTTAATTAACTATAACCTTATAAGCTTTAAAGTATCTCTTTTATTTACAATCATAATTTCATTAAAAAATAATTGAAATCATATTATTAATTTTAGCAAAAATACATATATTTGCTTGAAAGTTAATAGCTTAAATAATTTATAAAATAATAATTTTAACGTGTATTTTTTATAACAAATAATAATTTTTTAAAAATACATATATTCGAGGAATGTTAGTAATTTTTTTCCATAACAAACTCCTATCTTTTTTTATGATTTGCTGAAATCTATTTTTAAATAATGCCATTTAGATTTTGATTAATGGCTTATGAGAGAATCATTAAATAAAGAGAAAAACTCATCAAAATGATATTTTCTCTTTTCTCATTTATAAAAAAAAATAAGTCACGTTTTTTTTAAATATAAAAAATTTTAGTTACTTAAAGTTGTTATTGTTTCTAAAATACCTTAACTTTCGTTAATCTTTGACATTTAGTTTTACTTTATTTATTTTACAGAAATATTTTAAAAAACAAGATTAAGACATTCATGAAATTTATTGTAATTAAATAAGTTTTTATGTGAAGTTCGTCTTTCTATAAATTAACAGAAATGAATGTAGTAATAATTTTTAATAAATTATAACAGATCATAAAAAGATACTAGAAAGCGAGCCTACAATGTTGATGAGTTTCATTTCTTCTTGACGTTCATTTCAATCCATGCAAGCCTTATTTTCACAATGGAAAATGATATTCTAAGACCTAGCAGTTGATGTAAATTTAATTTTTTAATATATGTTTCATTTTACAAAGACACTACAACAATTTTAGGGAAGTGAAGAGGGGAAAGGATTTGTCTCTCGTGTGCAGACCACAACACTCGAACAAAGAGTATCTCTCTTGCGCATACCACAAACAAAGAAGGGAGAAAACGAAATTTGATTATGCCCATTTCCAACTATCACTTAGTTGAAGCGTTTACATATTCGATATTAAGGTATGCTAGGTATGAGTTGCGTTCATTAGCGATTTTGTAGTACGAGATTGCTTTCAGAATTCAACAAGTTTCTGAATGGTGACGAGCGCAACAACGATCATGTTGGCGACGACAACAACCAAAACTACAAACTATATTGTCACTTGAAAACCCTAATTGACCACGAAAACGTCGTGTCGTGCGTGAAGTGTTTGAACGACGAGACACTATTAGCCTCGACAAAACCCTAATCATTTGGTCATCTACCACACTCTCCCTTCTCCACCGCCTCGTCGACCTCTGAGGGCATCTCCGATCTCGCCTGATTTGGGATGTGAAGACCGACAAATGTGTCCAAGTCATTAACGACCACTTCATGCCCGTTATCTCTGTTAATTACATATCTTAGTTTTAAAACAATTGTATTTATTACAAATTTTATGAAATTGTCACTGATTTATGCACAGTTGTAGTTACTGTTATTCAAATTTTTTTTCTTAGGATATAGTTTTTGGTTTGTAAAAGTAGATTGGGGTGGACATAGCAAATTGTTTTTTATAATTGTTTGTTATGGATTGGATTCATTGCAGAATACTTTTGTGGTCAGCAATCCAATAAAATTGGTTTAGGGGATCATATTGTTGTGCAAAAAGTAATAAGTAGGTCACCATTTAATATGTCAATGGTGAGCACTTGATGAATCCAGTTCATATGATGTTTGTGAAGTGCAAATTGTGGACTAATTAAGCCAAAGCAATTTTTATTATGTTCAATATACCTTTCATACATGTCTTTAAGATCTTCTAATACACTAAAAATGGTTTACATGTGGACTTCCTTAAAAACGAAAAAAGGTTATATTGTTACTCAAAAATTATTGGGCAAGTCACCAGTTAATATGTCAATGGTCACCAGTAATTCAATCTAAAGTTTACATATATGTGAACTGATTTTTGTGGACAAATTCTCTCCCACCAATTTTTATTATGTTCAATATACCTTCCACCTATGTTAGGAATAACATGTAATTCACTTTAACTGGTTTACATGTTCAGTCCCTAACGGTAGGCCACAACTCATATTATTGTGCAAAAAGTAACAGGCAGGTCACCATGTAAATGCGTTAGGAGTCACCAATTATCATGTCTGTGAGGTGGGGGTTGTGGACCAATTATCCTAGAGCAATTTTTATTAGGACTAAATATACATTACATAGATGTCGCTAAGGTCTTCTAATACACTAAAAATGGTTTACATGTGGACTTTCTTAAAAAGAGTAGTGATTATATTGTTATTCAAAAAGTATTAGGCAGGTCACTAGTTAATATGTCAATGGTCACCAATAATTCAATCCAGAGTTTACATATATGTGAACTGAATATTTTGGACCAATTCTCTCCCACCAATTTTTATTATGTTCAATACCTTCCATGCATGTTAGGAAGGTCATGTAATTCATTGTAATTGGTCTACATGTTCAGTCCCTAATGACAGGCCACATATCATATTGTTGTGCAAAAAGTAATGGGTATGTCATCATGTAATACGTCAGGGGTCACCAGTTAATGAATCCACAATTATCATGTCTGTGAGATGGGGGTTATGGATCAATTATCCTAGAGCAATTTTTATTAGGACTAAATACACATTTCATGCATGTTGTTAAGGTCTTCTAATACACTAAAAATGGTTTACATGTATACTTCCTTAGACCAGGGCAGTGGTTGTACTGTTATTCAAAAAGTATTAGGTAGGTCACCAGTTAATATGTCAGTGGTCACCAGTAATTCAATCCAGAGTTTACATATATGTCAGTGGTCACTAGTAATTCAACTTGCCACCACCCACAACCACCAAGCTGAATCGAACTCACGGAAAGCAGCAACAATCCTAACATCATTCCAAGGACAACAAAAATCTTAGAACGGGATGTGATTCCGTTTAAGGTTCAAGAATAACACCAAAACTTGGAACTCTCATCTTCCATTTAGGGCCCAGAGCCCATGTCAGCAGCTCCTTGCCACAGAAATCACTGGCCGATTCGACACGAGTTGAATAAACCAGTCCGACCTGAGTTGGTTGTGTAAGAATCGAAGTGACCTCTGATTATGAAGAGAGTTTCGTTCATCGGATCACCCTCGCGAACTAGGTACATGTTCTTCGTGTACAGTGCCAACTTCAACCTCTAGATCACATTTCATCTTCTCCACCCTTTGTTCATGTTTTGTGCAAGAGAAAAATCCTAATTGTTTGGGTATGCGCGTTCGACAACCCCTTTCTCTATTCACTTTTTCACCCATTGTCATAGTGTCTTAATAAAGCAAATTAAAAAATTAAATATCAACTGCCAGATCAGGAAGTAAGAGAATGAGTAAAAAATTTGGAGTTAAAATATCATTTTCCTTTTCGCAATAAATGTTTACTATTGTTATTACATTAATTACATTATGAATAATTAATAAATAAATGTTTAGGAAAAGAAATTAACAAATTCACGTCAACACAACAGAACAATTTAGCTTCATGTAAGAAAAGAACGTTCAATAAGATAAAACAAAACACAGAAGATTAGTTTTAATAACCCAATGAAAAAAATTTTCTTCTCCTCTTCATCCTTTCTGCTCCAGAAGCGCACACCAAAACCCTAGCCGGAGAGATTCTCATTCCTCACCCAAGCATGCACAGAGGTGAGTACATACACATCGCTCCCATTTTTTTGTTCCAAGATTTGCTCCAATCATAAGTTGGACCTTCTGCTCATCAACTTTTTTTAATTATTTATGATTTTTAAGAAGCAAGTTTTCTTATTTGGTTTGATTTGTTTCTGGGTACTGTTGTTAGTAGGATATCCTTCTGGGGTTGCAGTATGAGTTTAAATTCCCATTCTTTGACTTGAAAATTGGACCCTATTTAAAAAATATATTTAATTTTATTTAGTTAATACAGATAATGAAAATAGTGAAGTTGGGTCTAACTAAGTTTGGGTCTTCTGAATGAAAATGGAGAACGAAGGGTGAAAATATGAACTTTGGTTGACTTATGGGTTTCAGGCTTTAAAACCAATACTCATCGAGTTCTTTTGCTTGCAGTTAACTTAATCTTTTATGCAAAAGTGGCGATCTACTTATGGGTTTCTGTTTGTGTAATAATTATTTTTATTTATTTTGAATTCAATTTTTTTACCTGTCAACTCTATCTGTTAAATTTTTAATCATTAGTTTTTGTTACTCATGGGACCACTGTTCTTCTGTAACTTTGCTTTACTTTACCAATTATGAAATCATGGTAGCTTGCAGGTATTAAAGTTATGTTCGGTTGTGCTGGTGGTTGTTTACTAAGTGTTTGGAAGTGTATTATTCCATTTGTTAGGGTACCGTGGTGTCAAATATAATGAACTTATGTAATCATTCTTCAAGCTATGATATCATTCATAAATTATTTTGAGCACCTTATGCCTAGAGTTCTGTTGGATCTGCGGTTTATAATCATTGAAGAAGATGCTTATCAAATTACTGGTGCTTGATTCTGTCAGCATTATCATTAAAAGCATGCATATATAGCAGATATACATAATATTCCTTCTTAATTGTTAATATTGTTCAATAATACAAGTAAATGTGATTTTGGAAGTGTTTTTGTGTGATGGTTATCTGATCGTCACCTTCCATTTGGTTACAGTTTGAGGCTATTCTTTCTGTGATTGCCAACAATGGCTGATGGTCATGAATCAGACAAGAACATTGAGATATGGAAGATCAAGAAATTGATCAAAGCATTAGAATCTGCAAGAGGAAATGGTACAAGCATGATTTCTCTGATTATGCCTCCTCGTGATCAAATTTCTCGGGTCACTAAGATGTTGGGAGATGAATATGGAACTGCTTCAAATATCAAAAGTAGGGTGAACCGGCAATCAGTGTTGGGTGCCATAACTTCTGCTCAACAGAGGTTGAAACTGTATAACAAGGTTCCTCCCAACGGTTTGGTCCTATATACCGGCACCATTGTGACAGAAGATGGCAAGGAAAAAAAGGTGACAATTGATTTCGAACCTTTCAAGCCTATCAATGCGTCACTTTACCTCTGTGACAACAAGTTTCACACAGAAGCTCTTAATGAACTTTTGGAATCTGATGACAAGTTTGGTTTTATTATCATGGATGGAAATGGAACCCTTTTTGGGACCCTAAGCGGGAATACACGTGAAGTGCTTCATAAATTTAGTGTTGATCTACCAAAGAAACATGGTAGAGGAGGGCAATCTGCTTTGCGTTTTGCTCGTCTTCGCATGGAAAAGAGACACAATTATGTTAGAAAGACTGCAGAACTTGCTACTCAGTTTTTCATCAATCCTACTACTAGTCAACCTAATGTTTCTGGACTTATACTTGCTGGTTCAGCTGATTTCAAGACAGAGCTTAGCCAGTCAGATATGTTTGATCCTCGATTGCAAGCCAAAATATTGAATGTGGTTGATGTTTCCTATGGTGGAGAAAATGGCTTTAACCAAGCTATTGAGTTATCTGCAGAACTTTTATCTAATGTGAAGTTCATTCAAGAGAAACGCTTGATAGGAAAATACTTTGAAGAAATCAGCCAGGATACTGGGAAATACGTGTTTGGAGTTGATGACACATTGAAGGCTCTGGAGATGGGTGCTGTGGAAATACTCATTGTGTGGGAAAATTTAGATATCAACAGATATGTACTGAAAGATAGTTCTACTGGTGAGATTCTCATAAAGCACTTCAACAAGGAGCAAGAGAGTAATCAGAGCAATTTCAGAGATGCTGTCACCTCTGCAGAGTTAGAAGTTCAGGAGAAGATGCCATTGCTTGAGTGGTTTGCGAATGAGTACAAAAAATTTGGATGCTCACTGGAATTTGTGACCAACAAATCGCAAGAGGGATCACAGTTTTGCAGAGGGTTTGGTGGTATTGGAGGTATCCTACGCTATCAGCTTGACATCAGATCGTTTGATGAGTTATCTGATGATGGAGAAGTGGGCGAGGATTCTGATTAAGCATCTGTTATACTGTATGTAGTGCTTTCATCAGATTTTTCAATAATAGAATGAAGCTCTATAGCCTCCGTTTGAAAAGTTCCTGGATATTTACTTGGATTTCATGATACTAAAACTTGTCCTTTGTTGTTACATGCAGCGTATATGTATTCATTAACTTCCTTTGGTGAATTACTGTATCCTCATTTACAACTCTTGGGAATTATATTCAATTCAAAGATATGAATGTTTCAATGAATTGTCATGTCTCAAGGGGAGAGACATCTACATTTAGTGTAGTTCTTGGTTACATTAAGTGTAGACAATCCTGCTTGAATTGTTGTCTATGATATCGGGATATGATATATGTATCGAATATGATACATACCTTATACGTGGATACGTATTCATTAACTTCCATTGGTGAATTATTGTTTGTTATTTTATATTACATAGTATATATATATTTCTAAGGAATTGTTAATATCCGTAGTGTTTGCAAATCATTGTTATTTTTAAGGTTAACTATGTTTTTGGTCTCTAAACTATTAAGCAATTTTGGTTTTGGTCTCTCTTTTAAAGTTTGGTCTGTTTAGATCCTCATCCTTTTAAAATTTATGGAATTAGTCCTCAAAAATTGACGCCGTTAGCATTTGTTTAGACGTGACAAACAAAATACTATGTCAGTTGCTCATTTATGACACGTAACAAATTATTTAATTTAAAAAATTAAATTAAATTTCCTCTTCATCATCTTTCTTCTTTGTTGGTGAACTTCTTCATTCTCTAACTTCATGATCTTCTTCTTTATTAACGAACATCTTCATTACAAACAGAGAGTCAAAACAACAATCAAAACCCCTTTTCCATTTCCACCTTTAACATCTATTCTCCATTATCAACCGCATAACATTTTCGATCCAACCATTCAATTAGATTCGACTCAACTTTAACTTCTTCTTCCAAGTATGAAAATCCATAAAATCACAGATTATAGGATTTCAAACATCAAATTCACAGAAGACATAAAATCACTTTAATTACTTCGTTTTTAACTTTTTGAACTGTTTTGAAGGGTTGATGAAAAATGACACGAGGAAAAGGATAAAAAACTCAGTATTTCCATTATTTTCCACTCAACTTTAACTTCATTTTCCAACTATAAAAAATTCCAACCTAAAAATCATATGGAACAAAATATTACAAAGAACCCATGGAAATTAATAGAAAATTACAGAGAATCCAAAGAATTAGAGAACTTCATTTTCCACTCTGCTTAATTTTCAATTTTCTTCACCCGTAGACACAATCAGAGAACCTGTTACCACTCGTTTTCTTCTGCAAGTCTGATTTTAAAAAAAATATATCTTCCAACAGTCACTATTAACACACTCAACACTCACAAAACCCAACCAAAACCCCTAATCACATGTGTTGGTGAAGAAAGGGAAAAGCGACAATGCAGGTGACGTTTATGGCCGATGTCACACTCCAGCAACCTCTCTTAATTGCGTGGACATTAGAAAATGTTGTGGTTGGGTGGTGCTTGGTGCAGGGTAAAAAAGGATGGGAAACATCTTGCAATTCACGTTAAAGGAAGAAAATATGGTCGCCAATGACAACCTCGATAAACGACGCAACGGTGAACAACATAGCTTCGCTGGCCTCTCATGGTGAATCCAGATCTGAAATACACCAACAGGAAGAAGCGAACGTCGTCAATCCTAGTTGCAGCAAAAAAGCAAATGACACCATTTCGAGCTTATCGGAAACGGGAGCATCTATGGTGGGAGGAAGAAGAATGCTCTTGTATTGAAAATGAAGAAGGAGGAGATGGGAACACTTGGGTTTAGTCTGGATGGAGTTTGTGGGAGATGAGTAGAAAAAAACAAAAACAAAGAAGGAGAAGCGTACAAATCAAAATAAATAAATAAAAACACTAATATATGTAATTTAAACATTGACACATGTCTAAAAGTGAACGGATGACGTGGTACTCCGTTTGCCACGTTTAAAAAAAGCTAACGGCGTCAACTTTTGAGGTCTAATTCCATAAATTTTAAAAGGACGAGGACAATAGAGTAAACTTTAAAAGAGGAACCAAAACCAAAATCGCTTAATATTTTAGGGACCAAAAACATAGTTAACCCTTTTTTTTAATAATATACTATTTGAAAAGTAAATACATATAATTTTTATTTTATATAACATAATAAATTACATAATAATAAATTGCACCTTTATCATTTACTGTTTGCATCCATTGTGTTAATAGGCACACCCCTGTCGTAATAATTAAAGATTTACGTTCTTTACACCCCTGTTTTGATATTCACAACTGTGCTTTCATATTTTTATTGGAAGATACATGTTTTTATACAAAATCATTCTTTTCTTTCACGTCAAACTTTTTAATAGTAGAGATTATTGATTACCATGTTAAGTCTTGAACAGTTATTGAATGGTTAAGTCGTCAATTCCTAAAACGAACTATTTAATGTACTTTATCCGTCTGGGGTGAACATTTTACCAGAGGTTTTTATTGTATCAATCTACCCATGTGTAATTCTTGTTGAAGCATATACTTCTCGGGGAGGGTAGGGTGTAGGACGGACGATTTCAAAACCAATTACCCATTCATTAGATAGAGAAGATCATAAAGATTTCGTGATTCGCTGTCGAACTTATTCCAACTCAATAAGAGATCTCAATATTATGCCTTGAAGAGGACTCAAACCTCCACACTCTTTACCATGAGATTTTGAGTCTAGCGTGTCTACCATTTCACCACCAAGGCATCTTGAAAGTGATTCGTATTCCATGAATATGATATCTATTTAGTGTGATCTATGGAATATATGACAAAGGTAGAGTGTTAGAGTGATAATTATAATTTTTATTCGATTAAAAAATATTATTTGATTATCATGTTAACTCTCGGACTTACTTGACAATTGTAATTTTCATTCGATTTAAATAAAATTTGATTATCATGTTGAAAATCTCATATTTGCTTGATAATTATAATTTTTTTATTTAAATAAAATTTGATTATCATATTAAATCTTGGATTTACATGATAATTGATTTTTTTTATAATTAAAAAAATATAATCATCATATCTAGTCTCGGATTTGCTTGATAATAAATTTTTATCATGTTGAATCTCATATTCATTTGATAAGTAAAAAGTATATTCAAATTTAAAATTTAAAAATATTAATCAAATCAAAGTTTTTTAAATAATTATATTTTTAAAAGAACTACATAACCCTGATTTTTCATTTTGAATGTGAATACGTACGAGGAAGGTCAAACACCTTGTTAGACCTAAATATAAAAATTTTAAAATTGTTTCTTTATTCGCAGACCATTTATTTTTAGGTTTTGCATAGTTTTCCCTAGTAACCTTTGGTGGCGACCCCCTTTCTAAAATTACTATAAAACATCTGTTTGGTCGTCGTCCCATCGCGATTTTTGAGGTTGCGACAAAAGTAAAAACAACAAACAATATATTTATGTTTTTGTCCCTCACTCAAATGATTTCTAACATGCCTCGATTTGACAAGCCTAAACTAGAATAATAAAACTCTATGCCTAGCAATTTTTACTGTTATGTTTGCATTAATGACCAATATGTTGATGCTTAAGAATGACCAATGATCACATCTATGTCTAGCATGTGAAATCAATAGCTATTTTATCCTACTCGGGTTTCCCAAACTATCTCTCGGATTAGCCAGTACTTCCACATATTCCCCATATCTAGAACATGCAAGTTGAAGATCATAATCTGGTTTCCCAAACTATCTTTCGGATTAGTTGGTACTCCTGAATGTGCAAAATCCATAGACTATGCAGTTAAAATAAGAATAAAATATAAGAGATTGTGGAAAAGAATTATATTGAATGAAGAATTCACAGAGAATTAAGAATACATTACACCCAACCCCCGTGAATGAGGGAGTTAGCTACTCCTAGGCATACTGAATACTAGACTGATGATGAAATTGAAAGCCTCTAGCCTTCATAATGTCCTTCTATCGTCAAGTATATAGATATCAAGTTTCTTTATTTCCAAGTGTGTTTTTGACCTTTGTCAAGCCCTCAATTTATAGATTTTCCAAAAAAGCATAGCTCATTAGGCAAACTGACTCATTGGGTGAATTAGGCATGATTTGTTGAGCGAGTGATCCTTCGCTGGGTGAATGGTGTGAAACTGAATTGGGACTACAACTTTATACTTGATTTTATACTAGAATTTGTTGTTGGATTTATCTCTTTAATCTTACGGAACTCCATATTCACGAATTATTCTTCAATTCTTCTAACTTGCAATTGAGTAGCTAACTTTGGATAACTAATATTGTTGATAATCTTTGATTAGTTAATATTCTACTCAATTTTGTTGTTATTTTTTCCAAATATTCGAGATTTTCACTTATTTGAAAAATATATCTCAATCATTTATCTTTTTCACTTTTATTCAATGAAACCTGAAATGTTAAATAAATCCAAAAATAAAATAACAATAAAAATAAAAATAAATAAAATAAAAACATGATAATACTAATTATCAACAAATTTGAGATAGACGAAAACTCATATTTTCCTTTCCCTCCTTTCCCTCTTATGGTACTCAAACTCTTCTATTTGTTAACCTCTCGAGAAAAAGCTTGTCACATATGCCCAATAATGAGTATAACAACTAACACATACATGTTTCCTTCAATTGTTATATTTTTTAGGTTTAATTATGCCTTTGGTCTCGATTTTGGAGTCAAAATCTCAAAATGGTACCCAACTTTTTAAAAGTTTCAAATTGGTTCCCTTTTTTGTTAAAACGTCTCAAGTTTGTCATTTCTGTTAAGTCTGGCTAGACGACGTTAAATGGGGAACTGACACGTGGCACTCCCTCTAACGGCGTCAACCTTGACTTAACAGAAAGGACAAACTTGAGATGTTTTAACAAAAAGGGGACCAATTTGAGACTTTTAAAAATTTGGGTACCATTTTGAGATTTTGACTCTAAAATGGGAACCAAAGGCATAATTAAACCTATTTTTTACTTTCAAAACTTGAGAAAAAAAATAGTAGCAATAAAAACGTAATAACCTTTTAAGAACTTCCTCAATAAAATCATTAATGACTCGATCAACAAGTGATTATTCATAAATATAAATATTTTATTATTAATTATACATTTAGTGGAATATAGAGATGTTACATTCAAACACACTTAAATGAAAGTTACTATGTAAAGCAATTACTACGGAAAATTACCTTTTTTTAATTTATTTAAATTAAATATACACATTTTTTTATATTTTTTGTTATACTTTCAAATTTTACTTATATTAAAGAAATATCTATAAATTATACATATTACTCACTAACATATATGTGTTGACAAATAAGTCTTTCTGGATAAAACACTCTCTATGTTATGACTTGTTGTATCTCACATTGAGTAGTACAAGCACTATTTATAGGCCCTTTAACTTAGCCTTTCAACCACATACATTTAATACAACTTCTACCAAAACACAATTAATACAACTACCCAAATACTACCAAAATCCTATTAATTAACTTCTAGACTTAAAGGCAGTTACCTAACTACTACCCATAGACAATTTAATGAGCTCCATAGTTATCACTAAGAAGCACTCATCTATTTTCCATTCTCTCAACTAGCCTTATTTAAGTTTACCTAATAAAATCCCCCCATAAACTTAAATGATTCTTCTGTCTTTCAGCTTTCCTCACTTCATCCCAGCTTTGTCATGTGTAGCCCACACCGTGTGTGTCCCTTTCATTAATAGTCAGGTTCTTCACTTTCTTCATAGCTGACTTTGCTTTTATTATGGTTGACTTGTTCTCTTCATTCTCTATGACCGATTTGTTCTTTGCTTTGGCTGACTTCTTCTTAACCTTGGCTAACTTGTCATTAACTGAGTTCTTTATTGCCTCTATGATCGAGTTGTCATTAATCCAGTTCCTCTCAATAGGTTTAGCTCTCTTTAAGAGATTGGACAATTTTCACGTATTCTTCACACCAAACTCATCATCCATTTCTGGTTGTCACTTCTCATCTTGCACCTCTAGTGCAGCTTTAAGACCCTTCTCGGCTTGCAACTCATCTTGCAAATTTAACACTTCTTGTTCATATTCCAAATGTCGCTTATGCAAAAGTTGCTTTGTTCTCTCTAAGCTTGCTTGTAACTCTACATTGCCTCTAACTTCCTTTTCAATTCTTTGCTGCAAATCTCCTTTTGCAAGCTCTAACATTTGAGTAACATATTTTTCTTCTTCAAGATCTGAGTTATCCATACTCCACACTAAGTTATTCGTGCTATATATACAAATGCCTCACTGAGTTATCTGAATTGCTTACCTGCTCCACCAGGCTTTCAAAGTTATTCACCTTCTTCATCGAGCTTCTCAAGCACTCCACTTGCTCCATTGTCTTATTCGAGCTATGCATAAGCTTCACTAAGCTACCTAGGCTCCCCGCTGAGCTTTCCAAGATGTTCACATGCTCGTGCTCGATCCCCTGGGTATATCTCATCATCAACAATAACACTTCTTATTCAACATCTTTTGTGAGAAGATTGGTCGTCTCTTCCCTCTTATTTTCGGATCGACAATACCTTGCATAGTGTCTGACCTTACCACAAATAAAACACCTAACCTATTTGCATTCCTTTGCATAATTGCAATACTTGAACCACTCAACTCCTGAGTTGCTTGAACAACATCCTTTCCACGAACCTTGACCTTGGCCACGCCAATTTTCTTGACCAAAAAATTCTTTCTCTTCTTATCCTCTTCTGCCTCTACCACCACGATCGCTTCCTTTACCTCCCTGGTATCATCCTCCACGTTGAATGTTTCGAGCTTTTCCTTTTATGGTTACATTTGTTAGAAGTGCTTGATTGAGAGATTCCTCTTTCTTTTTTCTTCTTTGTTGACCATGTGCCTCAAGCAACCTGATAAGCTCTTCCACTAAGAGCATTGGCAAGTCCTTGGGCTCCTCGATTGCACAAACAATATTCTCAAATTCGTTAGTTAACAAACCTTATAATTTTCTCGACCACTCGACAAATGGACAGCATTTCTACATTCCTTCCAAGCTGGTTGATGAGGTCGGCGACGTCGTTAATGGGCAGAAATTTGCTCCGTTCGATGGTGAACGTCCAGAATGACCTCCATACGCAACGGAAGACTTGAATATTGAGGTTAACACTCGAATCTCTCTGATTTCTCACTGGTTTTGTAAACTCGATGAGGTGAAAACCTAATCTAGGGTTCAGGGTTTGAGCTGAGGCGTAGGGAGGAGAAAACTCAACCACTATCATTCATCCAAGCTAGCTCTTACAATGAAATGGCTTGCCATTTTATAGATCGAATGGCAACCGTAAGAAAGCAACAAAAGAAGGAAACAACTAACTAACGACAAGGCTGTCGTGAAGTGAGAAAGGACGAAACCCTTAACAGAAGGTTGGCACTCGTGATAGTGTGATGCACTTGTGAAGGTGTGGAAGAAAACCCTAACAGCGGAGGATTTCCGTGACAGGAAAAGAGGTGGAATATGCGTTAAAGAACCCTAGTTTGATGGCCCGAGGTACACGTGCTGACTATGTTGAATCATTGGAGGTGTGCTAGTGCAAACGTTGGGTTGCACGTAGCAGATGGAAGCCCAAATAAAAGGAGCACTGAAGCCTATCTCCCCACGCGTGGAAGTGGCATGGAAGTGGACCAACATGTGTTGGCATGAAGACGTGGAATAAATTTGGCCTACTGAACGAATGTGAAGCTGGAACGTTCAAATGGTGGTGCGCTGGACGTTGGGCCATATTAATCCAATTGTCCAATTATGTGGCCCACTATGCATGAAGCAATTTGAAGTAATGGGCTGCAAAATTAAAATAACCCAATTTAGACAAACATTTATTTAATAAAAGAAATAAAGAAAATAAAAGAAATTAAAAAAATGGGCCTAGGCATTGGTCCAATGCTATAAGCCTTGTTGGGATCACATCACTGGTTCACCACAGTCTTAACACGAGAGACGTACTCAGCAACCCCTTTGGCCTCTTCCATCCTCATGCTTTCAAGCTCGCTTTTGAGAGTTTGAAGCCTGACTTGCTTCACACGATTATGCCCTTTATAAGGCTTCTCCAATATATCTCACACTTCTTTTGAAGATTTAGCACTTGCTATCTTCTCAAAGTCGGACTCATCACCAACACGGTACAACACGAACAAGGTTGCTTACTCCTTCTCTCGCGTTGCTCTCAAAGCAACAGGTTGGGCAATCGTCTGTTCTTCAATGTCTACTGATTCTTGGTGCCCATTTTCAACTACTTCCCATACATCTTAGGAACCAAGGAGGGCCTTCATCTATAAACTCTAGTTGTCATAATTGACACCTTTAAATATCTTAAGCAGGGGCATGTTGTTTGCTAAGTTGGTCATCTCGCTCAAACTCTCTAACTCTCAAACACTCTCTCTTAAGCCTTCAGACACTCAAGCTCTCAAGCTTTAATACCAATTTGTTTGCAAACAAGTCTTTAGGGATAAAACACTTTTTATATTATGACATGTTGTATCTTACATTGAGTAGTACAAACACTATTTAACTTAGCCTTTCAACCACATACATTTAATAAAACTTCTACAAAAATACAATTAATACAACTACCCAACTACTACCAAAATCTTATTAATGAACTTCTAGACTTAAAGGAAACTACCTAACTACTACCTAAACATAATTTAATGAACTCCATAATTATTACTAAGAAGCACTCCTATCTTTTCCATTCTCTCAACTAGCCTTATTTATATTTAAGTTTACCTAACAATATGGAGTTAGAATACTTGTCACTTGTCAAGGATTTTAATTTCAATGCATTATTAACTAAAACTATGAACTAATTAAAATATTTTAAAGAAAATAATTTTAAAGCAGTTACGTAAAACTTAATAATTTTAAATTATAGTATAACCATGAGTACATTCCAAATAAATTTGTCCAACATGTAACCTACAGTACGAAAGAAATAAGTTTTGCAAATCAACTATTCAATTAGGCTACACAACAATGTTCCTAAAGGACCCTAATCTCATTATCCAGTCCAAAATAGATGACAACTAAGCTAAAAGATAGTAATTGAAGAAAATTCAGAAATTGAACAGCAAAACGCTTGTGGACACAATAGTTGGACTAAGGCACTTCATGGCATCATTCAGAAATCAGAGCTATGCTTCAAATGATCCTCCACTTGACTTCCTATATCAAATATCACCGACACTTCGTGCCTACTTCAATACAAGATACAATATTTAACTTCAATTTTCAGACCAAAAACATCTAAAATAGGTCAAAAGAAAAAAACGCATGCATTGATAATTGTAACCATCATATTACTTGAAAGAAATTTCATAAGTTCTTCCTTTGACATTGAATAGTCAATCTTCATTCACGTGAAACAACAACATATGTGCCGCAAAATTTTGATAATTTTGGAAAATTTATACAGAAGATATTTATTAGTCTCCAGGAAAAATATCACGAATCTATAGCCTAGCTATATCTTTTCAACTCCGAAGACAACATAATAATATTGTCGATTTAATTTCGTAGGTTACACTAACTAATTCTTAAATATATGCCACAAAATCATGTGAAAATTATTCTTTCAACTTTAAAACCTAAATTAGAAAAAATATAGAGTTATGAAAAATCTAAAAATAAAAGCTAAATTAACATAAATAATAGGAAAATAAATAACTAAAACTATAATGCTAGTTTTACTAACCTGAAATGACTGCATTGCTTCTCTGCTAAGAAAGTTATTGAATTTGACCATGTAAGTAACATAAAGTTGGTCATACACTTGATTGAGGAATCGAAAGTATCCATGTCTCCATTTCCTAAAAATTAGAAAAGAACCAAAAACACCACAAAATCCAACTATAAATCCAACCCCCATTCCAAGATATAGTGATTCTTCATCAAATTCATCATCTTCGTTGATCCTATGTTGCATTGCATTCACAGGATTTTTTTTCATGCTACACTTTGAAAGTGGAGCTCCACAAAGTTCAGGGTTCCCATTATAGCTTGATACATTGAAACTTTGAAGTTGAGTCCCTATTGGAATTTGTCCAGAAAAATTGTTGCATGATAGGTTCAAGTAACTTAGAAAAGACAAGGTAGCCATGTTTTATGGAATTTCACCAAATAGCTTATTATTAGAGACATCAAGAGATTCCAGATTTTTCATTCCTCCAATAGTCTTAGGTATTGTTCCAGTCAACTGATTATATGATAAATTCAATGTTTGAACTTTAATCAGCCTAAATAATTCTGAGGAAATCTCTCCATATATTTTGTTAGTTGAACGGTCAATAGTTCGTCGGTTCAAATCAATTTTAGATTCATAAACTTGTCCTTTTGTATAGTAATCAATATTGCCATGTTCAACAAAGAGAAATCTGAAATAGTGATCTGCTATCATTTTTGTAGTGTTATACGCAATTTGTGGAATTGATCCTGAAAGTTTATTATAAGAAAGATCCAAGTGAATCAAAGAAGAAAGAAGGAATAGTTGTGGTGGAATACTCCCCTCAAATTTATTAAATCTTAATATCACCACTTCTAAGTTTTTGGGCATGTTGTTTGGTATAGTTCCAAAAAATTTATTTTTTTCAAGGTCTATAAGTATCAAATGCGTCCACCTTGAGAGATTGTCAAGAACTTCACCGACTAAATTATTATTCCACAAGCTGATAAAAAAACAAATGTTTCAAGTTCTTCCAACCATGTGGAATCGATCCTGTGAAACAGCACCAGTGTAATAAGGGCTTTTGGCCCCGGTTATTTTTGGCATTCTGCCTCGGTTTTAGAACCGAGGCATATTGGGGTGAGGCCAAAAGGGGGTGCCTTTTGGCCTCGGTTATCACCCGAGGCGTAAAAACACTTTTCGCAGAGCCTTTGGCCTCGGTTATGGTAAGAACCGAGGCCATATACCCCGTCACTACCCACCAGCAACCATCCATCATCGACAAACCCATTCTCAACAAACCCATTGGCTGCTGCGTCATGGTCCGTGAAGAAAAGATGGTGGTTGTTGCAACTGTTCCGTTTGCGTGCTCCGTTGTAGCTGCTGGTTCGCGCGAAGATGGACGAGAATGAGGGTGCAGGTTTGTGGTTGCGCTGCTGCAGGTGGTTCTTCTGCAGGTTGGTGTTTCCGGCGTTCGTAGAGGTGCGGTGGCACCACCA
>Ga0214542_1003612_pt1 | contig 31341 bp, 21 predicted proteins | sample CNSS1metaG_FD_160096 | JGI IMG/M metagenome (GOLD analysis project Ga0214542, IMG submission 160096) | Root nodule microbial communities from cowpea collected in UCLA plant growth center, Los Angeles, California, USA - CNSS1 | ecosystem: Host-associated > Plants > Roots > Nodule | place: USA...
TATTAAAAAATGTGACTTCTTTTTGTGAAAAACATGATATTGAGGTGCCTAATTTTGGGGCTTCTTATGTAGCAAGGCAAGGACGCTCTCGTCACCAAAAGGATCATATTATAGTGGAGCATTATTTCAAAGTTGAAATATTCTTTGTTACCATTGATAAGCAATTACAAGAGTTAAATAGTAGATTTAATGACCAAGCAATGGAGTTATTAATTCTAAGCTCTGCTTTGGATCCTAAGGATGCTTATAAAGCTTTTAATATTGATAAAATTTGCACTCTTGTGGAAAAATATTATCCCATGGATTTCAATGAGCAAGAGAAGATTAATTTGAATTTTCAACTTCAACATTTCATTATTGATGCTTGTCAAGATTCAAATTTGAAGAATTTATCAACAATGCAAGAGTTATGTACATGTTTGGCAACAACAAAAAAGTCTGAAGTTTACTACTTGATAGATAGATTACTTCGTCTTATCATGACTCTTCCAGTTTCTACAGCTACAACTGAAAGATCTTTTTCTGCAATGAAAATAATCAAGAACAAGTTGAGAAATAAGATGGAGGCTGAATTTTTAGCAAGCACTATGATAATCTATATTGAAAGGGATATTGCAACTAGCTTCAGCTCTGATTCAATTATTAAAGATTTTAAGTCATTGAGCGTAAAGGAGCACTCTAAATAAAGGTAACTTTTGTTTTATATTATTGTTGATGATAAACTTTATGTTACTCTTTCATATATATTATTGTTATATTGTTTAAATTCTATTGTCATGAATGCTTATTTTGAATAAAAAAATGATGTAAAAAAATTATTATTTTTTAATTAAAAAAAATTATTATTTTTTAATTAAAAAAAATTATATATAACAAATATAATTTGACACCCCTACAATTTTTGGTTAAGTTCCGCCACTAATTCGGTCTATACCACGTATACTTTGCTCCTATTACGAGCACATCAAGTAAATCCATTGAGATCCTTCCTCTCATTTAGCTTTCTTACGGTGTTGAAGTCATAATGTTCATACTAATTATTTTCATTGCCTATTCCTCTTTCTCCCCTCATCTCTCTAAACATTTCATTTTTTAAGTAACTATATCTCTCTTCAAACTCCAAAACCCTTTTAACCTTTTATCTTTTTACTTGTTTATATTTATTTCCATTCTAATTTACTTTTGCTTATCTCACCAATACTTTTATTTCTTTCGGTCTAATTCTTTGTAATAATATAGTAATTTATTTTATGTATTGCTATATGTGTCTTAATTTTTTTTATTGAAATATTTTATTCAAACGTTTAGTTCAATGTCATCAATTAAATAATGAGATTTATATGTATAGCTGACTTTAATTGATTCCATTTATTATCAACCATATTAGATCATTATGATGTATATCCTAAGTTCTTGTTCTGATTTGTCAAAAATTACTCGTTAGGAGAATTGAGAAGAATAATTCCTGGTCTTTGCATCGTGAATGCATGACTTCTTCAAGAATCAAGATTAATTTTATCTAAATATTATAATCTTACTGTCAATTTTACTTCCTAACAGATTTTATAATCGGACTGCGAAGCCGACAGCTATTAAAAAAAATAGAATACGCACGTTCGCATTTAATTAGGAAAAAATTGAGAGAGTAAAACAAGAAATTTTGAAAAGTGTTATTCCTTGAGAGAGATCATAACCATCGATATCTTAGCGACAGAAAAAAATTATTAAATGACCGAAAAGGTTCCGGTATTAATTCATGCACCAGCCTTTGAATTAAGGCCCAATATTGTTAGTAAAATTATTCATTATCTATATTTGAATTAAATAAACGAAACTCTGAAAAGTAAAATAATTTACGCTATGAATTTGTCAATTTTCTAAATGGTCAAATTAATTCGATAACATGTTATTCATATAAATAAAATAATATTTTCCTTCCATTGCAAACAATACCTGTCCGTCCCCTGTTGTAATATAGTATTTATCATCCAAAAACTAAAATTTTCTATTGTATAATTCTTTATTAATGTTATGTTTTAAAATAACTAAAGGTTAAAATACTCTTAAAATACTCCGTTGATCTTTGTTTTTGTTGCAAAATTTCAATTTGTTCCTCGTATTTTTATTAGTTTCAATTAGGTCCTCATTTTTGTAAATTGTATAATTTTTTAACTTTTTTTGTTTTTACGTAAAGCAAATAAATATATATATATATATATATATATATATATATATGCATTTATATGTATCCTATTTTTCCTTCTAGTAATACTGTTATTCCGATAAATTCATGTTAAAATGTTTCTTTTTAAATATCTATATTGAACTTATTTTATATTTCCTAAAATGCTTAAATACATTTAATTTCTATTTTCGTTGTATTTATTCAATTTGATCCTCATTTTTGTTAAATTTTGGTCAATTTGGTCCTTTTTACTAGGAGTATTTAAATATTTAACATTTTTGAACAATAAATGTCACGTGTCAATTCTGTTTTTTTTTTCTTTTAATTTTTTAATTTTTTTTTATATTTTTTAATTTCAAAAAAATTGTCCACATATCAAGTCACAATTGTGTCATGTGTCAATGTCAGTAACTTGTGTTAGTTTGTGATTATATTATTATTTTTTGTTCAATTTAGTCTTGATATTCATTATTTTTGTTCAATTCAGTTCTTATATTCATTATTTTTGTTCAATTTAGTCTTAGTTTTCTTTAAAATGAAACACTTTTTCTCTCATCCAACTTGAGATCAAATTTAATTTTTTTATAAATATTATGTTTTTTTAAATTGACATTATTATTAATTATTTTTGAAATTCAATTATAAATTATTATATTTAATTATTAATTGAATATAATTCTTAGATTCAATTGTTAAATAGAATATAATTATTTAAAATATAATTAAAAAAACAGAAGCTGGCATGTGACATATACTATTAAAAAACGTTAACTATTTAAACACCACTAGTAAAAATGACTAAATTAACCAAAATTTGAAAAAAATGATGACCTAATTGAACACAACACAAAAGTAAAGACCAAATTAGAAAAAAACAAAAGAAATAGAGACTAAATCTTTCCTATGATTGGACTAGTTTAAAACAAATTAAGTATATTAAAAACAAATATATTTTCATAGACGAAAAAGGTAATTAAATTACATAGTAATTAAAATTTATTATTTAACTATTTACCTTATATACTTTTTAATGTAACTAATATTATGATTGAGTTAAATAGTTTGAACGCTTGTTTTTTTAAGACAAAAGGTTGAAATTATTTAATTATATCAAATTACTAAAACTAATATACAATGAAAAGGTACTTTATATATGTTCAATGAAAGAAGAATATAATATTTTTTTACATACATAGTTTCTTTCAAGTATTTAATATTCTTCTGTATTATACAAAATTAATTTAAATTAAATAAATTCGATATATAAAGCGAATAAATAAAAGCTCAGCGAATAAAATCAATAAATAAAATATCATTAAACGTAATAAATATTATACATAAATAACTCGTACCTTACACATTAACATATATGGTTGGAAAATAAATGCAAGAGAGCTAATTAAAAATGGACAAATAAATGAGTAAGATTTTACTCCAACCATAGTTTTATTTTTTTCTAATTACATCTTTATTTGTTCAAAATATTAAATAATTTACATACTATATCTTAAATAAAGAACATAACGAAACTCATAAATAAGTTTGTAACTATTTTAATATAAATAAAATTATTAATTATATTTTTAATTTACATAAAATTTAACATACACTGTTAGTTTGAAAGAATAATAAATTAATTAAATAATGTGACAGAAAAAAATGAGATAGAAGAGAAATTAATTACTATTTTCTTCACCCTAATTTTAAGATATCGTTTAAAACATTTTTTAATATTTTTATAATACTTTCTCGTTGTTGCAATAATTATTTTTCATTAAAATAGCATAATGATTTTAGTTTATATACCGTAAATGTAATAAATTGTATATTTTAGGAAGATAAGAAAACAAAAATGTTTAATTAGAAAGACTTCATAATCAATATTTTCCCTTTGTATATTCAATATATAAAAGTAAATTTAGAAAACTATACTGTAATCATTGATTAATACATACACGTATTTATTCTCATGTAGAAATAAAAATAATAAAATAGAAATTCTTGTAAGCATTTACTGAAAGGGCTTGGAAAGTTAAATTATAGCTAAGTGATATGTTGACGATCAAATTTTAATAATTTTTTTTATAATTTGAGGTATCATTTACTAATTAATTTAAAAATAAAAAAAATAAGAAATCACTTAAAAAAATAACACATTTAATTATAAAAAAAAGTTGTGACACAATGAAATTTTAAAAAGAATGTTAGCTTTCGAAGACAGAAAGTATATGAATAAAGTTATTGTTAATACTTAGATGGCAGTGTAGCTTTCACTTTCTTGCTGAGTCAAATTAATTTTTATATACTTTTACTTTTCATAAATAAACGAAGAGAAATGTGAGAAATATGCTCTGTGAAAACCAGAAAATTGAGCCATGCATATTTGTGCCAAAAGAAACTACCAAAAACAGAGCATTTGAACACTCTCCAAAGCTATGTCCCTCCGCAAGACACTCACAAATCTCCTACACACTTTCAACGACAAAACCGCAGTGATCGCAGCATCACTCTCACTCAAACGCCGCGTGTCCTCCGTTCGCGTTCATGTCCTTCGCGCCACCACTCACCGCCTCGCCGCTCCTCCGTCCGAGTCCCAAATCGCCGCCGTTCTCTCCGCCGGCCGCAGCTCTTATCTCCTGCCACGCACCTGCATAGAGGCAATCATGGACCGCCTTCACAGAACCCAAAGCGCCACAGTGGCACTGAAATGCCTCTTCACTCTCCACAACATCGTATCGGAGGGACCCTTAACGCTAAAGGACAACCTATCGCACTACCCTTCGCGCGGAGGACACAACGCCCTTAACCTCGCTACCTTCCGCGATGATACGGACGTGCAATCTCTGGAGCTCAGCTCGTGGGTTCGATGGTACGCGAATGTTCTTGAACATGTCTTGACGGTTTCGCGCGTTTTGGGTTATTATCTGACAAACAACGGCGCTGAAAGAAAGTTTTCGGGAGTGTCTAGTGTTGAGTTGCTGTGTGAAATACGAGGTTTAGTCGATTTCGTGGAGCAGGTGAGCCACGCGCCTGAGTCGCTGCACCTTCAGAGGATCGACTTGGTGTATGGCGTTGTGAGATTGGTGTGCGATGATTACGGGCGCGTGCAGCGCGAGATATCACTGCGCGTGGAGGAGAGTGAGAGGAGGGTGGGGGATTTGGGTGTGGACGAGTTGAGAGAGTTGGTACGGTGTTTGAAGAGGTTGGAAGAGTGTAGGGAAAGGTTGGTGGTTTTGTTTGTGAATAGAAAGAAAAACGATTCGTTTTGGGATTTGATTGGTAGGGTTAAGAATGAGGGTGTGGTGGTGATGGAGGAAATGGAGGGGAAGTGGTTGACGGTGGTGGTGAAGGGTCGGAACGATTTGACTGAGTCGACTCGGTTTACCAACCCGTTTCTAGAGCCCGGCGAAATTTTATATTCTGGTCCCACCGGGTGGCGCGTGGCCACATGTCAGCTAACTGTTCCATCGTTGGGATGACAATTTCCAACGGTCTTATTGTCAATAAGGTGCGTCATTTGTCGTTTGTCTTTTTCCCTTTTTCATTGTCTCTCTGTTCATTTTTTTACTTTTGATTTTTTTTTTTGAGGGGATTTTGATTTTTACAATGTATAGTTTTCGACATATCACAGAGATATCTGTAGATAGAAGAAAGATTTTGTATAATTTTGACTTTAAGTCTTGTTGGTTGGAGTTAGTCTGAGTTGTAATCCGTTGGGATGTCATATGTGGACGCTTTATCGGCGGGTCCAACGTTAGGAAAAGAGAAAGAAATTTCGTTACAGTTTCTTCTTTTTTGTAAAGAATATTTTTCATGATTAAACTTGATTGAACAATTGAGGAAGAATTTTTGGTCCATTGCATAATGGTGTCACATGTGTTGCAATGATTAACAGTTTAAATTTACCTAATTATTTGTTAGATATTATTGGCTCTGTACTGGTCCAAGAGGAAAATATTGGTTTAGTTCCGAGAAATTAGGTCTGTGGAGTGTAGTTAGTTACTTATAATATGCTACTTGTGTTGTGTTCTTTTGTTTGCCTTTTATTAAGATTTGCCTCTTGCTACGTGAATATTACTAAGTTTTCATTTTAAAGTTGTGTTCCAGAATATAACTTATTTATACCACAATATTTTTTTTTTTAAATTTACTCATTTCCATCAAATCGAATAGAATTTGTACCCGTTTAATAAATATATAAACTATTTGACCCTTGGGATGAAAAGTAAAAAATATAAGTTTTATAGTTAATACTCCCTTTGTTCTAGAAATTAAGTCCCAAATATTAGTTTATCAACCTAAGACTACATTAATTTTTTCTTTTTGAGTTTATCGTCAATCAATACTCTATGCATTCATACAAGAGTTTTTCAAACTCTGGTGTCATTGATTAGTTCCAAAACCTACTTGCTTTCTGATGAAGTTAGCACCATATATGTCGCTTCCACTTTTTATACTCTTTGGATGAGTAAAGAAGTTCAACGGTTGTGCTGCCTGTTCGTTGGAAGTATTACAAGATTAATGAGAATTGTGCATATCTCTATGAATAAATGAGTGTGGGATAAGGGTATAATACAAAATCACTCTTTTTTTTTTTTTTTTTTATGAAATCTAGTAAATTGATCATTTTTAAATATCTCTGCAATAACCTTTAAACAACGTGTAGTTTGGAAGAGATGGAGCATTATGATATGTAGAAATAGATGAATTGAAGATATAACAAGTGTTATTTAAGTGTTTGAACTAATGGATGTTCATACATCATTGTTTGTGATGTTCTATTACAATAGGTATCGATTGAAGGAGTAAGCAAAAACATATAATAATCACATCATCAACTATGGAATATTCATCAACCTATGATATTTAAAATAGGGTTAAATAATGAAAACTCCTAACTTTAGATTAAGCAAATATAATGATATTTTAAGTGATGATGTTTTGATTCATAACACTTGATATAAATTCGATTAATATTATTCTGATTAAGATTGAGCTAAAATAATGAAATTAAACAATTGACACTTTAACCAACATTGAACTAAAAACATTTCAATGAAATTGAGTTCACGGTGTTAATATTAAGACTAAACCGACGATGTCTCGGTTCGTTAAAACGAAACAAGTAAAATTAGATGTGAAATTTTCAAGATTTTTGAGTTTGTTTATTTTTACATAAAGTATATATTCAAAAAACATTTCTTTAAGATTTTAACAAAAAATAGTTATTAATATAAATATATGCACTAATATCACTATAAGATAAGTTGATGACAAAATAAAGAAAAAAGTTTGTTTCAGAAAGCTTTTTCCAAAATGCCTTTCATGTGTTTTGGAAATCTCATTCTAGAAAACTCATTTTTGAAAGTTATTACACACGTTCTAAAAAAATTGTTTCGCACATCCTGTTCTAGAAGTTCTATACTACAAAGCTTATTCCAAAATACATTTCATACGTTCCAATAAAATCTCTCTTGTATCATCTCTCTTATTTCAGAAAGGTTATTCTAAAATCTTATACCGGAAATATCGTGAAATTTGTTCCATAAATTTCTAAGCTATCAAGAAATCACTTTTACAAAGGATAAAATATCATTTTAAAAACTACGCATTGCATGAAGAAATTGTTATGTGTAAAAAGCAAAAAGTTTTTACTTTTTTCATTCAAATACTTTTAAAATTTTGAAAAATAATTTGCCCACAGCTCGCCTTTGAATCTCGTCGTTAGTTTTGGAAGAAGCAATCTGAGGTAAGGCATAGCAAAGAATGGAGTTTTTCACTTAACTTATTCTACAGGAATATGTGGATTCATGATGTAAAAGGGAAACAACAGAGTGCAGGTAGAGGAGAAAGAAGAATATAGCAGAGAAGAGAGAATTTGTATTACTGAAGAGAGTTAGAGTAATACAAAAGGGAGAGGTTACCAACGTTATCATATTCATTTTTGTTTTTAGGAAAATAAAATAATATTTTGAAAGACATTTTTTAAATAACCGCATAATGATTATTTTTTAATAATAAAAAGTTACACTCACATAATCATGATAAACATAAATATAATTTCGAGATAAAATAATAATATAATAAGTGTATCAAAATACTGAGTAGTTATGGTTTTCATCCTCTTAACATTATGTTTACCATACAACATCTTATAGATCATCAATTCTTAATTGGCCTTAATGAATTTGACTTTAAAGATTAATTAAAAATTGAGTAACAGATTATCAAACTAAATCAGTTCACATCTCTCTGTTATAAAATTGTAGTTTTGGTTGAAAATATAGCCTCAACAACCAATTTTTATTAATGAGAGCATTCACCATGATGACAATTTTCTCATAAGAAAAAGATCAACGACAATTTCGCTTAAAAGCATTTTATAATTCTTTTATAAATTTTAAGGGCATCAAGAAACATTAGATAGATTAAAAGAGGCAATAGGTTGACATGTAAAAAAGGCGAAGAAGAGTGATTGCTAAGGCTAGTAAACTCGAAAAGAGAATATTGTGGAAATCGTCGAAAGATGTTCAATCAAAGCGGAAGATATCCAAGCTAGTTCAATCAAAGTGGAGAAAAACATAGAAAAGAAGGAGATCGAGATCCGAACCAATGTCTTTTCTCTTTTATTGTATTGTGCCAAATAGTTGTTAGAATAGGAGAACAAATATAAATAGATATAGACCAAAAGTAAAATAGGGGTGACAAATTGTGGACACAAATTCAAACACACTGACAAATGTCGTGAACAAGAAAATGGCAAGTTCAACGTTAGTTATGACAATTTGGGTCATCACTTTTGTAGATTTGTCTACCAATTTTTGTTTTATCCTTGATAATCTATTATTTCTGTAATTTACGTTTCTACCAACCTTGCACCATCACTCCCTTCATCTATATTTCTCCATTTCACTTTCTTTTTTAATCCTCTATCACTCCACTTTTGAAAAACTAAAACACCATAAACCAAAGAAATATGATTTCTAAGAAGACGTGTATGATTTGTTGATTAGAGTCAACATATCACAGTGACTTGATGAATTAAAGGTTTTCATGGCCTTGGTACACAATATAAGTGAGTTATCCATAAGATTTGCTCTTGCATGGATGCATGAAACACTTAAGCAATTAAAATCAAATTAAAAAATGTCAACTTTGCTATCCCATTGTAAATGAACCTATGTCAAGTAGTTTGAATTCATTGTAAATACTTTGACAAGTATCGAATGTCAATCATTGAGAAACAAATTGGCACGCCTTGTGAGACACCACTTGTGTGGGAAAGACCATACAAAAAAGGGTTAGTTTTGAGAAAACAAGTGGTAATGAGTGTATGGGATTAATATAGGCACTAGTGCAAAATAAGTTTTTTATACCTACATTTTGTAAATAATGTGAGATCTTTTATGCTAATTCTACTTTCAACTGATATAGAATATAATACAGTGGAATTTTTGTAATATTGAAAAAGACTTTTTATACCGATTATAGCTAGAATTGGTATAAATTTCGTGTGTGTCTATATATATATATATATATATATATATATAATTTTAATTTTAAAAGAGATATTATACTTGTTGGACCTTGTAACTGGTATAAATGTTTCCCATTTCTTTTGTTCATTCCCTAACACGGTTCTTTCGTCTCCAACACAGTTCTTCATTGCTTCGTCGCTCGCACTTCCCTAGTCTGCGAAGTCGTCGTTCCAAACCGTCATCGTCACCGTGCGAAGTCGCTTACGAAGTCGTTGTCACCGAGCGAAGTCGCTACAAAGTCGTTGTCACCGTCGCGTGTTGTTTCTTGCTCTTCATCTGTTAGCATCACTGTCGCATTGTGTTATCGTCATTGTTGAAATCACTTGGTCTCGTAGTCTCTGTCGCCCTCACCGTCCATCTCTTATATGCTTTCTGGATTTGAAAAGGTCAACATTTGAACCCTAACCAAACATTACTATTGTTTTCTTGAATGAATGAAATTGGTAGATTTGGTTCCTTTGCAGGAGTTAAGTGTGATTGATGTTGGAGTGAAAAAGACCTAGGATTGTCTCACTGTTAGTTTTTGGTTCTCCTTATTCCTATTATAAATTGCTTAATTGTTCAGTTTCTCCTAAAATTTGTTGTAAAATTTCACAATTCTCGTGCAAGTAAATTGTCATGTTAAAGATATATCTTGATTCAGGTTCAATAGTTAAAGCAAGTGAAAATGTCTTATTATTCTCCTTTTCAATTACAAATTTCAAGTATCCATGGGGATTAGGTGATCCCAATCAGTAATTGGTGATCATCACAAGGTATGTAATATGTAGCTAAAGTATGTTGATGTTTTATTTTGAACTGAAACCTTGTTTGTTCTACAGGTTAGTGAGATCCTCTAGCTGTAAAAATTGATCATCTCAAGGTATGTTTTTGTCTACTATTTTCCTCATTTTTTCTGTTAAACTCATACATTTATATCAAATTGGAAGTTGACAAATGCATAGTCTCTGTGTGGAAACTCTGTAATGAATTGGCTCTACATTGCTAGCAAACTAACCTAATATTCTCCCTAGGTTTAGTTGTTTCATTCTTCTATTGTCCAAAAGCCCTTCTGTTTTTATGTTTCAATTTACTTCCTCTATGTCTGTGTTGTGTATGCAACACATTTCATCTATGGAGTGGACCACAAAAAAAATGGTGGTAGGTACCACAGATATGGAAAAGTATCTTTTCCAATCTGCTATCGTTTCCAATCCCTAGAAGATATGAACAGACCATGCGTATGCACCATAATCGTAGTTATCAGCATTGTCCAAACAAGTAGACCTTGCTTCCCTGTTTTCAGCCCATACCAATCTCGTTTTGTCCCTTACAATGCTACTTCCTCCATAGTATATAGGCTTTTTGTAGCACAGTGTTCTCAAACCACAACCTTCTGTTTTTGCATTGTTCTTCCAAACGCTTTGTTGCCTTTGCAACCTTAACAAGTACCAACATGCCCCTGCTGCCTATACACAAAACTCGAACTAGTTAAGAACAATGCTTTTTTTGTAATATATTCTTTTTCTTTTGAAGAACTTTGAAACGTTGATTCTATATCCATCTTAAAAATAATGGTTATCTACTTGTTGGCCTCTGTGAGGACCATAATCTAAGCATGATTAGGTGTTGAAAATTTAAGATATGATTAATCAACTTTTACTATCGGCCAGTGTGTTTATCATGAAACATAGTTATTTCACTATTAACCCTTTTCAAGTTCAGTAAATGCAGTGATTAACTTTTAATTCATAAAAAAAGAATGTGTTGTTTTAAGTCAAGTTTCATGTATTGAAAAAGTTGTAGTACTTCGTCAATTCAATCACCTCTATATCCACAACTTTTCGGTGAATATCTTCGCGTTTATTTGTTGTAATTTAGTGAATAGTAAACTCCTTAAGTATTGTGGAAGATTTTTTTCAAAAAACTGTTATACTGATAAAATGTTTCATTTTAAGCTTATTTTTCCAAAACTTGAAAATACCTTTTGTTATAATATTAACGTGTGTGATTGTAGTGTATGAAACTGCTAATTAAAACTTTCATCTCTTGAATCATGTTTAATTCTCATTTCTTTCTCTGTTTTGTTCTGAGGAAAGCTCTATTTTGTTTTTGAGGGAAAAGATTTTAATTTTAGACAATGCATATTATTCTGTTATGAGTGCTTCAAATAGGTAGAGTTTGGATCTGCATTGAAAATGGAAGTTCCATTACATTGATTCCTTCTTGTTTTCCGTATATGAAACTTACCAGAACTTAGGTTGTTCTTTCTTTATTCCTTTGTTTTTTAATTTGGTGGGACAGTATGATGGTGAAGGTGGGATCTCTCTTTTTTCGATATGTCTAAACTCATCTTAGTTAATTTTTCATCAATTAGGCCGTTTATGTCAGTTCCAAGATTTAACCTTTCACCACGTTGTCAAATAAACTTTTCATTGCAATATTATCTATTTCTTATTAGTTAATATTTGTAAGTAACTAAAAAAGTATACGAGTGTAATTTATTAAATGAAAGATACAAGTATAGAATTTTGTAATTTAAACCACTATTTTAAACAGTGTTAAAATAAAATAAAAAATTATGAATGAAACTATTCAGAAATTAGAGTTACTATTCTATTTTTAACCCTCTCCGATATATATATATATATATATATATATATATATATATATATATATATATATATATATATATATATATATCTTTTTTTAGTATATTTGTAACTCAAATCATTTTTCCATTTTATTTATTTACTTGATTTTATTTTAACTTAATTTTTCTTATTTTATCATTTGATTGCAAGAAAACTAATTCAGCTTGTGAATTTTGTCCTTCCTTATCTCATATGTCACTTCTCTTTCACCACTTTCTTTTCTTCTGTTCATATAACCCTCTATAGCATCTTTATTTTTAAGATCGAGGTTAATTTTTATCTACTATAAAATTAAAACATCATCCATAAATTAATTTCAGTTGCATAAATTAGTATCTCCAAATTCTTGCAACTTAATTAAATTTTAGTTGTGGAATTATGATGTCTGCTATCAATAAAAACTGTTGTTGAACTGATTCAGAGATTCTTTTGTTCTTTTAACTATTTATAGAAGATGATGTTAGGTATTCTATGAGTTTTCATATGAATCTTATATGTTTAGTCATTCGATTTTGAGTTGTATTATATTTCATATAAACATTAGATTGTATTTCATGTAAATATTTGATTGAATGAAATTTGTTGTCTAGATGTTTTAGGTGATTTTATATACAGGTTTTGTATGTGGTATGAATAGGGATGTCAACGGGGCGGGTATGGTACGGGTAGTAGCTCCTCCGTACCCTACCCACTAAATAAATATTCGCCCCGTACCCATACCCATATCTGTCGGGTATCTGTTATGCGGGTACCCGTTTATTTTGTTCATATCCGCGGGTATCTACGGGTATCCACGAATATTTACAAAATTATTTAAAATACATATATTTAATTATAAATTCAAATAAAATAAAATAAAATACATCATTGTCATAAATTTTAAATAAAGTTCAAATAAACTCAAGTTCATACAAGTCCAAATAATTATAAAAGTAAATATAAAATGATGTTCAACACAATGAAAATTTTTTAATTAGTGCTTTGATCAACAAGCCCACTTTCTCCGATTGATTCTTGAAAGAAGAATAAACAAATAATAAACCTCAACTGCCACGTGTCAAGTATTCTTATTTTGATTCCATAATTTGATTACAAGCATACCATAAAATGTCATTGTCTATATAGGGTTTGATGTATATGCCCAATTTCAAAGAAAAGAAAGAGAAGAATGTCAAGGGGTATATCTAGAAGAAAACAATGTACCAATGCTTGAAGCTGGAAGGATGAAGATGGAAGACAAGACAAGATGTGCAGCTTAGAAAAAATTAGGTCATAATGTTTTTTACTAATATATATATATATATATATATATATAAGGTATTTTTATGAATTAAACTTTAGCGGGTACGGGTATCCACGGGTATGGATACTATGATACTCGTACTCGCCCCGTTAACATGCGGGTATAAAAAATATCCGTACCTGCAAGTAGCGGGTATCCATTTTTAATATTTGTTTCCTATTCGTTACGGGTTTTATCCGCGGATACCCACGGGTACAAATTTTTTTGACATCCCTAGGTATGAAGAATAAAAAAATTGTTCAAAAAAAATATCACTTTTTAGACCGGCTATGGTCACAATGGGTATAAAAGGCGGATTTTTTTATATTTCGATTGGAATTATGTAAGATCCGCAGAATTTAATTAATTAAATAATTAATTAATTATTGAATGCGGTAATTAGTGTATTTATGACATTAAATTTTGATGGATATGACATGGAAAAGTACTAGCTCAAGTGGTTGAGAGTACTTGGGTTCGAGTCCTATGTATGTCAATTGTGTGTTATTTAATTATTATTGTTTTAATAATATGATGGAGCGTATTTCGTATGTTACCATACTTGAATTGTGTGAGTTAGCAAGAAACATGGGTTCGCTTGATGGTTTAGCATTAAATTGGCTTTGGTGTGGTCATGAGTTCAAACCTTGGTGGTGAAAAATTAATTCTTCTTTTTGCTAAAAATTGGTATGGCATGAATATGAAAAGGGGGAGAGAAATGGGGCAGCTAGGAAGGTTGAACGCTAATACTAAAGGCCTTAAATAACAATAAAACTCACCATTAAAACTTAATTTTCGTTTTAGGCGTTAAACCTTTAAGGCATAGTGAAGGGAGGGTGTTAGGCTGCCTAGTGATCAAGGAGAGATTTCCAACGTTCTGCATTTGTCTAAGCAAGGGAAAATTCCAGGTTAGGGGAGCTGAACCCGTAATATTATATTCTGATCTGATTGTATGAAATTGATGACTTTCTGCCATGGATTTTCGGGTTAGTCATGTGATGAATTGGGGGTTTGGGTTTATATCATTATTGATTCTCCCTAAATCTAGAAAAGAATGAACTTCCAAGTTTTTGTTGAAAAGAAATCACTTAATCCTTATTTTTGTGTAATTTTCAGGTAAATTATGATTGAAGGAGGAAAGAACAAAAGAAGAGTGAAAGGAGAAATGAAGAAACAGGAAAGAAACTTTGCAGGGTCGCTCAAAACCAAAGCATGCTCGCCTAAGCTAAAGCCATTGCCGCTATTCTCGCCTAAGCGACGCAGGACCTCGCTTAAGCAAGCGCTCGTGTAGTGGAGACCCTCCCTTGCCGCCATTCTCGCCTAAGCGAGATCAGATGCTGCCAATCTCGCCTAAGCGAGATCCTTTCTTCAGCTCGAAGTATTCTTGCTCGCCTAAGCGAGATCTTGGCTTCAGCACGTCTCGCCCAAGCGAGAGGCTTTCTTTAGCATGAAGAATGATGTCTCGCTCAAGCGAGACTCAGGTGGCTTGAGCGAGACCTTCGTGGAGTATATATACTCCATGAATCAGAAGTGAAAAGGAGCTAGAGATTTTGGAAGAGGAGTGCATCCGTGCTGCAGAGCTACTACCAGGAGCATAACACAGATCATATTTCTTCTTCTTCTTCTTTAGTTCTTAGGATTTGATAGCTACTATGAGTGGCTAATCTTCTCCTTTGGGATTGAATGTAATCTACTCGAACTTGGATGTAATCCGGTGATATCTATATATAGCATTTTTGTTTTACTCAATATTGGTATTATTGTTCTGCTCTTAATACTTACTTCTATCTGATCAATAGATGTTTTGATTTTGATTTTTAGATCTGACTGGAAAGTATTTCTGAAAATCTGATTTGAACAATGATACTTGATATAATGTGATGCTAGGAATAGATCTCAATATATCAATTGCTTTTAATACTCGATCTTAATGCTGGATAGTTTGTTGAATATATGAGGAATCAATATTCAGGAAACTAATCTTATGAATTTTATACGCGAGGGATCGGTATAAATGATTTTTGAGTGTGCATTAATATTGGTATTTTCAGATGTTATGTATTATATTCATCCAGATTACAAATAAGGGAGATAGATGAAATTCAATCCCAGTTTCTTTTATTGGATTTTTATCTAATTTTCTACTTTTACTGTATTTGTTTATGCAAATTAGTTTAAACATCAATGATCTATCAAATTAAAATTTCTGTATATATATGCTGATCGAGATAATTAATTATTTTAACTGAATCCGTTCCTCGTGGGTTCAACACTCTTACTTCAAATCATTATACTACAGTTGACTTTTGGTACGCTTGCTAAGAGACCAACAATGAAATGGTATGAAATTGGAGTATGTTTTGGGTGCGATTGTTGCTGTTGCGTGCGTGAAACAGTGTCAGAATCTGCATGTCTCGCTCAGGCGAGCCAGGCTCGCCTATGTGAAATATGCAAGGACTCATAAACCTCTTTCTACTCGACCATTTCGCTCAGGCGAGGTGATTTGGTCTCGGGCGACAGACCATCTCGCTTAGGCGAGTGTGACTCGCCCAAGCGAGAATCCGTGTGTGTCTCGAGTGTGTTGTTTGGGCGAAAGTGCGTCTCGCTCAGGCGAGAGTCTCTTGCCTAAGTGAGATTTCTAAGAACATTCTGATGGTGGTTTAACTTGCAGCCCAAGCGAGAGATGAGGTTCTTGGGCGAAACGTGATCTCGCCCAGGCGAGTGTAACCTAGCCTAGCCTAAGCGAGATGAACTGGAATGCTTAGGCGAGTGATGAAGGTTTAAGTCCAGGGATGAATGGAGGATAGGTTTATTAGCAACAAATGTTTCAATATTGGGTTGATTGAAGTTTGAATGGTGATGCATGATCTATAAGGCTTCTAAGATATCTCGATGGTGAGTTTGCTGGTGTTCCATGGGTTGTGGCCCGGAACATTTCCTTGAGTTATGACTCAGGATAGGGGTTAAGCATGTGGCATTCTATGGGTTGTGGCCCGGAATGACTTCCCTTGAGTTGTGGCTCGAGATAGCGGATGAACACAAGGAACCTTTGAGTTGTGGCTCGGGTTGGTGAGTGTTGCCGGTGTGAGTATGCTGGTTGTGGCCAGTACAGATGGGTCCAGAGGGATTGCCCTCCTCAGTGATTCGCTAACGAGTTTGGTAGTCCTGGGACGTTACGGACTATGTTCGTAATTGGGAACTCCACCTGGCATTACGGTGTGTGATCCGTAGCATGGTTTCCGCACGTGCTCTATCAGTTATGGCCGATAGGTGTGGTAGCAAGGCACCTTGAGATACTTAATAGCAGATGTAGAACACTACTAACATGGTTGTGGCCATGTGGAAGGACTGGAACGAGTTTCCCGGATGTACTTCTTTAATATACATGGTGGTGGCCATGTGGAGGGAAGGTAACGAGTCTTTCACGAGGTGCATCGGTGTACATGGTAGTGGCCATGTGATGGAAATGGAGTAAGTTCTGTGGGAAATGAAAGGATATTATATATGGTTGTGGCCATGCGGTATAAGGGAAGAGTTTGTCTTATTATTGTATTATTTTTATCGATTATACATGTATATGTATGTTTGGTATATTTTTGTGTGTTTCATCTTTTAGCTCACCCTATCTGCTTGTGTTTGGCGATGATCGTGTATGCGGTACACGTGAGCAGGTGATGATGCAGGTGGAGCTGGTGAGGCTTAGCTGCGGAGAGGGGATGATCATGGGATCTTTTTCTTTATGTTTTCTTTATTTTATTTGAAATGGGTTATAAAGGCTTATAGAATATTTTGATTATACTGGCAATTTTGTATTTATGGACTTATTAATGAATTAATAAAGTTTTAAATTTCCCGTGTTTTTGGGAAATGAGGTATTATTAAATATAATGTAATTAATTACTTTATTTTATTTTATTAAATTCGTAATATCCTGACGGGATGTTACAAATTATAACTAGTGTAGTAAGTCATTTTTTTCTTACACAACTTTCCCTTTCCAAGTGCATCATCTATACTGGTTTTAGAAATGGTATAGAAGCATGTTTTTTTATACCTGTCTTGGAACCGACATAGAAAGTTGAAACTTTCTATACTGTATGCAACAATACCAATTTCAGAACCGATATAAAAAACCTTTTTTAATCGGTATAAAAAAACTTATTTTCCACTAGTGAGGTACTGATATTGCTCCAGTTAGGTTTGAGAAACAAACCATAGCAACAACATCGTTTAATCATACAAAATTTTTATTATTACATGAGGTAAGTTGTGAATGTGTTTGGTTAAGAAACTTGTGGCTATCTATGACAAAGATGGAACCAACAACCATATATGAAGACTATAATGTATTGTTCACTTGAAAGAAAGATATAGATATCTAAAAGATTCATTCATGTGAAAATGTTTTAGGTCTATTTATAAAGTCTTTATCAAAAATAACTTTTGAGCAAATGATTCACAACTTTGGAGTTTGTCATCTTAATGATGTAAGTTTACATGATGGGGAGAAATAAAATATGTGATGAACAATATTGTATTAAAGAATACATAATGGTGTACTCTTTTTCCTTCATTAGTTTTTTATCCCAAAGGGTTTTTCCATGTAAGGTTTTAACGAGACACATTCTCTTATCAATGGATACCCAAGGGGAATGTTATGAATTAATGGTCGTCCATTGATTTGATACAATTACTCATATGATTGATACTCATATGATTCATTACTCTTTATGTAAATACGTGTATTAACTATTTGATTTGTATCCTTTATGGGTTACATATTGTATCTATTCCCATTAGTAATAATACACACAGAAAGAAAAATTGCTCCTTATTCTTCCATTCTCTATTCTTCCTTCTATTATTCTCTCTATTATTAGCTTTATTTTATACCACCATTTAATTTTAGTATCAATTTACTTCAGTTCAATTACTTTTTAAAGACTAAACAACTTATTTTTAATTTTCAACTTCATATAAAAATTAACTTTTGTCTAAAAAAACCTTAAATAAAAAGAAGGGTTAAATATGTTTTTGGTCCCTTAACTTTAAGTAAAATTTGGAATTAGTCCCTCTTCGAAACTTTGAACAAATTTAGTCCTTCATCTTTAGAAATCGTGGATTTAGTCCTTTTAACCAAATTTTGTTAAATTTATTTGATGTTTCAAACACATTTCAGGATTGTATTTGAATTGTTTATACTGTTTGACACATTTTTGCTTCAATGTTAAGTCAAATACTATTATCAAACACATTTGAAATGTCAAATAAACTAAAAAAAATTGATTAAAAGAACTAAATCCACGTATTTCAAAAGATGAAGGACTAAATTGGTCCAAAGTTTCGAAGAGGGACTAATTTCCAATTTCACTTAAAGTAAAAGGACCAAAAACATATTTAACCCTAAAAAGAATGTTGCCAATCAAACTCTTGAGATTAAAAGGCTGAAAAAAATATTTCCATATCGAAATAAAATGTCAATCATTACACATTTAAAGGAGTTTCCAAATAACAATTTCCAAACAAATATTAAAAAATAAAATTTATCTAAGTAGAGATGATAACGAGACGGGGCAAAGACATGTTTTGTTTTCTCATACTCATCCTCATCCTCATAGAAAAAATTCATTCACATCCTCATATCCAAACCCAACAACCCAACATGTATCAAACTTTTTACCCATCCTTATCCCACCGGGTAATGGTTATATACTCGTACCTACACCCGTACATGTTTTCTTACTGTTTCAATATTAATTAATTAATTCTTATAAAATAATAAAAAATTACGGCCAATGAAATATAATATTATCAAATATTCAATATTAAGTGAAATGTTGTTTCTTCGATATCAAATATTTAGAAAGAATTTATAATTGTATACATTTGAAATTAGAATACCAAATAAAATTTCATGAGAATCAAAATATTTATTAAATTTACAAACATTAATGAAACATGGTTCATAAAATTTAAACATATTTAAAGAAATATATAAAAGGAAAACAAATATTCAAATTAAAATATATTTTAAATGTCCATTTACTTCAATTTTTTAAATTCTAAGGAATATCTTTTTTATATATTAATAAAAGTTATAATACACCACCTGATCAAAATCACACAAAGAACAAAGATTAAACTATTAATAATAAAAAATTAACATAGATCTTATATCTTTTAAACTTCAATATATGTTGGATGGTAATAAAAAAAAATCATGACAATTATTATATTTTTATATTATAGTAAATAAATTTTATTTATACAATTATAGTGACAAAATTAAAGTGTGATAATGAATTAGAAAATAAAAAATAATTACATAAAATATATCAAAATAATATTCTAGATGATAAAAAGAAATAACAAATAAAAATATTAAAAAATTATCAAATGTGTGTCTTAGAAAAAATTTGAGAGACTATTGAATGAAATCACACAAAGAAAACAAATGTATAATTAAGAATATGATAAGATGAAAAATACTTCGGAGATCTAAGAAAACTTTTCAAATATCAACATAGTCAATGGTTGAAAAATAATGAAAATTGTTTTAACGACACAAATGAGTTCTTCAAATTAAACAAAAGTTAATAATAATAGGGTAAAGAAGATAAATTTTGTATATTACCTAGTAAATGAAAAGTTAATGTTATTGAACACTTAAATTGAGAGTATTGTTAAACATTCTTGTGTAAAAGAAAAATGTATAATAAATAAAAATATTAAAAAATAATAGAAATATTCAAATGTGAGAGATACAAAATATTTAATTGACATACATCAGTTAAACATAATTGCATAAAAGTTATGATAAGATGAAAATATATTGGAGATGTGAATAAATTTCATAACAAACCAAACAAGTAGAAGAAATAAAAAATAAGAAGGATGTACTAATATATGTATGGTTGCTTAATTGACTATGAATATTTTAATAATTTAAACATAAAAGGGGTACGGTGAGAACAGGTATTATGACATGTATAAGGACGAGAACATGATGAATATGTACATTCTCGTACCCATCCCATACCAAATTGAAAAAGTCGGAATTCTCCATACCCGTATTCATATTCAATTAATGTGAGAATTTCGAGTCAAAACATGAATAAATTTAGACAATACCTATGGGAATAAATTTATTTTTCTTCCCTCTTCATAAGCTAAAATTAATTTATATAAATTTAAAAATAATAACTGAAAAAAATACATTATAGCAATTTATAAATAAACTCCCCTTGTCTTAGATACTGGTCAAGCTATCACTGTCCGAAAACATATCCATTATTGTTACAGAAATATCATACCAAACAGAAAGAAAGGAACTAATGTATATGTTAGAATAAGAAGAAAAAGAAGAAGAAGAAGAAAAAGCAAAAAAAAGCATGAAGAGAGTGCTCCTACTGTTAAACTCAGTTCTTCTAGCCCTAGGCACTTCCGGTGGCCCCCTCGTGATGCGTCTCTACTTCATCCATGGCGGCAACCGAATCTGGCTCTCTAGCTTCCTCGAAACCGCCGCTTTTCCTCTCATTCTCATTCCCTTAACCATCTCTCACCTTCATTCTTCTTCTCATCATTCACCAAAACCTAACCTCGTCTCCATGAAACTCCCTCTCTTTCTCGCCTCCGCCGTCATCGGAATCCTCACCGGCCTCGACGACTACCTCTACGCCTGCGGCATAGCGCGCCTACCCGTCTCCACTTCCTCCCTCATCCAAGCCTCGCATCTCGCCTTCACCGCCGTCTTCGCCTTCCTCCTCGTTAGGCACAGGTTCACGGTGTACTCCGTCAACGCCGTTATGCTTCTCACCGTCGCGGCGGTGGTGCTGGCGCTGCGTTCCGGTGGAGACCGTCCGAGCGGCGAGTCCACGCGGCAGTACGTGATCGGTTTCCTTATGATTCTGGCTGCTGCGGCGCTGTACGGATTGGTCCTGCCGTTGATGGAGTTGGTGTACAAACGGAGCAAGCAGCGCGTTACTTACTCTCTGGTGATGGAGATTCAGCTTGTGATGTGCTTCTTTGCTACCTTGTTCTGCACCCTTGGCATGCTCATCAATAATGACTTCAAGGTTTGGATAAGCTTTTTCTCTCTTTTTGCTTGGAAAAAATATCCATCACTCAACTCTCCCACTATTTTCTTTGACACTTTAATTTTATGTATTCTTTCTATATAACATGTGATTATTGGATAAGAGTATACAAAAAGCTTGATTTTTGTTCCTATGTAAATCTTTTATACTATATTGCATATAAGAAAGAAAATTTGCCCAATCTCGTTAAAAGCTTTTACAATAATTGTGCATGTCATTAAACTAAAAAACAATATAATATATAAAGCTTTAAGATATTTATTATAAAAATTATTAAATATCAGTGCAATTACAGTATAAATAAACATACTCACTGTTTACTCAAATATTTGTGTATTGTAACTTTACATTTCAGTTAAATTCTTTTCATGTGTCTTTTAATTAATTAAAACTTATTAAAACTCATGAAACCAATTGAATTTCACTTTCTTTTTAAGAAATCTTACATTTAAATTGTGAATATTAGTGGTATTATAATAATGTTCATTAGTTGAAAAATGAAGTGTGTGGTTATTTTTTCAGGTGATTTCGCGAGAAGCAAAAGACTATGAACTTGGGGAAAGCAAGTACTATGTTGTGCTGGTGGGGAGTGCAATAATGTGGCAGTTCTTCTTCTTGGGAGCAATAGGGGTTATCTTCTGCTCCTCGTCTTTGTTTTCAGGAATTATAATTGCTGCTTTTCTTCCGGTGACTGAAGTTTTGGGTGTTATTGTATACAAAGAAAAATTTGAGGCGGAGAAAGGGGTTGCTTTGGTGCTGTCTCTTTGGGGGTTTGTGTCATATTTCTATGGTGAAATTAAAGAAGAGAGGGAAAAGAACAAGAATGGTTGCCCAGAAACAGAACTACCTCAAAGTCTTCCTCCCAATGCATGATTAGAAGTAAAGTTGTTGTCTTCAGTTGATTTCACTGTTTTGGTTTGTGTTCAATTGTCAATATTGAAGGCTAGCTTAAATGGGTGTAGAAAAAAAATAAAAATACAATGATTTGACAATCTCTTTTCGGTATACATTGAATTGATAATTCGTTTATAAATAATAACATTTGAAATGAATAAGTGATTATCGATTGGTTATATGAATATTAGTTATAAATATGTAATTTGTACAACAGAAATATTTAGTAACAAATATTTTTAGCATAGAAAAGGTTCGGAAAAAAATTTAGATAGACTAATATAAACAACCATATGTAAATATACAATCATATTTAGAGTTTCTTTTAATTAATATCTATCTTATTAAATACTTTACATTTTGTAAGTGAAACTCTAAAGGTAATTGGAAATATCACTTACAAATCTGTATATAGGTTTCATCTTAAAATCTAACTTTAATTATTGATTTAGTCCTTCAATTTGTTGTTTTAATTCATTTTTGTTATTTTATTATTTTTTGGTTTAATTTAGATCTTCAATTTTATTTTAAAAGGTTTAATTACAAAATTTTTCTTATTATTTTTTATTCAATTTAGTCATTTTTTTAAAGGATCTAATTTTGTCATCTCCACTTTGAGACCAAGTTAATAATTAAGTTTAATTACAATTTATATATGTACATGTTAAAATAATCTTTTAGAGTTTATACATCATCACTCCACCAAAATGTAGAAAATTTGAGTATTTAGGTGGAGTGTAAAAAATTAAATAATTTGAATATTTAGGTGGAGTGATTTGATGACTAAATTAAAAAAAAAGAAATTATTTTAACATGTATATAAGTTGTAATTGAGGTTAACTATTAATTTGGTTTCAAATTGAAGAGGATAAAATTAGATTGTTTAAAAAAAGAGAAGATTAAATTGAATAAAAAATAATAAAGGAACCAAATTGAATATTTTTAAAAAATTAAAAACTTAAATTAAATCAGAAAATAATAAAAGGATAAAAATAAACCAAAATAACAAATTAAATGACTAAATCACTAATTAAGTGAAATGGATAATGCGTAAATAAATGTAAATGTGACTTATTAGAAACTACATAGATTACATTTGTCCTTTTAGATAGTAATATTATGTAAAAAGTTGTCTGATCTAATCAAAATATCCATTCATATATTATTTCAATTTTTGTTTGAAACATTTATTTGAGGGAATTGGATATCAATGTTCCTTCACATTCAGTTCTATAAATATTTATTTTATAATTTCGACCGTCAAATTATCTTTCATTCAAATTTAATTTTTAGTTTTTTTTTTTTAGATTTATGATGGGTTTATTATATGAAACAAGTCTAAAAGTAATATTTAAATATTTGATGAATTTTAATAATTATGTAAGGTGCTATGTTAGCTTTTTCAAAGGTGAAATTTTGATATTTTGACAAGAAAATGAACATTTAGAAGGTTAATACAGAATAAAGACAAATGATGAAAAAAAAAATATATTTACGTAGAAATGTTTGGAGTAAAAGATTAGTTCCATGTTTTATTTATGTTTAATTTTTTTTTGAAATATACAAAAGTTAAAGAAGATTTCGAGGATTTCACAATTCATAAAATACCTAGCTTAGACAGAATTTGTTTAAAATGATGCTTATATATATATATATATATATATATATATATATATATATATATATATATATTTTATGTTTTTGTCTTATTTAATTTTTTTAAATTATATTTATATCTTTTGAGGTTATGTTAAACAAACCCTCGTTTTTAATAAAATAATAGATATACTCATTAGATTTTAAAAGATTTTCATCTTCCTCAATTTTTTTTTTATGAAATAACCAGTGAAAATATATGTGAGTGCGTTTTCCTTTTTTTATAATAAAAAATTATAAAATGATTAAGATTAACAGAATAACTAAATAAAAAATGATTAAATTAAAAAAAAACGATATTTTAAGAATAAAATTGATAAAATAATCATTTTAATTTAAAAAATTATTATTTATAAAAGATAACATTAAAAAATAAATGTGAAAAAAAAAGAAAAATTCCGACATTAACATTGTTAAGCTTTTATAACGTAATAATTATGCTCTTTATTAGTTTTTAAAAGACATTTAAATTCTTATTTTTCTTCCATCCGTCGTTCTCGATTTTGTTAATTTCCAAAAGGAACCTAGAGGATCTTGCAATTTAAATATAAGTCACTCTAGATTTAACATCCCCAACACTATTTTCTCACATCTAATCTTACCGAAGTTTATTTTAAGTCCCGAGATTAACTCAAAATTTCTTAGCATATTCTTGATGATTCAAGTGTTATACACCTATTATTTTTAAGAGAGAATCATAATGAAGATACAACTCTAATGAGACATGAGTCTAATTCTTACATAAGGGATTGATACTATTTCCAATACAAAACTTTAAGACTTTCTCATTTTTATATAATACACAACTTAGACTCACTTGGATTCCTAATAATCTCTCTCTTCAGGTATACGAGTCCTTTTATATTGACACTTCTCCCTAAAATTAACCACAAATACCCCTTACTTCTATCGTCCTACATCTTAGCAGGACATATTTGCCTGACCCTCCTTCAGGAAGATGAATCATGGGTCTCACTGATGGATCTTTGGAGATATGGTCACCAAGGAATATAACAACAATGACACATGAGCTCAACCCACACACAAGGGATTGACACCACATTCAACCACAACTTTAAGACAACAAATTTATAAGTCTTCTTCCTTATATGATACTCAATTTTTTTCACTTTTACTAAAGTGAGACTTAAACTCACACTTGAATTCCAACAATACAAATACAACTATCTGATAACGATACCATAGTTAACCAATTATAAAAGGTTAGTGTTTTGGGTGTAGGGACCAAGCACCTACTGATACCACTCAAATTATACTCCTTTCTCCTCGATGCTTCCTTCCCAAGTAATCTGCTGAGACTTCCACTCCACACAATCTTCTTTCTCGTCCAATCGGTTGAATGGGCGATCGGTATACCTGTCTAAAAGGCTCTGATGCTTAAGTCAGTTTTTAGGGCCGATCGGTCGATAATCGTAACTACTATAATAAATGCAAATTAAAGATCCTCACCAACCTACCTTTGGGCCCTATTTATAGTTTCCGGTGTGGGCCTATAATTAGGGCTCCTTAATCACAGCCCAATGATCTCTTAATTATGATTACTGACTTGTTTAATTTTAATTAACCCGGCTGATTGATCCAAGTTTTCCATTTGGTCGATCAACCGACGGTCGCTTGGCTAGGCGAGTTATCTTTTATGGGTGAGTAGCCTTAAACAAAAAATGTGTTTCACCCATGTGGCCGATGGGCCGATCGTCCTTGGCTTTGCGACACGATCTATCTGTTGCTAGCAGCCTGTGTCCGCTCAAGTCTTTTTCGGTAAGCCGATGCACCGATGGGTTGTACAGTACACAAGCCCTCCCAGCCATGGACGATGACGAAGGTGAAACGAGAAGGGTTTTATGGATTCCCTATGCCGATGGACTGGTGGGTCATACAAGAAGGGGTTCCCTGAACCGATGGACCGGTGGGCCATACAGGAAGAGATTCCCTGTGCCGATGGACCGGTGGGCCATACAATACACAAACCCTCCCAGCCTTGAGCGATGACGAAGGTGAAGCGAGAAGGTTTAGGAAAAAACCGTTGTGCCGAGGGACCGAAGGGACTTTCTGACAATTATTCCACTTCGTGGGTCGTGCCTGTCAGGTGGGAGACGAAGCGTAGCAACACTTAGGCCGTTGATCGTCGCATAATTGTTTGGTTTTGGTGTTGCCACCTGTCCTCGCGACCTTTCTATAAATAGAGGTGTGTGGCTATCGCTATTTTCACGCTTTCTTCTCTCTTTTCATCCGAATCACCGATCGTCTTTCTCTTTCTATAGGTAATAATGGCTTCCTCTAGTTGGTCGAGCTCAGACGGATCCTCCAGTGGGGTGGTCGAAGTCTCTAGGGGCGGTGGATCAGTCTCCTCTCCATTCAGTTTGTCCGAGGTAGGGACGTCGCTCGGTGGGGGGTCGTCTACAGCAAGCTCTCCTGTACATAGCAATAATGGCAGTCCGACCGAGGAGCCGGTTGACATGGCGGTGGAGCAGGTTCATGCTCCCGTAGAGAGTGGGGATGTGATTAGCATCGATGTCGCCGATGAAGGGGAGCAAGCAGATTTGCCTATCGTGCCGGGGTACGACTTGGCGCCCTATGAGCCACAGACCCATGAGACGAGGTTCCGATGGGGGAACGACCTTGGAGATTTGGTGGAGAGGACCAAGGTTTTTAGAGACGAGGTGGAAGACGGGTTCCTTTGAGTGAAACTCTGCACGGGCAACGAGAGAGTGTGCCACGGCAAGGGGGAAGCGAAGCTAGATTTTGTCTATGTCTACGCTTGCTTCTTCCAAGACTTGGGCCTGACCGTGCCATTCGCCGATTGGCAGATGGCCATGCTGCGGGAGATTAAGTGTGCTCCCACCCAGATACATCCGAACGCCTAGGCGTCGATGCAGGCCTTCGACGTTCTTTGCCGAGCGGCCGATCTGACCGCCACCATGCCACTGTTCCTGCATTTCTACAAGACCTGACCCACTCTAACCAAGGATTGGGTGTTGTTTCTAGGGGCAAACAAGAGTTTGTTCAACCTCTATCTTGCCTCGTATAAGGGCTTCAAGATCAGTTTTTTCAAGGTCTCGATCCCTGCTCGGGATAAGAATTTATCTTCGATGAGGAGGATCGACCGAAGTTCCCCCTCTACTGGACGCAGATGCCCCCGCTTGTCGATCCTTGGGCAGAGGACTGTTTGACCCCTGCCAAGCGGACCGATCTCGTCGTGCTCAAGACTCTACCTGACAAGATCCCACTGAGGCCGTTAATCCAATGTCTCCGCTCCCCGGACTTACCTGGGGTAGTTTATGGTTAGTTGTTATGATCTTTCTGATCGTCTTAGGGGCCACTATTAACTTGTCTAAATTTTTTGTTTGTTCGTAGATATCATGGCTCGCACGATGATCTCCAACGCTGAATTCATGGCTCGGGCTAAGACTCGATGCAGGCTGGAGGATTCAGCGGACAACGTCACTGCCCGCTCGAGCGGCCAAATCGGCCCTTCAGCGGCCCCCACGCCTGAAAAAGACGCACCGACTAGGGCGTCGGGGGTTGGGGATAGGCCGCCACCCCCGTACTTGTTATCCCCCCTATCACCACCATTCCTGCTACCGCGGGGGAAAAGGGGAAGAAAAAAAAAGAAAGATGGCTCCTCCGCTGGCCGCTCGACGAAACGGAGCAAGCGAGCGGAGTAGCTGAAGGCCAAGGAGGCGACCGACGAACTGCGTAAGCTCCAATGCCGCTTTGATGATTTGTCTTTGGAGCACATGGCTTCCGTTTGATCGGCTGAGGATTGGCAGAAAAAGGCTGAGGAATACGAAACCGAGCTGCGCATTACCGACGAGCAGGGCTATGCTCAATATGAGACGGGCTTCTAAAACGTCGTTGATCAGGCCGTCTACTACTATCGCTGCCCTACCGACCGATTTGATGTCCACCTAGGGGTCGTTGAGGGTAAACTAGAGAGAGTCTTCGAGCCGCTCGACGAAGTGACGGTTCCTGCTCCTACATCAGCTCCCGCTCCTCCTGCTGCCGATCCTTGACTTTAACTTTTTGTTTCTTTAGTTTCTTTTAGTTGTACATTTTGATATAACCGATCGGGCCCGATCAGCCTCGAGGTTGATCGCACTCGATCGGTTATTAGGCCATTTTTTTGTGAACGATTATACTTGTATGGCAAAGTATATTCTCTTCTGTTCTATCGGATTATACTTAATCATTATCTGCTTTAGGGAGATCGGCCTCTTATGAATGTCGGGGCGATCGGCCCATTTTTTACCTTTAGACAGTATTTGCGTTGAATATTTAGGCCAATTGGCCTATTTTACTTTGATTATACTTGTGTTGATATGCAGGGCAATCAGCCCATTTTTGTTTCGACAATAGTTAGGGCGATCGGCCCACTTTTGCTTTAGTTGTGCGTTCAGGCGATCGGCCTTTACTTTTTGTATTCGTTTCTTTACTTGATCGTTTGCTCCTTGTTTTAACCGTTTTTTATTCTCGTTGGTCTCTCGGACTTTGATGCTCGACTTAATCGGCTTACTTTAGGCCCGGACGATCAGGTTTTATCCTTTTTGTCCAGGATTTATTTTTAACCAGTTCTAATGAGACCGATGGCGTTAGTTACGATCGATAGTTCATGTTCGACAACACGTTTCACTAATTTTACCCGTGGGGTTAGTTCGATTGCTTGGATCAGTGCTGTTTGAACGGGGTTTCCTTCTGGAAGCTCGCCCTTTGATCGATCAGGCTTATGCTCGGGTCCTGTAGGGAGCCCCGTCGGTTAGTCAGTCATTTGTTTGAAACACTCATTTTATTGATGGTAATGCAATCAACTGTAATACATTTTTAAATGCGAAGCGTTCCAAGTGTTTGGTATTTCCTTTCCGCTCAAGTACTCCAACCGATAGGCTCCATTGTGTAAGCTTTCGGTCACGCGGAACGGCCCTTCCTAGTTCGGTGCTAGCTTTCCTTGGGCTGATTTCTTGCGAGCGTCGTTGGTCGTCCTCCAAACCAAGTCTCCCTTGACGAAGCTCCTCGGCTTTACTTTGGCATTATACCTCCTCGCCACCATCCTCTTGCATGCTTCAGCTTGTACGGCCGCTCGCTCTCGTCGCTCGGTCATCCAATCTAGCTCCTCTCGAATACGTTCGCAGTTCACATCAAGGTCTTGCATTTCCCATCGTAGCATCGGTTCTCACACTTCCACTCGCAGCATAGCGTCTATCCCGTATGTTAGATTAAATGGGGATTCCCTGGTCGTCCCGTGCGGGGTGCACTGATAGGCCTAGAGGATCTGTGGTAGCTCGTCCACCCAAGCTCCTTTGGCTTCTCCTAGCCTTTTCTTTAGCTCGGCTATTATGACCTTATTTATGGCTTCGGCTTGGCCGTTGGTTTGAGGATGTTCGATCGAGCTGGTGAGGTGACGTATTCCTACCTGCTTGTAGAAGTCCCTTAGCTTTTTGTCGATGAATTATCGACCGTTGTCAGTGATGATGGTATGGGGTAGGCCAAACCAACAGACGATGTTCTGCCAGACAAAGGTATGGACCTGTCGAGCGGTGATGTTGGCCAGGGCCTCTACCTCGACCCACTTGGTGAAATAGTCCACGACGACTAATATAAATTTTTTTTGTGCCCTGCCGATAGGGAATGGATCGACGATATCCATACCCCATTGTGCGAATGGCCAAGGGGCCGTTAGGTTGTGCAGCTCAGTGGGGGCTCTTCTGACGTCATTCCCGTGTGCTTGACAATCCTCGCATTTGCATATCATCGTTTCGCAATCTTGCTCCATGGTCGGCCAATAGTACCCCGCTCGGAGTATCCGAGCCTTCATCGTCCTACGGCCAGTATGCATCCCGCAGACGTCGTTGTGGACCTCATTCATTACATAGGCCGCCTCTTTCTCCGATAGGCATTTGAGGAGCGGCGTTGTGAACCCCCTCTTATACAGGTCTTCTCCGATTATTACGAACTAGAGCGCCTGATGAAGGATTGACCCCAACCAAGGATGGAGGCACATGCTTAAGAAGACTAAGCATGTTTAGAAAGGAAGTTCACTAATCCTTCATCCCTTTCATTTGTGTTTGTTATTTTTGATTCCCAAAGTTGACTTAGTTGAATCAACTTTAGTTGACTTGTTGACCTTTGACTAGGTTTGACTTGTTGACTATAGTTGACTTGACTTAAGCCAACATGATAATCTATGTTTATTTGCTTTGTAGGTTAATTAGGAGTAAGAAAGCAATGCTAGGTGGTGCATGATGATTGGGGAGCATAAATGATGTGGAGGAGAGAATAAAGCAAAGGCATAAAACATAAAGTAAAAGGCATGAAGCAAGTGTACCTATGTACCTTTGGTCTCCTTTATTTTTAGCACACTTTGGCCACTTTTTGGAGACATATGAGACACATTCTTTAGTCTTGCACACACCATACTTGGCTCTTTTGTCTCTCATTTTTGTAACCTTATTTGACCTAGTTTCTAGAAGCTAGGGTTAGGTTTTTGTAGAGACATCCTTAGGTATCTTTTATTTGCTTAGAGGCCCCTAAACTCTTCTATATAAGGGGTGCTCCTAGGCATGTAAAAGGGTTGAACATTTTGAAATAAAAACACTCTTGTGTCTCAACCATTTGTGAGAGTTTCCTCCCTAGGGAGGGAATACTTTTAAGCCTTATCTTGCATAGCAAGTGGCGGCACACATCCACTCATCTTCAAGGTTGCCATGGCTTTTAGCCTAGCCTTGTAGTGGTGTGCTTCTCACATTTTTACCATTTCTTTCCTTTCCATTTTATGTTTTCTTCTTCCTTTAATTGTTCTTGGTTTTCTATGGTTTATGTGCTTTCCATTTCCTTTTTGTTTTGAATCAATCCATCATCTTCTTCTCTTGAGCTTTGGGAAAGGAACCTTCACATCTAGATAGCTTGCTATCTTACTGTCCAGTGGGGATTTCACTTAGCTTTCTTAATCAACTCACACCATATTCAATAATCTTAAAAAGAAACAAGATAATCCTTCATCATTTGGTATCTAGAGCCTAGGTTATCTTGAATATGGTGTTTT
>Ga0214542_1003614_pt1 | contig 31339 bp, 23 predicted proteins | sample CNSS1metaG_FD_160096 | JGI IMG/M metagenome (GOLD analysis project Ga0214542, IMG submission 160096) | Root nodule microbial communities from cowpea collected in UCLA plant growth center, Los Angeles, California, USA - CNSS1 | ecosystem: Host-associated > Plants > Roots > Nodule | place: USA...
GCCTAGAATCCTCATGGGAATGCCTCCACCAATCATCTCCCTTCACTTGGCCAAGACTCACTCTCACATTAGGTTTAGGGTTTGCTAGTTAATCCTTTTTCATGTTTTTGTATTTGCTAAAGGACCCTTATGAACTCCTATTTAAAGGGTGCTCCTTGTCTTGTAAAAGGGGTGATCATTTTGTTATAAACTTTGTGCATTCAACCACCAATTTTCGTGAGCTCTCCTTCCGAGAAGTGAACTCACCTTTGCCTTATCTTGCTTGCAAGTGGCGGCACCATCACTCATCTCTAGAATTTGGTTGGCTTAGATCCCCCCCTATGAGTGGCGTGTTTCTTCCATTCTTCTTCTTCTATGCTTTCCATTTTTATTGTTTCTTCTTTCATTTTGCCCTTTAAGTGTTGTTATTGCCATGTGTGTTTAAGCTTGAATCCAACTCTCTTCTTCCTTTCATGAGCTTGAGAAATGAACATTCACATCTAGATAGCATGCTATCTTAATTTCAGTTACAATAAGCCATTAAGTAGTGGATAATTATTAGCTTTAAATGGGTTGTAATTGAAATTTATGTGTCTTTTGTAATTCTGATGGTTAAAGGTCCTATATAAGCCGAACCATTTTTATGAATGAAAGCAAGTTGATTTTTGTTCAGAAATTATCTTTTCTATCTAATAGTGAGAGTGATTCTCCTAGTTCTTGAGTGATTCAAGAACCTTTGGCTGTATCAAATGACTTTTCCATCCTTTGTGTGTTGCCTCCTTCGGAAAGAGTGATTCTTTCCTTCCACTTTTATATTCACCTCTTATTTCTTTCTTCTTCACACAATTTTCAGAAAGAAAACCCAACTCTTCCAAAAATTATCATGTGGTCATACAAGGTTCTAACCTTAAAGATCTTAAGTAAACCTTTGTGCAAATGGGGTTCACATCATATGCTTGGGCAAAAGCTTCTACACCAATATTGTGAATCATATCCTCTAATCGGTCTTCTTCCAATTGATCTTCCATGGTAGAATCAACAACATGTTCAATTCGGGAGACATTTGGGAAACCTATTAATTCATCGTGTAATGTCGAAGTTGTATAACTTCAAATAAAACCATCACTTATAAGGTGTTCCTTAATTTTGGTTTAATTCAACTTTCTCCCATTCAAATAGATGACACAAGGATATCTAAACTTGATTAAATCACCACTTCTACCCTCATTAAGTTGCGCAAATTATATAAATTCTTTTACTCCTCTCTCATATTAAGAATTGTTGCATGGTGAAATCCAATCTCAATCTATACTTCCATACATATTAAGCTTTGTCCATGGTTTGTGTTAGAGGTTAACAAGTCTTTTGATTTGCTTAGGTGTGATTTAGGTTCACACTTATGTGGTAAAGTTGATTGTGTAATAAAGGAATGGTTTTATGACTTGATGAATGGATTACTTTTATGTTAAATACTTTTGTATGTTGAAGGGAGTTAATGTGTATTAATTTGATTAATAAAGATGAATTTTATTCTTGTTTTAAGATAATGTGTATGTTCACTGGTTTGTACGTTATAAATAGTTACTGTTAAACTTTTGTTTTACGCATATGTGAGGTATGATTATATGAATGATGTGTTGTGTGTCTTAGCAAAAGTGAGCTTTGTGAGAACAACCCTTTGAGGAAAATGGTACTATGTGGACTTTGTGAGAATATCCTTGTGAGGGAAATGGTACCTTGTGGACTTTGTAAGTCTCTATATGAGCATGAGTGGACTCTACTAGTCCTTACACTAGCATGAGTGGGCTATATAAGTCTGTGTGTGAGCATGAGTTTTACTTTTGTAAGTGAATGATTGGTAAGCTCTGTATGAGTGACACAATTAACACTAGCCTAAAAAGTGCTTACTACGTCACCCAGTTAATATTTGCTCAAGGGAAAACCAACGTCAAAAATGACTGGTGGCATTTTTGTAAATAAAGTGAAAAATTTAATGTTTGTCCTGTACATCCCCGACATCACATAACGTCGATCTTTTGGAACCCTGACATCACTCAACGTCGGTCGTTCTGTGCCCCCAACATCACTCAATGTCGACTACTCTACTTATTCAACATCACTCAACATGGTGTGGGCGCAAACCTGACGGCCCCCTTCGTTTTATAATAGCGCTGCAATGCGATCAACCATTGTTCCTCTTCTTTGCGAACTTGCTCCTTAATTCCGCCGACGACCGCGACCTCTGTAGGTGAGTTTTCGACCATGAAACTTGTTGAGTTTTCATTTGTGCATTAATTTAAGCATTTTGAACTGATTGGATTTTATTTTGGGATAATAATGTTTTTGGTCCCTAAATTATTAAGCGATTTTGGATTTAGTCCCTCTTTTAAAGTTTGTTCTAACTAGATCTATGTGCTTTCAAAACTCATGGAATTAGTCCTTAATAATTAACGCCATTAATATTTTTCTTAATGTGTCCAACAATATTTTACGTCAACAATTATATTTAAACACGTCAACAATTCTATTTCCAACTAATCTTCTTCTCCCTTTTAGGCTAGGTTTCTCTCCCAATCTCAATATCTCTTATGCCCAACCCTCATTCCTCCTTTGATTTACATATATTGTCTGACCTAACCTAAGCTATCTTTTTAGCCTCAGAACCCCATCCCTAGAGAATTTCATTTGTATTTTTGTGAGTTCATTACACACACTCTTTAAAACTTTAAAGAAAGATAGAAAGTATAGCGATATAGCAAAGATTGCCAATTTTATGAGACATACCGGACCAACAAAAGACAACAATTTAATTTTCCAATTAGACAACTTGTTTTTAACTTTAGCAACCATAGGTTGCTAGAACGATTTTCCCCTTTGAATTCCCATATTGGTAACCTTAGGTACTCAAAAGGTATTTTCATGTACTTGTAATTTAGGATTTAGATACGTTTTTTTTTTTTTTTATATTAAAGTTGTGTTCAATCTCATTCCCCCAATCTTAGTTTTAGGGAAATTTAACTGGAGTCCTAATACCAACTCAAAACTTCTTAACATAGTTTTCATACCCCATAAATTTTCTATACTTGCATCACTCATAAAAAGAGTGTCATCTACAAATTGTAGTAACCCAACTTCAGTTTCTTTATTGCCCACTCTGACCCCACAATATAGGTTTTTCTTAGTCACTTTTCTAAACAACCATGTAAAGCCTTTTGCTACTAGTAGGAATAAGAATGGTGCCATAGCATCCCTCTGTCTTAGTCCCTTTGTTGGGAAAAACTCTTTAGTAGGGCTCCCATTAACTAGGACATACATAGAAGATGAATCTACACACTCTTTGATCTATCCATCCATATTCTACCCATGATGTAGTATTAAAAGTCCCAAATAATCGAATTGTATGCTTTTTCATAGTGTGCGTTGACTATCAACATTCTCTTCCTTCTGAGCCTACATTCTTCCACAATCTCATTGTTATCCAAGAGTCCTCTTCCTTTAATAAATGTTGAGCGGGAGGAACCAATGATCTTTGGAACCACACTTTTTACTCTCTTTGCAAGGATCTTTGATATTATCTTATATATGCAACCAACTAGAGATATAGGCCTATAATCATCCAAGCCTAATGGATTTTTGGTTTTTTGGTACAAGTTTTATGAATGAGGCATTACATCCCTTTGGTATTATCCCTACTCTTTGGAACCATTTAATAGCTTGGCATACATGACTCTTCATAATATCCCAATTACTTTTTATGAAATGGAAATTAAGTCCATCTGATCCCAGAATCTTTGTCCCCCACATTGATTTATAGCTTCCTCTATTTCTTGCTTTTCTATTTCTTTTACCAAAACCATGTTATCTTCTTCACTTATGGTTGGAAAGTCAACATCTTGAAGGTTAAGGCTAAATTTTTTAAAAATAAGGCCGCACTTCCTATTCTACAATGATTAGGTCCTCACACCATAACTCGTTCACTTCCAACCCTTTTAATTTATTCTTTATCCTCCTTCACCTAATCCTATGATGGAAGTACCTAGAATTTGCATCCCCATGTTCTAGCTAGTTAACCCTGAGTTAACAATGGTTTTTCCTTTTGAAGAAGCATTTTTAGTTCACTTAAGAGTTTTGTATGCCTTAACTTATTATCATCATCCAACTTGTCCAAGTCACACATCTCCTTGATGATAATATATTTATATGTTCCTATTATCCCAGAAACCTCTTTATTCCAGGATTTTAAATCATACTTCAACTTTTTTTAATTTCTCTTTCAGAACAATCATTGGATGCTCATTTCCAATATATGAGTTCCATGATTTACATACAACCTATTTTAGCTTTAGATCAGAAGTCCAAATGTTTAAGGATTTAAAAGGCCTTGCGCAATGATCAGATACTTATCTTCCCAAAATGTATTGTTTATAGTCTGGCCATTGCTTTAACTAATCTGGGGAAATTAATACCCTACCTATTCTACTCTTTGTTGTGCCATTATTCCTATACAAGGTGTACTTACCCCCAATTAATGGCACATCTTGTAGCTCAGCATTTTCAATGAAATTGTTGAACCCTTTCATCTATCTTGTTGAACTTCTAACACCTAAACTTAATCCCCTTGTGTAACATCTCGACTGGATATTACGGATTTAAAATAAAAGAATAAAGAAGTAAATAATTACTCATCATTTAATAATGCATCATTTCCCAAAAATGCGGGAAATTTAAAACTTTTATAAATTCCAATAATAAAACCAAAATCCATAATTATAAAAATGGAATATAGTCTAAAACATCTCATAAGAGTTTACATATGATTTCAAAATCATAAAATAAATCTACTCCCAAGCTATCCCCGCTTCGGCGCTAAGCCTCACCAGGACTACCTGCAACAGCATCATCTGCTCACATGTACCGCATACACGATCATCGCCAAACACAAGCAGATAGGGTGAGCTTAACAGATAAAACATATAAAGAATGCATACACATATACAATAATTTTATATTTATATCATATAGTCACACCAGAAGAATTCCCTCATTGGATTTCATATCACATGGCCACAACCATGTTATTTGTGTTCTACATCTTCTAGTGATTACCTCAACATGACTTGTTGTCGTACCTATCGGCCACAACCGATAGAGCACGTGCGAGAAACCATTGCTACGAATCACACACCGTAACGCCAGGTGGAGTTCCCAAATACAAACATAGTTCGCAACGTCCCAAGACTACCAAACTCGTTAGTCAACTACTGAGGAGGGCAATCTATCTGGACCCATCCGTACCGACCACAACCAGCACATTCACACCGGCAACACTCGCCAACCCGAGCTCAACTCAAGGGTTCCTCATGTTCATCTGCCATCCCGAGCCACAACTCAAGAGATGCTACTCCGAGCCACAACTCAAGGAATACCACGCGCTTAATCCCCTATCCCGAGCCACAACTCAAGGATACGTTCTGAGCTCAACTCAAGGAACACCAACAATCCCACCTTTGAAGCATCACCAAAAGCCTTGTAGATCACGCCTACAGAACCAGCAACCCAAAGTTGCAGCAGCAAAATCGGCTAGTAGGGGACACGTACTGCCATGCGCTGCCAGCTCCCAGACCGCCTGGTGGGACGCATACCACCAGGCGCCATGCGCCTAAAAAATTCCTAACACTACAGACACCGCCTGACGGTATCTCCCTCACCACCAGGCGCATAAGTTCCAGGTGCCCACTGATGTAGCAGCTATTGCCTAGCGGAAAGCTCTCTGCCGCCAGGCACCACGCTGTTCTAGAGCCCACTGTTTTGTGTCTGACGCCTGGCGGGTCGCTTTCCATCGCTAGGCGCCACACTAGTACCTGTGCAATACTAGTTTTTAGTTCAATTTATGGCACACCTACGCACATGTTGCTCTCGCTTGCCCTCATCCTAGTGTACCCCTAACATCCGCCTTGCGCTTTATAATATTCCCGACCTTATAGCATCTCACTTGTGCATACATCCTCTTAGTTATATGGACAATCCCAAACATTCACACTTACATTCCTCCAAAATAACACCACAACTATATTCCTTTTCTGTATCATTAAACATACTCTATGTTTAACTAAACATCAATTGATCCAACTCATTCAAGCCAACTCTTAACATGACTAATTAAGCTTATGGAAACCTATGCTAACCATTGTGATATTCCACTGCAGCCACAATACCACTTTAATTAATTCTTTCAACAATCACGCCTGAAACCAGTAATATAACCTAAGTCTGTACTATTTTCAGACCACTAATCTTACAATTACCACTCCACACCAAATTCCATTCCTAGTCTAGTTTGTTGTAAACTTTATCATCTTAATCGCCCATCAAGAATCAACAATTCACAATAAATTAATAAATTTTAGAACCAACAGAATTCTAGATTCACAACTATGCCTCGCAACACCTAAAATGACCACTCTTGTTGTCATGGCGCCTGGCGGTACACAACTCACCGCCAAGCGGAGCATAGCTTTCTGGAATTTCCAGAACTCCTTCTTGCACTGTGCGAACTCAATTTCCAAGTCCCCAAGTTGTCCAGAACGCATTCCTTCGTTAACTACCCTATTTCAATTTACCAACCTTCCTCTTATGCTATGGATAATCAAGTTAATCTTAAATCTACATTGGATCCATGCAATTCGCGCATTATTTACCATTTTCACGAAATTCCCAATTTCCCAAACCCTAACCATGTTCATTTGATTTCTTCCAACTTAATTCTCCCAACACATGTGGTTTCATAATGTATGTCGTCAATTCATTCACAAACATTTAGTACATGATTTCTCTCCGATCATAATCAACCCAAAACACGAAACACATCAAAATCGGGACAATTCGACTCGCATCGCCTGGCGAGTGTTCATCACCGCCAGACAGTTCAACCAAAAACCCAGAATCTGGGTTGCAGCAATGTGTCACCTGGCGGCCAGGGAGATGCCGCCAGGCGGTTCCTCTTCAGGAACCCAAAACCAGTGCAAAAATGATGTGTCGCCTAGCGGTGATTCATCACCCGCCAGGCGGTTTCTGGAAAAATTCCAGAAACACGAAAAATCATATGATTAAGCAAAATATGTGCTCTAGAAAATAACGACACGAATGAAAATAACGGAGTACAACTCCCTTAACTTAGATCCTTTTGCTTAAAAACTTGAATGGCTCTAGATTCTCACTAGCTTCCAATAGTCTCCCTTAGTCCTCCTAAAAACTGCCTCAATGATTCACTCAACACACTTTCTTCACTCTGATTTTTCTCTCCTTACGTGCAGTACATTAGAGGCCAAGCAAAACCCTTTTCTCACCTCCAAATTACCTTTTAATTAGATCTTAATGAGGATTAATTATCAAAAACGAAAATTGGTTTTAGAGTTAATGATAATTGTCATTCAAAGCAATTATGGAGTTGTTTTTCAGCCCCTTTGGCTACCTTAACGTGGCTGCTAGGGTTTCTACCCTTTCTCTTCTTTGCTAAAATCCAGTTTAGCAAAAAGAAAGCTTAATTTAGGGTTCACCAAGGTTTGAACCCATAACCATGCCAATTGCCAAATCAATGTATAACCAATTAACCAATTCATGTTTCATGCTAACTAATATAATTCAATGCTTATATTATCCCTCAACATGATCAATCATATATAAAAAGAATAACAATTAAATAATTGACATAATTGGCATACATAGGACTTGAACCCAAGTCCTCTCACACAATTAAGTACTCTTAGTCACTTGAACTAGTACTTTTTCACATCATATAATTTAGAATTTAATGCCATAAAGGCTCCCACTACCCGCATTTATTAATTATTTATTTATTTAATTAATTAAATTTCATGGGTCTTACATTCCCCCCACCTTAAAAATTTTCGTCCTCGAAAAAGAGAACTTACCAGGGAATAGGTGAGGATAAGACCTCCTCATGACATCTTCCATCCCCCACGTCATTTCCTGGGTTGCCTCGTCCCAAAGAACCTTCACAAATCAGATCTCCTTCCCTCTGAGCTGTTTGACTTGAGAATCCAAGATTCTCACTGGTCCAACTCCGATCGTCAGGTCCTCCCGCACCTGCACATCCTCCTCCTCTAGCACATAAGTAGGTTCTGAAATATACTTCCTCAACTGTGATACATGGAAATTTAAAACTATAATTCATCATAGAATAAACTTTAAAACCATAATTATAACCTCCATTACAATTATCAAAGTCTAGTAATATAAAATATTACAATTTATTTAAAACCATAAAACATAAAATTCTAAAAACTCTTTTCTCCCAGACTAGCCTTGCTCTAGCTCTATGCCTCACTAGATCCACCTACAACATCATTTGCTCCCATGTACCGTGTACACGATCATCACCAAACATAAACAAATAGGGTGATCTAACAATTAAACAATCATATATATAAAAAATATATATATATATATATATATATATATATATATATATATATATATATATATATATATCAATACAAGCACACCAAAGGAATTCCATCTTTTGATTTCATATCACATAGCCACCACCATGTTACCCGTGTTCTACGTCTTCTGATGAGTACCTCAAGATGTCTTGCTGCCACACCTACCAGCCACAACTGGCAGAGCACGTGCCAGAACCATGCTACGGACCACACTCCGTAACGCCAGGAGGAGTTCCCAATATGAATAACATTCGTAACGTCCCAAGACTACCAAACTAGTCAGCTCAGTACTGAGGAGGGCAATCTAACTGGACCCATTCGTACGTGCCACAACATGCACACTCACACCGGAAACACTCGCCAACCCAAGCCACAACTCAATAGTTCCTCGTGTTCATCCGCCATCACGAGCCACAACTTACGGGATGTCATTCTGAGTGATATCGCTGTCGTTAGGCGATCAAATTACCACTACTTAACTTTAACAACTTTAGTATTGCCAAATTAGTAGTGAACAAAATAGTTAGGGTTAAGATAACCCTGAGTCGTCTCACAACGAATACGAAATTGATCTCAAATATTTGATTCTTAAAAATGCAATTAAAACTAGCAACTATAAAAATAGGGGGTTTTGATATGCAAAGAAAATGACACGGAAGATTGTAAACACAGTAATAGTAAATAGGTCAATTCCACTGCTTTTTCTAAATAAGATTCTTCATTGGTTATCTAGAGATTATTGTTAAATTAATTATTGTTGTTGATTTACAAATCAATCAATGTAAAGACTCAATTCATTTGTTGGCATCCTCACTTTTAATCAAAGTACAATCTCAATTAAAAGTGAGAATTGTTAGATTGTCCATAGTAAATTCAATCAAAGTACAGTCTCAATTTATTTTACTATGCCTAATCATGTCTATTCCTTTGTTTCCAAATAGAAAACTTAATTAATCAAAGTAAAGTCTTGACTAATTTTAGTTAAAGTAATTACCACTAACCAAAGTAAAGTCTCAATTATTGGCAAAAACTTATTTAATCAAATGAAAGTTTCTAAATAAAATCAAAGTAAAGTCTTAATTTAATTTAAAAACCTTTTATCTCATATGATTAACATGCATGTAGATTTAAAATCATTATGTTCTATTCGATTAAGAAGCAAAGGACATAGATAAACAAAAACCACAACAATAATCTAAATAACAAACACATAAATTCATCTAACCTCAGAATCCATTTAAGAAATTACAGTGGAATCAACCCTAAAAGCTTAGTCCTCCATGGCTTTGATGGAATACATGATGATATGAAGGAAAGAAATATAAAAAGAAAAGAGAGAATGAGAGATGTGATGGATGACGGCGTCTGCCAAAACTAGAGAGTTCTAAGTTGTAAGTCCTTTCGCTTCTGCTCCCTAAGTCTCTTTATATAGGCTTCAACTAGACTTAGGGCTTTATCTGTCGGTTGCTAAACTCTTTTATTTTTATTTAATTAATTAGCAACTTAATTTCTGCCAAATTTCCAACCCTCTTATTTAACCATTTTTGCAGTTTTGACCAGAGTTGACTACTGACTTTGACCATTTGACCAGAGTTGACCAGTTGACCAATTGGATTGTCCAATAGCAGCCTGACACGTGGCGTAGAGACTCTCTCCAGAATTAGGGTTTGCTCCTCCTTCCTCTTTCCTCCCTTGGCTGCGCATCTGACAGCAAAGGCGCGGTGGTTCGATGGTGTTGTTCCAGCGATTGGCGTGGTGGCTCATGGTGATCCGACGACATGGTGTGCTCGCGTCAAGGCTGCATCAGGCACATGGATGGCATTCACGGTGGCTGTTACGAGTACAAAGATTGGTTCGAACAGTTGCTGCAGTCGTCGAGATGGATTCGCGTTTCTGTTGCAGGTGGATGCTGCCATGGCTACTGCGTTTCCAGGTGTGGTGCAGGTGCGTGACTGGTTCGGATCTGTGTTGATGTTACTCGCGGTGGCTCGACTGATTCGCATTTTCCTCTATTCCGCTGTTCCGCTGGTGCTGTTGTGAACATGGTTACAGGTGCATATTTATGGTGTTTGCTAGGAAGTGGTGCTGTTGCGAGATCTTCGAAGGTGGTGAAGTTGGCAGCGAGAAGATGGAGATTGTAGGTGCGGTGGAAGCTCGCGCAGTGCAGGTTTCAGATCTTCTCTTCTCCAGCGATGTGGTTGCTGCGTTTTCAGGTGCACGAAACTGTGGTGGCGCAGATCTGTTCGAAGGTGGAACGGTGATGAAGATCGTGGTACTGCCATGGATGCATGATGCGATTTCTGGCGTGGTTGTTGCAGATCTTGCTGGTGCGTCGTGAATCCAGACTGTGGTCGGAAACGGCGGCGGCTGCCGTGGAGGTTGATGGTGGCGGCTAGGGTTTGAGGAAAATTAGGGTTTCTGTTTTGGGAGATGAAGATGATGACGTGGCAACCTTCCATTGGACAGCTTGTTAGTGCAAGGATTGTTGCCACGTGGCTTGTCCTGGTTGGCCAATTTTAAAAGTTGAGGATTGCCACATGGCATGATCTGGTCGAGTGGAGTTTAAGTAGTAGGAGGGGTGCAACTTAGTGAAAACTGGGGGTGTAGAACAGGTTTTTGGTGGTCCACTTTAGAAGGAGTGTGCAAATAAAATCTGGGGGTGCATTTAGCTCCTGATTTATTCTTTTCCAGAATTTCTTGATTTTGGACTTATTTTGTAACTTTGAATATTTCAAATCCACACTATCAATGACCAAAAATAAATTCCAGCTGCATTAACAAACGTTAGAATATCCAATAATATTTTATGCAACTAAAATCAATTTTTACGCCACTTTTACCAAACTTACTCAATAAATCCAATAATCACAAATCCTAATTAAATCAATCTTTAAGCACAGAAAATTCAATTAAATCCCCAACTCATCACTGAGCCACAACTAAAGGAATGCCACGTGCTTAACCACTATCTCGAGCCACAACTCAAGGGATACGTTCCGAGCTACAACTCAAGGAACATCAGCAAGCTAACCCTCGAAGTATCACTAAAGCCTTGTATACCACGCACATCCAAAGCAAGCAAAAAAAGGCTTGATCTTTGCATTATCACTTGGCGCTACTCCTGAGCCGCTAGGCGAAACACGTCTCCAGATCGCCAAGCGCCTCAAAGCACCCTGACTTACAAACATCGCCTGGTGGGACCACCTTCACCGCTAGGCGCTACGCGTTCCAAAACCCCACTTTTTTGTAGCTATCACCTGGCGACTCCAATTCTGCTGCTAGGCGCTACACCAGTACAACAAATGGTACTGATTTTTCACAGCATGCTAATTTTCTCACACACCATTCACTACCTCAATACTTATCATTAATCTAGATACTTAGCTACACGTAACCAACATTGTCGTTAATCATCATATTCAATCCCAGTTGCATTCTATTAGCTTTAGGTTGCCCTTAGTGTACAAGCTATTACACTCATTCTTATCAATTCCACTGACCATTATTATACCCTTTCCCAACTCCTTAATATAAACATGGTTTGTCATTACTCAGCTATTCTTTTCAAGCTCATGCTAGATTATTCAACACTTATACACATTGGCTACACACTTAGCTAATTAGGCACCTAATAGTAATCCCAATGCCTAAATCTTTCTTTTTTGCTTTTCCCAGCCAACCTCATCCATTTATACTAGTTTAGGTACTAAACTAGAAAGTGCAAAAATTCCAATTCTTCCTACCCCAAATCCACCCTCAAATTAATTCATTTTTAATCCTCTTGATAATTTCTCAGAATCAAATGTTCACTAACAACTGGACATCAAAATATCCCAAAACCAGCACTGTACCTCGCAACCACACAGAATCACTGTCTCTACGTTGGCGCCTGGTAGCAGGCCCCGTGCAACCAGGCGGTGCATGCATTTTTGGGCAAATTCCCAAAATTTCAGCACTTGCGAAGACCCTCTAACATTTCCCCAATGCTTTTCTTTACCTTTCTTAATTGTTTCGCATGCGAACATAATAATAGTGACACAAATGTTCAATTTTTAACTATCTCCGACAACAATTCTAGTGCAATTAACAACCATTACACTCAATTCATCAAAACCCCTAATCCTTCCAACCCTAAAAGATGTTTATGGCAATTTCATCAATTTTAACCTCCACTCGCATGTAATTCAAAGTCTATAAGCATCCAATCATCAATTAATGTTTAAAGCTACCGTTTTCCCCAATCAAACTCCACCCAGAACCCCAACAGACTCCAATTCGAGTAAACTTGCTCGCGTCGCCTGGCGGGTGTTCAGCACCGCCAGACAGTTCATGCCAAAAACTCAGAAATTGGGTTGATCAGAGATATGTCGCCTAGCGGCACATTGCTTGCCGCTAGGTGGTTCCTCGCAACAACCCAAAAAGTCACACAAAACATATGCGTCGCTTGACAGTTTCTGGAAAATTCCAGAAACACGAAATGTAATCAAGGACAAAGGGAAAACATACATACATACAAAATATACATCATGCAATTAATCAAATACGTAAAATTAGTGTGGTCCCATATTCTGGATTCCTTTGCTTAAAATTGGAAATTTTAAGATAAGCAAAAAGAAAGCTTAATTTTTTATCTACCAAGGTTTGAACCCATAACCAAGTGAATGTCCAAATTAATGCACAACCATTTAACCAATTCTTGTTTCATGATAATTCATATAATTTTATGATTATATTATCACTCATCCTGATCCAGCACATTACTAAAATAATTATAAATTAAATAACATATATATGGCATACATAAGACTTGAACCCAAGTCCTCTCACACAATCAAGTACTCTTGACCATTTAAGCTAGTACTATTTCACATCATTCATGTCAGAATTAAATGTCATAAAGGCTTCTACTACCCGCATTTATTTTTATTTATTTAATTAATTAAATTTCACAGATCTTACATTAAGAACCAAACATAGATGAAAATAAATCACAACAAGAATCACAAGAACAAACCAATTTATTCATCTAACCTCGGAATCCAATTAAGAAATTATAATGGAACTAACCCATGAAGCTTAGCCCTCCATGGAATGCAAAACAAAATAAAAATATAAGAAGACAATGTTGGGAGAGCGAAAGAAATTAGGCCCTCCTTAAGGGTTCCTAAACTCTGAAGTTATGAGCTTCTTTTTCTATTTCTTCTTGGTTTCTTTATGTAGGACTTGGACAATGATTTTCTTTTGCTAAAATCTCTCAAATATCTTTTAAAATAAAGATAAAGATAAATATCATTTATCTTTATAGTGATTATGAATATCTAAAAATATTTGGAGAGATATAACCAATTTTAAAATTATTTGACAAATATAGTTGGTTGATAATATCAATATCTGATATAATTAAATAAATTAATTACTTAAAGATATGTGATAAATTATCACCAACTAATATTTACATTGATTTCCCAAATCAACAATTTGCAATCTTCTCCAATTATCTTTTAAATGATCAAATATCTTCAAGATATATCTGTTTGGTGTGGATATTTCACAAGATTTAAGAAGATCTTGTCATATTTAAAAAGATTTGATAGTTATTATCTTTTCATATTTTATGATATAATTAAATAAGATAATTATTTAAAAATATCAAATAAAATATCTAAAGATATATTTTCCTCAAAGTATCCTTTATTATAAATATTTATGAATTATAAAAGTTCTTTTTCTGGAAAAAGATAGAGAAAATTGCAAGGTCCATTTTTTGTTGCTCATTCCTTCTTTTTTACTTAGTCAAACTTCTTCACTTTTTAAATATTTTCTTGCCTTCTTCATGCAATGCTTGGCTTATCTTTAAGGTGTCATGAAGCTTTAATCAATTTATTTCCACACCTCCATGAGCTCAACTTAACTGCAGTTCCACTAACACACCTCAAAATATCCAAAAAACATTTATGCAAGTAAACAATTATTTTTAACATGTTTTTGTATCTCATGCTCAATAAACCTAATTATCATAACTATCAATTAAATCACTCTTTAAACACAAAAATTCAATTAAATATCCATAATTAAACATTAAATGAAGGCATAAATATGAATTCATCACTTTTTGAACATACTCACGTTGTGAGCCACCATCATTGACTATTAATTTTATCATCTTTGGCCTTTGTCAGCCTTTTTTTGTCTAATGGACAACTAGGTTATCCACCTCCCTGACTCATGCAACATAAGTGCAAACTTTATCTTTCAGTGTTAGCATGTTCATGATTTGGCCTATGACAACTTTTTATATTGATGTACTTAAGTAAGTTTTGATGTTCAAATAGAAGTTTGGTATGTAATAGCCTGAACTAGTATTAAATTTTAATTTTATGTAGTCTAGTGTGGTTATTTGAAATTATTTATAATGATTGGAATGCACAACCTTATCTTTAAAAAATATTATATGTTACATTATTTTGGATCAAAATCAATGTAATATGTTCTTTTCTAAAGGAAAAATAATATATTACATTAATTCCATTAAAAAACCATTGTAATATGTGTTTTTTTAGTTGCAATACATATTGCATAATGTAATATGTCCTTTAACATTGTTTTCTACTATGTATAGGTCACAATAAATGTTAAAATTAACAAACTTGTTACATTGATGACATTTATATGAAACACTTCCGAATATAATTTACTCTTAGATAACCTAAATATTATTTAAAATAGTGATAACTCTTTTATTTAAATAGATTTAAATAAACTATCCCATTTGTTTTGATACTTGTTAATATTTGATTTAATAATTAAGTGAAATGTATCTTAATTTAGGATGGTATCATCAAGGCCTAAAACTACAATCACATTATTTTCTATGATTGTATATGTCCGACCCACCAAATATGCTTACTGGTGTGGCCCAACAAGGTCCATTCAACTTTCCTAACCTAAAGTAGTTGAAAGATATTATGAGATATGTTTGTTGGTGAAAATAATCATATATTAATAGTATATGTGACTAAATCTCGATAGTTTGATTATGTCGTGATATTCGTTAATATCATATATTTATAGAATATTTGGTCTATCATGTAATGTATCACATTATTGTTATTATTCCACTAATTTAACATATAAACAATAAGTTATTATATTTGTTTATATTATTTGATATTCTTTTGATATTATCTATTTTTATCACACAAATCATAAGCGCCTAGAAACCCTATAAATACACCTAGTATTTCATCAAGAAATACACACTCTCTCAAACTCATTCTCTTTTACTCTAAAAGATCCAAACTATCTTACTGACTTGAGCGTTAGAGAGTATTTTGCATATGGATCTTCCTCTGTGTTCCAACCCTCAAGAGCATACATGAGAATTATCCAATCCACTCATATTTTGCCACTTGTCCAAAGGTTTACAGGCTATGAAGATCTTAACATGTTATACAATCCTTACATAATAAGATAACTCATTATTAAGATCAACTATGAAGATTGTCCATAACTACTAACAATTAGGTACCATGAATATTTATGGTCAGAATTTTGCAATGCCTTGTAATAATGCTATCTTGGCACTCTATTTCTTTCATTCAATATGATTCATTCAAATTTTATGAATAATTAGTGTAAAAAAAAGATTTTTCCCATTGCTTTGATAACACCTGACTCAACAAGCACTCCAAATTTCAATGGTTGCTCGTAACATAAAAGTGCATAAAAAATAATTTTTGAGTTGCATAAAATATTGTCTTAGATATTCTATTGTTTGTTGATGCATGTTAAGTTGTTTTAATCTCATACAAGGTGTGAAAATATAGAAATTACAAAACACCTTCAAAATAAAGTCAAATTCTAATGATAGCCTCTTGATTTAAAAACGCATCAAAAATAACAATTTGAGTTGCATAAAATATTGTTTTAGATATTCTAATGTTTGTTGATATAGTTGAAGTTATGTTAATATCATACAAGGTGTGAAACTAAATAAATTACAAAACAACTTTAGAATAAAGCCAAATTCCAATAATGGCCTCGTGAGATAAAAACGCGTTGAAAATAATATTTTCTTGAATATTATAATGTATATTGATGCAGCTAAAGTTATTCAAGGTGTGAAAATAAAACAAAAATACATAAACACCTTCAGAATAAGGCCAAATTCCAATGGTGGCCTCGTGAGATAAAAACGCATTAAAATAACATTTGAGTTGCATAAAATATTTTATTGTATATTCTAATGTTTATTGATGTAGATGAAGTTATGTTAATCCGATACAAGGTGTGAAAATAAGAAAAAAAATACAAAAGCACCTTCAAAATAAGGTCAAATTCCAATGGTGGCCTCGTGAGATAAAAGCACATTAAAATAACATTTGAGTTGCATAAAATATTTTATTAGTTATGCTAATGTTATTGTTGTAAATGAAGTTATGTTAATCTTATACAAGGTGTGAAAATAAAGAAATTACAAAACACCTTTAGAATAAAGTCAAATTCCAACGATGGCATCGTGAGATAAAACCGCATCGAAAATAATATTTGAGTTACATAAAATATTTTCTTCGATATTCTAATATTTGTTGATGTAGGTGAAGTTATGTTAATCTCATACAAGGAGTGAAAATAAAGAAATTTCAAACACCTTCAAAATAAGGCCAAATTCCAATGGTGGTCTCATGAGATAAAAACGTATCGAAAATAGCATTTGAGTTGCATAAAATAATTTCTTGGATATTCTAATGTTTTTCGATGCATGTGAAGTTATGTTAATCTCATACAAGGTGTGAAAATAAAGAAATTACAAAACACCTTCAAAATAAGGCCAAATTCATGTGGTGGCCTTTTGAGATAAGAATGCATCGAAAATAGCACTTGAGTTTATTGAAATATTTTTCTTTGGATTTAATTACTCGGATGGTACCCACTTTGTTAGAGGTGTGTCAATTTGGTACCCGATTTTAAAAAGGTGTTTGCATCCCAACTTTTGAAAAAGTGCTTCAATTTGGTCCCTTTCAGATGGAGTTGACTAACGCTACTAACGACGTTCCACGTGTCAGTATGTGGTTTTTTTTATTTTTTATTTTTTGAATAAAAAAATAAAAATATCACGTGTCAAGTCCCTATGTGTGACATGTGGCGTTGTCAATGCCACATGGCATTGCAATGCCACGTGTCAGTGTTACTATCAGATGCCATTGTGTTGATTTCGATTTAGTCCCCATATATGTCTTTTTGTTTTAATTTAGTACCTACTTATGTATATCTGATTCAATTTTGTCCCAATTTTTTTTAATAATTAAAATATTTTTGTAACCATTTTTTATAAGATTAAAACTAATTAAGTATAAATATTTTTACAAAATTAAGTACTAATATTTATATTGTTTCTCTCAATTTCATACCAAATTTATTATTTGTATAAATGATATACTAATATTTTTTATTAAAAACGAATTTTTAATATATTACTTTATTAATTACTTTTTTATTAAGTACTCATGTTTTGTTAATTATTATTTTTTTTTTCCAAAATAGAACAATATTGTCTCTTACTAATTTTAAACCAAAATTTTTATTTGTATGAATGCTATACTAATTTTTTATTTATTGAAAATGACTTAATAAAATGATTTTTACCACTAAATTTTAATATAAATATCAAATATTTAATTTTTATAAAACTTTTATACTTAATTACTTTTAATTTCATAAAAAAATGGATTTTAATTATTAAAAAAAATTAGGTCCAAATTGAATCAGATACACATAAATAGGTACAAAATTGAAACAAAAAGACATATATGGGGACTAAATCAAAATAAACACAATGACATCTGATAGTGACACTGACACGTGGCACTGACAATGCCACGTGTCACACAGGGACCTGACACATAGTATTTTTATTTTTTTTCAAAAAATAAAAGTAAATTAAAAGAAAAAATTAAAAATTAAAAAAATAAAAAAAAACCACAGACTGACACGTGGCACGTCGTTAACAGCGTTAGTCAACTCCGTTTGAAAGCAGCCTAATTGAAGCACTTTTTCAAAAGGTGGGATGCAATTGACACTTTTTTAAAAGCAGGTACCAGATTGACACACTTCTACCAAAATAGGTATTATCCGAGTAATTAAAATTTTTTCTTTGATATTCTTATGTTTTTTTATGTAGGTGAGATTATGTTAATCTCATACAAGGTGTGAAAATAAAGAAATTACAAAACACCTTCAGACTAAGGCCAAATTTCCATGGTGGCCTCGTAAGATAAAAATGCATCGAAAATAGCATGAGTTGCAAAAATTATTTTCTTGGATATTATAATGTTTGTTGATGCATGTGAAGTTAAGTTAATCTCATACAAGGTTAAAAATTAAAGAAATTACAAAACACATTTAGAATAAGGCCAAACTCCCATGGTTGCCCCATGAGATAAAAACGCATCAGAAATAACATTTGAGTTGATTAAAATATTTTCTTGGATATTCTTATATTTGTTGATGCAGGTGAAGTTATGTTAATCTCATACAGGGTATGAAAATAAAGATATTACAAAACACCTTCAGAATAAAGCCAAATTCCCATGGTGGCCTCGTGAGATAAAAACACATCAAAAATAACATTTGAGTTGCATAAAATATTTTCTTATTTATTCTAATATTTTTGTATGCAGGTGAAGGTATCTTAATCTCATACAAGATTTGAAAATAAAGAAATTGCAAAACACCTTCCGAATAAGGCCAAATTTCAATGATGGCCTTGTGAGACAAAAACGCATTGAAAATAACATTTGAATTGCATAAAATATGTATTGCACCCTCGAATTTACTTATGCACTCCACTTTTTAAACTATTCTCTACTCACAAAGCTCACCAATCAAAGGCCACGACATGTTTATCCTCATTCTCTAAATCTGCCCAATGAAAAGTTTCCATGTGTCCATCGTCCTTACTCAAGTTTTACCAGTCAAATGATGACACATCATCACCTTCATCATCCATCTTCTCCCACTTGGCCTCAAGCGCTACCATCATCAACCACCGTCACACTTGTCTGAGGGTTGCCAAAACAATTGCAAAGCAGTGCATGTTCGCCATGCTCACCTTCCTGTACTGCCTCATCGGCCACTTCGAGGGCATCTCTACTCCGTCTTGAACGACTGCACCATTTGCATATGGGACGCCACCTATGACAATTGCGTGACTGCTACCAATATCATCCTTAGAGTTAGCGTCTTTAACCAAGGCTTCAAAAACTAAGGATGGTGTGCCCAAAAGCCCACGTGGTTGTGTGCAAGGTTTGTTGACTTCCCCCTAGCTAGTGATGAGTTGATCCTGGTGGCGTTTGACGAGGCCATCTACGACGGATTGGATGTGCTGTCACTGCGAAAAATGTTTGCTGCTAGCAGCATGGAGATAAGGTTCTAGTACCCTTCTTCTAAAGCTTGGCCTTCAAGTTAAGCTTGGCCAACGCATCTCTACAGTATGTAGAAAAAATTTGAACATCACCCTTCTGTTAGCCACCATGAAAAAGTTCAAGAAACATCTTAAAAGCCAGGTGAAACCTCACATCAAGAAAAGAAAATTGATCAAACCCAAATTCTAGCAAGAGGTAATGATAATAAGCTCGGATGAAAAGTCATTCGAGATTTATTTCAAAAGCATTAAGAGCAGCGTATAACCTCAGATACAGAGCCATTTGAGATTTATTTCAAAAGTGTTAAGTGTGACCATAAGTTAGTAGATTTCTCCTATCTCTTATCAAAACTTGGAGATTATCGACAAGGATGTAATAGGTTGGCTCTTGAGAGCCTAAGACTCCAACTCAAAGATGAAGCTCATAATGATGACAACTTACAAATCGATCGCAACCACGACGACCACAAAATCCTCAAGGCATGAGAATGTTAATAGATCAATATGCATAAGGTAAAAGAAGAAACTTGAGAGTACGAGTAATATTCTTTATAAGAATGCAATGTCCTGGTTAAAGATATTTCATTAAATCAAAAGCATGAATTTCTATAAGGAAATTTGTAAAAAGAGTTTGAGGAAAAATTTGGCTAGGAAAGACAAGGTTCTTAAGTCTGTCCATTTTGACTCACTTCTTTTTTTTAGGAGTCTACCCTATAAAACTCTAAACAATATTTTCCCCTAGAAAACTTTTATGCACTGCACAACAGGCAATTTGGATGGTCTCGGTATCAACTTACATCATCCTTCATTACAAACCTAAAGCATCACCAAAGTTATCCTCACGCTTCCTTATAGAAAAAAAATTAATCGTTACTAGAGCTCGACAAGACAACACTTTGATGAAAAGCACAATGAAAAAAACTACAAGCTGATATGGATCTTATTCATAGAGTCTAGGACGAAGCCCACATAAGAAAAGCAATGGCGAAACAAATACAACACTTGAGTAAAAGAACCACAAACTTGACAAAAGGGAGAAAGAAAGACACCTCCAACAGGAATACTCTGAGAAGCAATTGACGAACTCCCTCTGAGTAGTGGAGTCTCGCACAACCACTCCAAATGATATAATTTTGATCTATAAAAGGTTGAGATTAGTATAATAGACCATGGGAGGAGTTTTTGTAACATCTCGTCCGGATATTACGAATTTAATTAATAAAATAGGATATTCATATTAAAACCTCATTTATTAAGCTCCATTTTCCAAAACACGGGAAATATAAAACTTTATTTCATAACGAAAACCAGCTCAGAACCAATTATTATAAAATTCAATATATTATCAAAAACCGTCTCATAATAAAACCAATTTCTATAACTCAATTGATTACAAGAGAAACCTTAAAATTCATAAAAATAAACTCTCTGTAGAAATGTTCCCATGATAGCCCACACTTCGGTTCTATACCTTACCAGATCCACCTGCAACATCATCTGCTCTCGTGTACCGCATACATGATCATCGACAAAAAACAAGCAGATACGGTGAGCTAACAGTTTAAATCATACACATAATATGAAACAATTATAGTAACACGAACACACCAAAGGAATTTCCATCATTTGATTCCATAACACATGGCCTCTACCATGTTACCCATGTTCTACATCTTCCAATGAATACCTCAAGTTGTCTTGCTGCCACACCTACCAGCCACAACTAGCAAAACACATGCGGGAAACCATGTTACGGACCACACTCTATAACACTAGGTGGTGTTCCCAATACGAATATCATTCGTAACATTCCAAAACTACCAAATTCGTTGGTCTCATACCAAGGCGGTCAATCTATTTGGACCCGCCGTACGAGCCATAACTCGCACACTCACACCGATAACACTCGCCAACCTGAGTCACAACTCAAGAGTTCCTCGTGTTCATCGGTCATCTCGAGCCACAACTCGAGGGATGCCATTCTGAGCCACAACTCAAGGAATGCCACGTGTTTAACCCCTATCTCGAGCCACAACTCAAGGGATACGTTCCAAGCCACAACTCACAGAACACCAGCAAGCTGACCTTTAAGGTATCATTGAAGCATTATAGACCACGCGCATCCATACCACACAAGCAATTACTTTGACCATGGACCCAGGATATAGGATGCTCCAACGAACCTGCCCGCTCGTGGTCCTGCCTCTATGAACCTCACCGTTCGTAGTTCAACTTTACGGACCTCCCCACCCGTAGTTCAACACACATGATTCACCAGCTACGAACCTCCCCACTCGCAGCATCTTTCAAGTATGAACACGGAACATACGAACCTCCCCGCTCGTATCCCCACACAAGACTATCAAGATATGAACCTCCCTACTCATATCACCACGTGTTCACCACCAGCCATGAACCTCCCCGCTCATGACCCAAGCATCTCTTGGTCCAAGTCCCACAATACAACATACAAAACGCAAGCCACACGAACACATTACACTCTGCGATCTCGCCTAGCATTGCCTAAGCGCTACTAGGAGACATTCTAGCGTAGACCGCCTGACGGAGCCTTCTTGCCGCTAGGCGCCAAACAGAAACAGAGCCATTGTCTGATAGTAGTTGCTTGGTGGAACCACCCTTGCCGCTAGGCGCCTCACGATCCCAATGTCCTCTACTTGGTCTCTATCACCTACTGGCTCACCCCGCGCCGTCATGCGCCATACCAGTAGAGTTAAGGCTACTGGTTTTTTGCACTTTGGACAGGTTCTTAATGAACCCAAACAATCCACAGACAATCCAAAACATCAACCACAATTATCCAATCATATTAGCATGACTAAATCATAATTAAACACATTCATATACTCCAATTACAACATCATGCATCTTTCAAGTATAAGCACGCATTCACCATATAAGACACAATCAAAGTTATATACTTATTCTGCATCCCCTCGCAATTCCATTACATTTAAAGTATGATTATCATGTTCCCATATTTGCCCAAAACCCGTCATGATCATGCAACACTCGGTCGTAGTGATATCATCAATAGTGGCATTTTTCACACTCTTATAACATCATACATTCAAGCTAACATATATAGGTTCATATATTCAACATGGCTCAGCAAGCACTACCGAAAACATACTCATCAATCACACACAGACACATACACACACACAGACACAGACACATATGCACACACACACACACACACACACACACACACACATATATATATATATACACATTCACCAATCAAGGCTATACCAACACTTAAGCACACTTAATCATCCATTAATAATCATACTATTAGGGAATTAAAACAACCAATCATGAGTGACGTAGATCTCCATCTGCAGAAATCTAATTCAAATTTCCACTGTTCAAAGTGAAGAACAACATGTTTTGAATCACCTTTCAAAATTTCACTTAAATCGGACGGTTAAGGAACCGAGAAATGTAGTTTTATGAAAACTGCACATATTAGAAAAATCGTAGTTGCCCAGCGACTTAATCATGTTGCCCAGCGAAACAAGACCAGTGACCTAGCGCCTAGCGGCAGGAAACCCTCGCCCGACGATCCCTGCTGCATGAAAAATTTGAGAAACAACATAATTGCACCTACTTTGGTCAATTTAAAGGCACTCAATTGCAAAACCACATAATCAAGCACCAATTATTCATCCAAAGTTATCCATATATATATAAACTATTATCGTATTGATTTCCTAAGTTAATCTTTATATATATCTTGCGCAATTTTATAATTTTGGAAACCCTTAACACTTTTAGTTATGAAATTGTCAATCTCAAGTGCCAGACAATATAACATAGAAATGTATATCAGTTACTTACAAAAAAATAATGTAATCAAATAATGTATAAATAAATATTCACAAAAAACTAATATATATATATATATATATATATATATATATATATATATAAAAAAAAAAAAAAATATATTTGTACCGAAATGGTTCAAAGAGAACCCATCACCCCACACGTAATAAGGTTAAGTACCCCATAACCAAAGAAAAGAAACATATGAAAACCACAAGAATCATACCATCACATACGGATTTCACAACATTCATCGGACAACAAAAGATAAGAAACGAAAATAGGTCTAGCTTCCCCTAACCTAGATTTTCCTTGCTTAAACTTGAACAGGTGATAGTTCTTCTTGACCAACAATAGCGTCCCTTTGCTATCCACAGTTCAGCTCCTACGTGCACTCACTAACTTTGTTTGCCTCTAAAATTACACTTCTCACAATGCTCTCAAATGTCTAGTCTAAAAAACTCTTCTTCTCTTCCCCACTTGGTCTCTTAATTATGTCTTAATGGTGGTTAAATGACTAAAAACGAAAATTAGATTAATGGTTTTGGTAATGATCATTCAAGGATCATTATGAGTGATTTTTCAGCCCCTCTCTGCTACCCATTTGTCAACTAGAGTTTCTCTGCCCTTTCACATTCATGCCAAAGAGAATTTTGGCAAAAAGAAAGTTTAATTTTAATCTACCAAGGTTCCAACCCATAACCATGCCAATGTCAAATCAATGCATAACCATTCAACCAATTCATATTTTTTTACATTTCATGCGCACCATGCCTTATAACCTCTTATCCCACAACCATGCTTGTATGCAAAATAATTAAATAATAAAAATAACCCACAAATGGCATTCACAAGACTCGAACCCAAGTCCTCCCCACACCATTAACATGCTCTACCACTTGAGCTACCATTATTTCTTATCTTCTTTCTCCACATTAAATAACTTAGGGATTCACGTTGTCGCATTTATTAAACAAATACTTATTTTTTATTTAATTTTTCCCAAGTCTTATAGTTTTGGAGGTCAAAGAAAGATCACACTCCATCTCACTAATATGAAGAGATAATGGGGTCCAAGGACCCTACAAGAGTAGAGCTTGAAGTCAACGATGGTAGGGATACACTCTCTAGACAAGACAATCACCATGAGCATAATTGCAACAACAAATGATTTATGCACAACCTCCCACCATATAGGGTTGTGCCAACCATAATTCAAGACCATGAGCAAAATGATCTAAGGGTTGTCATTATCTGATGGGTGTGCAATCCTGATTGACCAAGAAAGCAACTCAGCATTCCAGTGTCTAAGTAAAAAAGTTGCTCGGCGTTCTAGTGACCTAGTAACAAGAGCAAGTCATCGTTCTAGTGATCGAGTATAAGAGCTTCTCGACGTTCCAATAATCGAGTATAAGAATAACTCAACATTCAAATGGTATGAGTAAACTTGGTGTTCCAATACCTGAGTACAGAAAGAATTTCGTGAGTACAAGGCCTTCTAATGGTCTAAATACATGAGTAAACTCAGCATTCCAATACCTAAGTACAAGATGAATCTAGTAAGTACAAAAGGAACTCGACGTTATAGTGTCTTTTGGGAATTTGCCCAAAATTGCATGCACCGCCTGGCGGCACAGAGCTTGCAGCCAAGCGCAATCTTAGAGGACTGGATTTTTTCATGGTTGTGAGAGTTATTGATGATTCTAGTAGGCTTTGGGAAAAGCAGGTTCGTGCTACCTTTGGAGTTGGAAGTAGTAATTGTATGAAAGCATTGATGGTGATATGTGGAAACTAGAGGTGTGAATTCTATGATTTGAATGGGAAGAGAATGTCATTATAATACAGTAGGAGTTGCAATGTGAGTAGGGAATAAGTGTTGTATAAACTGTTATGGTATTAGTCATAATAAGGTGTTGCTAGAGTAAAGTTGAGATTGTTAGGTTAATTGGATTTGTCAATTGGGAAGAATGGTATAAATATGGGTAGGTGCAATTGTTAAGTCATATGTAAATTGATGGAAACTGAGTTGCTGATTGGGTAAACAGCAAAGCATAAAGGGTATGAGACTATAGTGACATGTTGAGTCTTGGAAAAGTTGAACCTAAGCAATCCTATATTGATAAACTAGATTGGTGATCCAAAAAGGGAATTGAAGGATATTGTAGTTGGTTAGTGGGGGATTATGATGGTTATGGTTTAAGGGTATATATATATATATATATATATATATATATATATATATATATGTATATATATATATATATATATATATTTATATATATAGATATATATACATATATATATGTATATATTTTTTGTAACATCCCGACCGAATATTACGAATTTAAATAATAAAATAAAGAAATAAATAATAAAACTTTATTTATTATAACTTATGTTTCCAAAACACGGGAAAATTAAAATCTTAAAGTAGTAATAAATAATCTTAAAACCTCTACTATGACTCAAACATAAAATCCATAATAAAAACCAAGTTTAATAATATAAAATATTGCAACTGTTCCAAAACATAATAAAAACTCTGATAAAAATCTTCTCCCAATACTAGCCCTGCTCCGTCTCTAGGCCTCACTAGATCCACCTACAATATCATATGCTCCCTTGTATCGCGTACACGATCATCGCCAAACACAAGCGGATAGGGTGAGCTAATAGAATAAACATATAAATAAACCATATATTTTCATCAGATAATCACACAAGTACACCAAAGGAATTTCTATCCTTTGATTCCATAACACATGGCCACTACCATGTCAACCGTGTTCTACGTATTCTAGTGACTACCTCAAGATGTCTTGCTGCCATACCTATCGGCCACAATCGATAGAGCACATGCGGGAAACCATGCTACGGATCACACACCGCAACGCCAGGTGGAGTTCCTAAATACGAACATAGTTCATAACATCCCAAGACTACCAAACTCGTCAGCTAATCACTAAGGAGGGCAATCCATCTGGACCCGTCCGTACTAGCCACAACCAGCACCCTCACACCGGCAACACTCACCAACCCGAGTCAACTCAAGGGTTCCTCGTGTTCATCCGCCATCTTGAGCTCAACTCGAGGGATGCCATTCCGAGCCACAGTCGAGGAATGCCACGTGCTTAACCCCTATCCCGAGCTCAACTCCAAGGATACGTTCCGAGCCACAACTCAAGGAACACCAGCAAGCCGACCTTTAAGGCATCACTAAAGCTTTGTAGATCACGCACGTCAAGAGTAAGAACACCAATACTACTGCAGTAAAATCGCCTGGTGGGGGACACGTACTGTCAATCGTTGCTCGCTTCCAGACCGCCTGGAGATTATGATGGGTCGAACCTTTGCTCTCTTAAGTGTTTAAATTTTGGGGATTTAATATCAGTTTTGCTCTTAAGAATTGTATTTAGTTGCATACTATATTATTGGATATTCTTGAGTTTAATAATGCAACTGTAATTTAATTGAGGTCCTTAAGAGTATAAATTGTGAATATTTCAAGTCATAAAATAAGTCCCAAAATCAGAATTTTGAAGAGGAATACTTCAAGTGCTAAACGCACCCCAATTTTCATTTCACACCCCCCCTTCTGCAATTAGGCTATCTATTTCTGAAAAGGAATATTTCTGGAGCTAAATGCACCTCCAATTTTCATTTTGTACACCCCCTTATGCAATTGGGTTATAATTTCTGAAAGGGATATTTCTGGAGCTAAAAGCACCTCTAGTTTTTATTTTCCACACCCCTCCTGGAGTTGTTTCTTCTGACTCTGTTCTGCACCCATTCCTTTTACTAATTTGCACCCCTAATATCACTTAGCCTCCACTCAACCAGATTACACCACGTGGCAATCCTCCACTTACTAAAATAACCAATTAAAGTTTGCCACGTCCTGAATCCTTCACTCACTAACATAACCACTTACAATTTGCCACATCATCAATCCTCCACTCACTAAAATACCTAACCAAAACATGACACCTCATCACCTTCTTTCCTTCACACCATCAGAAACCCTAACCATGGCTGCACCTTCATCTTCGCGACAACGTTCATGGCAGCACCATGCTCGAACGCGAAGTCGCACTCGATCCCTCAATGGCAGCACCACCGTGACCTGTAGTCGCGAGCCATTCACGCGACCACCACTGCATTTCTGGAACGTGAACCCATCCCTACCTTTCCGTAATAGCCGCGGACCCAGCCCTTTCGGCATTTCTGCCGTCACCGCGTCAACCACCGTAACCTTCGCGTACCCACTCACGACTGTCAAACCCTAATAGAGAGAGAGAGAGAGAGAGAGACTACTCTGACACGTGGCAACCTCTCAATGGTCTGTCAAAGAGTTAAGACTGGTCAACTAGTCAACTCTGGGCAAGGGCGGGTCAACGTTGGTCAAACATGTTATTTTACACTAGAGTTTAATTACCATTCAAGGTCCATTTAGTGGTTGTTTTCTAACCTCCCTTGGCTGCCCATTGTCAACTAGGGTTTCTCTACCCTTTCACCTTCATGCCAAACGAATTTTAGCAAAAAGAAATTAAATTTGTATTTATCAAAGGTTCAAACCCATACCCACACCAATGTTACTTCCATGCACAACCATTCAACCAATTCATGTTTTGTGATATTTAATATAATTTTATGATTATTTTATCACTCGACATGATCAAGCATATTATTAAAAATAATAACAAGTTAAATAACACACAAATGGCGTACTTAGGACTTGAACCCAAGTCATTTCACACAATTAAAGTACTCTCAACCATTTGAGCTAGTACTTTTCCACGTCATATAAATCAATAATTAATTCCTTAAAAGCTCTCACTACCCGCATTTTTAATTAATTATATATTTAATCCATTTAGACACACATGTAAAAAGGATTCAGTAACATGGAGGTGTGCAATTACATAACTAAAGTGGTGGAATCTGATTAAGAGTGTGCCAAATCAGTAACCTTGCATTACTGGTGCAGCGCCTGGTGGCATGTTTGGAACCGCCAGGCGGGAGCTGCAGTTCCAAGAGCAACAGAGAAGGGTGGCACCTGGCAATGGTAGTCAATCCGTTAGGCGATAGCCACCAAACAGTGGGTTCCTAGAACGTGTGCGCCTGGTGGTGAGGGTGGTCCTGCCAGGCGATGTCTGCAAGTCTGGGTACTTTGAGGCATTTGGCGCCTGGTGGTACGCGTCCCCCGCCAGGCGGTCTGGAGTAGGCAGCGCCTGACGCCTTGTGAGTAGCGCCAGGTGATTTTGCTGTAGTAGATTTGGATTATGCTTGCTATGATGTGCGTGATCTACAAGCCTTCTAGAATATCTTAAAGGTCGGCTTGCTGATGTTCCTTGAGTTGTGGCTCGGAACGTATCCCTTGAGTTGTGGCTCGGAATAACGTCTCTTGAGTTGTGGCTCGGGATGACGGATGAACACGAGGAACTCTTGAGTTGTGGCTCAGGTTGGCGAATGTTACAAGTGTGAGTATGCTGGTTGTGGCCAATACGGATGGGTCCAGACAGATTGCCCTCCTTAGTAATTAGTTGACGAGTTTGGTAGTCTTGGGAGGTTACGAACTATGTTCGTATTGGGAACTCCACCTAGCATTACGGTGTGTGATCTGTAGCATGGTTTCCCGCACGTGCTCTATCGGTTGTGGCCGATAGGTGTGGCAGCAAGACATCTTGAGGTACTCACTAGAAGACGTAGAACACGGTTAACATGGTGGTTACCACGTATTATTCAATCAAAGGATGGAATTCCTTTGTTGTGTTGTATGTATATATGTATATTCTATATATATATATATATATATATATGTTTATTTTGTTAGCTCACCCTATATGCTTGTGTGTGGATCTGGTGAAGCTTAGCCAGGACGAGGCTAGATTGGGATTTAGAAGTTTATTCAGAGTTTTTATTATGTTTTGGAACAGTTGTAATAATTTACATTACCAGACTTGAATTGTATTATAGATTTCTTATGTTGAGTTATAATAGAGATTTTGATAATATTTATTACTATTAGAAAGTTTTAAATTTCCCACATTTTTTGGCAAATGATGTTTTAATAAATGAAGCTGATGTAATATTTCTTTACTTATTATTTCAAATCGTAATATTCGGTCGGGATGTTACAAACTAGGCATTCCAATGTCTGAATACAAGAGTAGTTTGTTCTAGTACATGAGTAGTTTGGTGTTCCAACACCTAAGTACAAGAGTAGATAACAACCCGATGTTACAATACCCAGATTCAAGAAAGAGCTTTCTAGAAGCAAGACTTAGTCTAGAGAAAGTCCAACGACACTCATGACTTTAAAGTAGAAGGAAAGCTAAAAGAACTTAATGGAAAGCTCTTAATTGAGATCGTCTCAAGACAAACCAGCTCGATAAAAATTAAGTATGAGGAGTAATGTCTAATAGATAACTAGCGATGTCAAAATTGCGATCACATACCGTATAACTTTGGAGAAAGTAAACATGAAGAAAGAAAGCCAAAGCAAAGAAAGTTAAAGAATGAAAAGGTTACAAGAGTGAAACAGGAAGTAAGCTCAACGGAGGTATCCTTCCCTAAGCTCCTCTTGAAGGCGTGGACAAACATTCACAATGAGAAAGTCTACCTAAGGTAAAAAAATGTACAGAGTTTGTCCAAGATGACAGCACATGAACCTACCTAAGTTGGTGGCATGAGTTAAATCTCATTCTTATAGCACATACAAAGATGTATTAAAGCCTATTCAGAGGAGAGGATGTGGAATCTGACCCACATAAAAAGAGATATTTTTGCTAAGGTAAGGATGTGTGCACTCTTTTTCCTTTGCTTGGATTTTGTCCCTAAAGTTGGGTTTTTCCATGCAAGGTTTTAACGAGGCACGCATTACTTTCCTATTAAAATCCTCCTTTCATTTTCATATTCATCTCTTTCTTTAAGTTAAAGCCCTCCTAACAAGACACTAAGTTACCTAGACGATAACAAAAATCTTCTACATGAGGCACTGAGTTACTTAGACAGTAACATTAAGCAATGCCCTTAAACGAGGCATTGAGTTACTTAGACAGTAACATTGTCCTTAAATGACGCATCGAGTTATCTAGACGGTAACAAAAGGCAACAAACGTGACACCCGAGTTACCTAGACGGTAACAAAAACCTTCTAGATGACACACCGAGTTACTTAGACATTAATATTAAGCAAAACCCTCAAACAAGGTACTGAGTACTTAGACAATAACATTAAGTAAAGCTCCCAAATGAGGCATCAGGTTATTTAGACGATAACAAAAGACAACAAGTGTGGCACCCAAATTACCTAGACAATAACAAAAGCCCTCTAGGCGACGCATCGAGTTACTTAGACAGTAACATTAAGTAAAACCCTCAAACGAGGCACTAAGTTACTTAGACAGTAACACAGGCCCACAAACGTGGCCCCCGAGTTACTAAGACGGTAAAACAAGTTAAGCTTGCTCAGGTGGCACCTTAGCCTACCTAGACTGTAACATCCCTAGGGAATATTACTTAAAAATAAATATTTTAAATAAACATTTTCATTAAATAATCATCTCGATAAAATTCCCAATGCGGGAAAAATTTATTTCATTAAGTTATCGCGTCAAAACTC
>Ga0214542_1003616_pt1 | contig 31336 bp, 11 predicted proteins | sample CNSS1metaG_FD_160096 | JGI IMG/M metagenome (GOLD analysis project Ga0214542, IMG submission 160096) | Root nodule microbial communities from cowpea collected in UCLA plant growth center, Los Angeles, California, USA - CNSS1 | ecosystem: Host-associated > Plants > Roots > Nodule | place: USA...
TCTTCTATCTTCATTCTTCAAACTTTAAGTATTGGTATGTTGTCTTCTTCTAAGTACATCCCTTGACATTCTTCTCTTTCCTTTATTTGAAATTGGGCATATACATGAAATCCTATATAGACAATGATGTTTATGGTATGCTTGTTGTCAAATGATGGAATCAAAATAAGAATACTTCACATGTGGCAATTGAGGTTTATTATTTGTTTATTTTGTTTATTTTTTAGGAATCAATTGGAGAAAATGGACTTTTTTTATAAAAACACTAATTAAAAAAATTTCATTGTGTTGAAAGTCATTTTATAATTACTTTTATAATTATTTGGACTTGTATAGACTTTAATTTATTTGAACTTTTTTTAAAATTTATGACACAGATGTATTTTATTTCGTTTTATTTGAATTTATGATTAAATATTTATTTTTTAAATAATTTTGTAAATATCCGTGGGTACCCGTGGATACCCGCGGGTATGAAAAAAATAGGCGGGTACCCGCATAACGGATACCCGACGGATATGGATACGGGTACGGGGCGAATATTTATCCAGCGGGTAGGGTACGGGGGAGCTACTATCCGTACCCTACCCGCCCCGTTGACATCCCTAAATATAATTTTGAGATCATTATATTTGGTCATTAGTATAAAGGTTTAAAAAATTGCTTCTCTACTAAACAATTTGATTATAATGTTTCAAAATATGTGAAGAAGTATAATTTATCTTGTTTTCATCAATAGTTTCCTTTTTTAATCATTTTTTAATAATGAATTTATTTTTTTATTCTTTATCAATATATATTTTTTGTACATAATATTAAAAAACAATTTATCATAATTTAATAAAAAATTGGGACACATAATTATTAAAAGAAAAATATATTATAGTTAAGTCACAATTAAAAATCAATTATAAAAAAATACATGATACATTTTTTTTCTATATTCATGAAAAATGAATAAACAAAAAGCTAATGAGATAAAAAATAATGTTTTCATTATCAAGTGAGACAAGAGACAAGAAAAGAAGAGGATAAATAAGAAATGAAAGCAAAAATAATTTTGTGTCTAACTTTTTTTTCTTAAAATACAAAAAGAAAATATATGAGATAAGAGATTATTATAATTTGTGAAAAAACTAAAAAGAGAATAAGAAGGAAAATAAAAATTATAATAATAAATATTTGGTTTAAGTATTGATTTATGTTTCGTTTAAAAATGTTAAGTTGGTCCTCTAATCTTTTTAGTCTCAATTTGGTCCTAAAATTTTGAAAAAATTATGCAATTTAGTCTTTTACTTAAATTTCTTGAAATGGGTAGATGATTCTTTCATTAAAATTGAAACTCTTAATATGAATGATTTGGTTTGTTAATGTGATTAATATAATCTTAATGTCAATTTATTGACAAAAATAGAAACCAAATGAGAAATTAAACCTAAATATTTTTATTCTTTATTATCTATTAACATTAAATACATCATTTAATTTTCATCAATTCCTAAAATATATTACCTATGATTTAAAAAATATAAAAAAATTTTAATATTATATATATATATATATATATATATATATATATATATATATAATTTAAAAAAATTCAAAATTTGGAGGGGGGCCATGGCCCCTCCCTGCCCCTTTAAACATTGGCCTCTGGGTGTACATAACATGTTGATGATAAAAATAAGATTAAATAGTACATTTTAACAATCTATACGAAAAAATAATACGAAGCTCCCTGGTTTTTATGACTTGTAAGGAAATTTGTGTACATAGGAGATATATGCCATTGAATAACAAACAAAAGATTGATTAGTATATTTAAAAAATGTACAAAATGTACAAAATGAATAGTAATAGAAAATATTTTATTTGGGAGACAATAGACAATATCTATTATCTAAATTTCTTTTTCATTATCCCTAATAGAATATCAGGCCCATCTCTGTACAAATAGAATCGCATATCAAGTACAATGAAAACGCGGATATAGTCGAATGGTAAAATTTGTGGTACATAACATGTTTATCTCATAGGATGATAAAAATAAAATTAAATAGTACATTTTAAAAATTTGTACGAAAAATAATACGGAGCTCCCCATAGTTTTTATGACTTGTAAGTAAATTCTTGTACATAAGAGATATATGTCATTGGATAACAAACAAAAGATTGATTAGTATATTTAAAATAAATGTACAAAAAGTAATATGCAGTTACTCAATCATTTGTTCATTGTATCCCACTTAGAGTAAGATACGATTGGGCCTATTTTTTTTTTCTTGAAGCCAACCACCTACTGGAAATAATAAGGGTAGATTTTTATAACCTATAATCAAATTTGTAGTACATAACATGTTTATATCATAGGATGATAAAAATAAAATTAAATAGTACATTTTAAAAATTTGTACAAAAAATAATACGGAGCTCCCCGTGATTTTTATAATTTGTAAACAAATTCGTGTACATAAGATATGTATGTCATTTGATAACAAATAAAAGATTGATTAGTATATTTAAAAAAATTTACAAAAAGTAATATGTAAATTTATGTCATTTGATAACAAATAAAAGATTGATTAGTATATTTACAAAAATTTACAAAAAGTAATATGTAGTTCCCCAATCATTTGTTCATTGTTTCCCACTTAGAGTAAGATATGATTTAGCCTGTTTTTTTCTTCAAGCCACCCACCTTGTGGAAATAATAAGAGTAGATCTTTATAACCTATAATCAAATTTTAGGTACATAACATGTTTAACCCATACGATGATAAAAATAAAATTAAATAGTACATTTTAAAAATTTGTACGAAAAATAATACGAAAAAATAATACGGAGTTCTCCATGATTTTTATGATTTGTGAGCAAATTCGTGTACATACGAGATATATGTCATTGGAAAACAAACAAATGATTAATTAGTATATTTTAAAAAAAAAAAGGTACAAAAAGTAATATGTAGTTCCCCACTTCTTTGTTCATTATACCCCACAAAGCTTAAGATTTGATTTGGCCTGTTCTTTTCTTCTAGCCAGCCACAATGTGAAAATAATAAAGGTAGATTTTTATAACCTATCATGAAATTTCTGGTCCATAACATGTTTATCTCATAGGATGATAAAAATAAGATTACATAATACATTTTAAGAATTTGTACGAAAATATAATACGGAGCTCCCCATGATTTTTATGACTGGTAAGCAAATTCGTGTACATAAGAGATATATGTCATTGGATAACAAACAAAAGATTGATTAGTATATTTAAAAAAATGCACAAAAAGTAATATGCAGTTTCCAATCATTTGTTCATTGTTTCCCACTTAGAGTAAGATATGATTTTACCTGTTTTTTCTTCAAGTCAGCTACCTTGTGAAAATAATATGAGTAGATTTTTATAACCTATAATCAAATTTGTTATACATAACATGTTTATCCAATAGGATGATAAAAAAAGATTAAATAGTACATTTTAAAAATTTGTACGAAAAGTAATACGAAGCTCCCCATGGTTTTTACGACTTGTAAGGAAATTCGTGTACATAAGATATATATGTCATTGGATAACTAACAAAATATTGATTAGTATATTTTAAAAAAATGTACAAAAAAGTAATATGCAGTTCCCCAATAATTTGTTCATTGTTTCCCACTTAGAGTAAGATATGACTTGGCCTGTTTTTTTCTTCAAGTCAGCCACCTTGTGGAAACAATAAGGGTAAATTTTTATAACCTATAATCAAATTTGTGGTACATAACATGTTTATCCCATATGATGATAAAAATAAGATTACATAGTACATTTTAAAATTTGTACGAAAAAATAATACGGTGATCCCCATGGTTTTTACGACTTGTAAGCAAATTCATATACATAAGAGATATATGTCATTGGATAACAAATAAAAGATTGATTAGTATATTTATAAAAAATGTACAAAAAGTAATATGCAGTTCCCTAATCATTTGTTGATTGTTTTCCACTTTTAGAGTAAGATATGATTTGACCTGTTTTTTTCTTCAAGCCAGCCACCTAGGGGAAACAATAAGGGTAAATTTTTATAACCTATAATCAAATTGGTGGTACATGACATGTTTATCTCATAGGATGATAACGAAAAGATTAAATAGTAAATTTTAAAAATTTGTACGAAAAATAATACGACCTCATAATTTTTGTGACTTGTAAACAAATTTGTGGTACATAAGAAATATATTTCATTGGATAACAAACAAAAAATTGATTGATATATTTAAATAGATTGTAAAAAGATTAAAATGCAATTCTCCACTCATTTGTTCATTGTTCCCCACTTAGATTGAGATCTGATTTGATTTGTTTTTTTCTTCAAGCCAGCTAGCTACCTAGTGCAAACAACAAGGGTAGACTTTGATAACTTATAATCAAATTCGTGGTACATCTAAAAAAAGATTAAATAATAAATTTTAAAAATTTGTACGAAAAATAATAAGCAGCTCCCCATTCTTTTGTGACTTGTAAATAAATTCGTGGTACATAAAATAAAATATATATATATATATATATATATATATATATATATATATATATATATATATATATATATATATCATTGGATAACAATTGATTAGTGTATTTAAAAAAAATGTACAAAAACTAATATACAGTTTTCCACTCATTTGTTCATTGTTCTCCACTTAGATTAAGATCTTATTTGACCTATTTCTTTTTCAATTTTTTTAATCCATATAATGTAAACAATAAAAATAAATTTTTGTAACTTATAATCAAATTCGTTAACTTTATTCACATGTACTCAGGTCCAAAGACTCACTAATGTCCAAAACTGTTAAACAATTTTTCTTCTGACACAGCAAAGTCATGAGGTGCTGCTCGTTACCATCATTGTCGTCAGATTTGTGTTTATCCAATTAGGTGGCATTTTAAATATGTTATACTTCTTGTTCCGATGTTATATCAAACTAACGGGTCAAAATATTATATGAAATTAATGTTAGTTTTAAATATAAAAATGTATAAATTATAATGTAAGTATTTGTTTTAATAAAATATTTTTAATGTTTTTAAAATATTGTTATTATTTAATTAATAAGGCGTTGACTTAAATTTATTTAAATAGTGAATTAAATAGATAGGATAAAATTAACCTAGTTTAATTTAGGTCATAATATTTTTAATTTAATCGGTCAGAAAGCTAAAGAAAACTAACACAAGTTTTGACGACTCACCAACAACAACAAAACGAATAGTAGCAACAACAACCATTAGTAGAGACCATATTTCTTTCTCCACTCTTCTGACTTCTTTATGCAATTGCATCGACATTTGAAATTTCAAAATATTCATACATTATATATTTTTTAATTGTAGAGTTTGGAAAAGTATACAAATTGAAAATAGATTTTCAAATAAAAATTATATTTTTTAAATTGTATAATTCAGATTTATTTTTCAAATTAAATATAATATATATTTTAATATTTGAAAATTTATTTTGAATTTCTATATTTCAAAATATATTTTGTATTTCTTAATTATTCAATCCAAATGTATTTCCGGAAATGTAGTCTAACAATTCAAAAAATTTCTGAATTTTGTAATATAAAAATACATTTTAGATCTATTTCATCCAAAATACAGGTTCACACTGTGCAATTCTAAATATATATTTTATTGCCCATAAACAAATTGGATCTTTTTCACACCTATGAAGGTGCAGAAAAGTATGGAGTGATAAAAGAAACTGACAGGGAAAATTGGGTGTATTTATCATTTCAGGTTTTCTTTGAGGGGAGTGTAGGAGTAGCAATAACCCCCAGTAACCAACTTCATATGCCCTCTGTTTCTTCTAAGCCCAATATTAGTTGCTAAAAATGAACAACATTCTGTTTCAAGTAATTGCTAAAAATTTAAGATACTTTGTTTTGACCATAAAGGTGTACTTAACTAAATTATTCTTTCTTAAAATACTATCACTCCATTAACAAAATATATAGAGAGTTAGAGAACATCCAGTTTTAAGGTCTGTTTCAAAGAATCACCTGACCCATAAAGAAAAACAGATGCTGATAGGTGTTTACCAATTTTATGGAATATGCAGCCCTTTCTACAGTGTGCATATAGAGATTGTCTACTATACTTGTATAACTCATGTATAAACATTTATATAAAGAAAAAGGTTGAGGAAAATCATACAAGAATTGGAAACAAAACATACCAGGAATGAGAAAAAAAAATTCCCATTTCACAATATAATGGAATGAATTTAAGTATACCTTGTAACTACAAAACTGGTGAAAAGAAAAATTAAATATACCTAAATCGCATAACCAGAGGAAAAAGGATTTTCTTTGTTGATTACGTATTAAAAAGTGAGTTAAGACTTCTTACAGCGCTTAAACTGTGGCCCGGGATAAAAATAGAATCAACCATACGGCCAAACTATGTAATAAGAGTAAGCTATAACTATGGAAAGATGAAAAAGCCTGTAAGTAATAATTTCCCCCTCAAAAAGACGTAGGCGCAAATGAGTACGGCATTTGCAACTGATAGTTCCACTGGATTAACATTTGTTGTTGTAAGGCAGCTCCAACAGTTCTATCGGCCAAAATACCAAACAAATAACTCGAAAAGAATAACATTGTATTACCCGAGCGAGAGAGAATTCAAGAGTGGTTAAACCAGGGTCCAACTGCACCATTGACATGGCCGTTGCTGTGGATCCCCACACCATTTGGGATGATTGAGGGAGGCAGTCCCACAGCCATAGGGAGGGAGGCAGTTGGATACAATCCATGGGTGTGAGGGAGAGCATGGGGACTCACAAGAGGGCTCCCACCAGGACTCCCTTTACGCTGTTGAATGGCATGGATCTGCCTAAGCCCATCTTCATGAATACGTGATAGTGTTTCCAACTCTTTCAATGACAAAGCCTCCAGACCAGCGCCGTATAGAGGTGCATGTCTTGACATTTCCTCCTGGAGTGAGGCCTCAAGTGTGTGAATATATTGCTGCACAACCAACACAAACACATTATTAACTCTATCATATAAGTTCAACATGAAAACATATAAGGCAATAAACAATTATCAAAAGATAAAAACAGTAAGAAAAGTACAAATTCTATGTCAATACAGACCTGGCAAGCTTGCAACTTTGATTCCATGCCATCAATATATGCTTCACACCTAGCAACCTGCTCTTCCTTCTCACGCTTTTCCCCTTCAGTTTGCCCAACCGTTTGAGTCAATCTACGGACTTCGTCTTCAAGGGATTGCCGAATTTCCTCCCGAGTCACATTCTCTGTCGCAAATCTTTTCAGTTCTTCATCAAATCTCTTGCGTGCAGCTTCAGCATTCTTCAATCTCTCAGCAAGGGCATTTTTCTCCTTGACTACTTTCTGTATGTAATAAAATTCGCATTAATTTTCAATTTGAGCCCATCATACACAATGAAAAATTAAGGGTCATCTAATTTGAAAAATAAAACTTCTTGTTTTCATTTCCTGTTTTAACATTAGATACAATTTACAAAAAGCCACGCTGTTTTCACTTTCTTCTTGTTTTCCAAAGTTTATACAGTAGACATTGAAAAAAGAAAATAGAAAACCATGAAAAGTTGTTTTCACTAAATGAAAACAATTGATTTTCAACAGAAATGAAAATAGAAAACAAATCATTTCACTGGCACCAAAATGAAAACAAATGTAACGTTTTGTAATTAAAAGTAAAGTAAAATCTTATAAACCAAACAACCACACTAATCAACTCAGAACCAAAATGAAGCTCCTTTCACTGGCCCACCATTTCTAAGAGTGCCACAGAAAAAAAATGTGGATATCATCACCATAGGATTATTTCAAACACATGTTGATGCATAAATATCACCAATGAGATTATTGATGATAATCGACAACCAAGTAAAAGAGAATATAAAATAGTTAATCATGATATTTTCTATAAAGTAATTTGATAAATGAAATAAAGTATGACTAAAGAGAACTTTATAGCTCATGATTCAAGTCAAGGACCAACTCTTTTGAAAAACTCATGTGGTTAATTGGCAAGTTGGATCCCCTCTGTAGCAAGCAAAAAATAGAGAGAGAGAGAGAGAGAGAGAGAGAGAGAGGGAGAGAGAGGAGAGAATGCGTAAGTGTGAGGTTAAAGAGATGAAGAAGGAGACAGATAAAGAGGATGGAGCAAGCTGGAGGGATATGGTGCTAGAGTAGATCCAGCCCCATTAATGGAAGCCTAGGAATGACTTATACCAGTAATACGCCCTTACACACAAAAACAACTTTGGCCTTGAAGGTTGGACAGTATGAGAGCAGACTGTGTACTGAAACTAATATTTAATTAGACGTATGGCACCAGGTAGGATCAAACTCCTTCCTAACACAGGAGCAACCTGTCAGCTGAAAAACTAAGTAGAATAATAGCTTAAAACCATCTTTCGTGAATTGGCAATAACAAAGCATGGATAACATCCGCCCATACCAGAGTTTATAGGAAGGACTGAAAGAGGGGGAAACATAGCAAGAATCACAGGTGAGGTAGAGTCAGATAAAGCAAAAAAAGTAGACAATTTCATACTGAAGAGTGCAAATGCATATGCACCAACTATGAGTAAAATTTAAATGGTATCTCCTTCAAGATGCACTCAAAAAAATGTAAGAATAATCATCATAAGCATAAAAGTTATTGTGCAGTGCACAGCTTTTAAAATTAGCATAGTTGCACAATCTTTTTTTTTTCAATGTAGAAAATCAAACTTTTTGAACAATACCTTTAATTCATCACGTTTCCGAGACTTCAACTGAGAAAGTTGCGTCTCTGCATCATGTAAACGGTCATGAAGAGCTTTTTTCTCCGCAGAGAGCTTTGCAATTTCATCATCTCGTTCTGAGCGGAGCCATTCAAGCTGACTCTCAACTTCTTGAGCTTGTTCAGCTAGTTCCTTCTTTTCCCGAGAAAATCGATCCATCTCAGCCCTCATTTCAGACTGTTGAATCATGAAGTGCGTTAGACCTAAATTCTCCATTAGCAATTAACATGAGGTAACCACAGTATGTTATCAACTAAGACATGAAATACCTTCAATCGATTGTTTGTCACTTCAGATTCACTTAGCTTTTGTGATATAACAGATTTTTCCTTAGCCATATTAGAAATCTCAGTTTTGCTTTCTTCACGAACGCGAATAATTTCATCCTCGCTAGCGCACAACTGGTGCCATAGTGCAGCCCTATCAACATTTGCAAGTTCAGCAACTTCACGCATCATACTCAAAACAGGCCTGATAAACTCCTGCTCCTCACAGACCAAAGTAACCAATATATCCAAATCAAAATCTACTTCACGACCACTGTCAGTATTGCTAGTGGCACGGTCAACAAGCCTCTTCAGCATCCTCCCCCTATAAGATTCATTGGCAAACCATCTAAACATTATCATGTAGAGCAGTTTAACAAATTCTTTCACGCATGGATCTCTAGAGAGGGCCAAATTTTCAGCAAGGCCAAGAACAGAAGTGTAATCATCCCTCTGAGCTCCCAATTGCTCACAGGCATCTCCTTCTGTAGCACCATCTGTATGTTGGAAATTTTCAGAAACATATCTTCCATTATTGTTCAATCTTTGGGAAAGACGGCTTTGCAATACCAGGGCTACAGACTGAGCACTTATTGCACCTCGAGCTACAGCTCTCTCAAATGTTTGGGAAGCTTCAGCAACAAGGCAAGGAATAGATAACATCTCAAACAGTATATAAATATCAGAAAAATGACGACTAGCTTGATAAGCCTGCTCATCAATCACATGCAGCCCACTGGGAGAAGTGCCATGTTCTCCGAATAAGAAAATCCCACATGGAAGAGCTGAGCAATTGTCACCATAGTCATCGTCGCAATCAATGTCCCTAAGTATGGTTTCAGCAACATCCCCCCAACTATTTATAGTCTTACTCAAAAAATCAAGGACGCAAGGTGACACCTCAAGACCTAGATTTTTCAGCCTGACACGAACAGACCTAACCTGCATAAGGGGAAATCATGTTACAAATGCTTGAAACATTTGATGACTTGTCTGCTTACAACTTTTGCACACTAAACATCCATTTTTAAGTTGGCACCCTGTTTAATGATTTTGACAATACTAACAATTTCACAAGATGTAAAGCTCATTAAATGATGCAGCAAAGCATTATTGAATGATAGTAAAGAACAATTTTGCATAGACAGTGCATCAAAATCTAAACAGTGTAACATAGTGCAATTCCCAACTATTTATCTTCAAAGCTTACTGCTTCAGGGAGGTGTTGACATTGAGATGCCGCTTTGAATATAAAATCTATCGTTGTAGCAAGGGGTTCATCATTTGAGTCAGTCAAAAGCTCAAATGACTGAAAAAGAATGCGTTCCCAAACTTCACTACCACACTCCAATTGACTAAGAGCCCCAAAAACCTGAAAAATAGAACAGCATCAATAGGAGAAAACCAATGCAACCATATTCAGCGTTGACAGAGGTGGAAATGCAGCACAAGTGTAACTAAATTAGGATTGCTCCCTGAATTAATTAATGCATGTGATTAAACAATTCAAGTAAGGTATTTTGGAAAAAAAATATTAGTTTCTCACTGGTATTCGTAAAGCAGGTTCTGCATCTGTCTTTTGAAGACGCTCAAGAAGTGCATAGGCAGCAAGTGGGTGTTCTGACTGCTCAACCAATTTAGGTACCAAAGCAACCAGGTCAGCTTGCAAATGCTTAGGAGCTTTGTCCAATACAAGAGTAATTTTTTGTGCAGATTGAGGCCGACGTCTTGGTTCTGGACAGCCTTGAGGAACAGCCCCATCCAAAGCTCTTAATGAGTTTACAATCAAACCTAAAAGCTCCTCAGACTGTTCTGGCCACTTGGTCTGAAGTTTCAAATTCACAAAAATCAAAACCAAAGATATGTGTAACAGAATACACCTCTAACGGACATTAAAAAAAGTTGTACCTTTGAGCGAAATGATGCATTTTCTGATGCGGTCGCAGATGTCTCTGGTGGACAAATGGGATGTCCAGGAACAGCTTTTTCCTGAATACCATTCCCTTTTAAATCAGAGCTCTGCACAGCAGATGTATTACTGCTTTCTACAACAACTGAATCCAATCTCTCATTACCAGGAACTCGTGCAGACTCCATTGCCCCACTTTCTCTTTCACACTCAAGAGGACTAGCAGCTCCACTTCCATCCGGAGAAGGTTTAGAACATGCATCAACAGAATCAGCAACAGGGCCTACTTCAGAAGGTTGACAGCACTCAACCATTATATCTAATAGTAAATCTATGATAGCTTGCTGCAAAACTTTAACTCCCATCAGCAAATTCATCAAACTTGGGGAAGATTCATCAGCTTTGGTGGCCTTCTTCCCATCACAACTACCAGACAGCTTGGTAGGTAGAAGCAGGCGCTTCACTTTTGCAGGATCGTCAAGATAGACTCGGAGACCAGTAAGAAACCCTGCAATTGCACCAGCATCCATTAGAAGTTTCTCCCTTAAAGTAACTTGTGGCTGAGAAGGATTATCTCCGTATGTTAAATGGAATCCAGCTCTGGAAAGAAGATTTCTGAAAATATCTTCCTCATCTCCACTTATCCCTTCACTGTCTTCAGAGTCAATGAGCTCATCAGGGTCAGTTGTCAATGCATCTTGATCATCCTCTGATGCTAAAACCTGAATATTGAAGAAAAAAACAGATGATATGTCTGCAACCGTATGATAAGAGCAACCAAAATTTAATATAACCAGTAGGTATTATAAAATCCATAACAAAATCCCGATTTTACAACATGTGAGAAGCTAAAATGTAATACATATAACCATTTTTTATCTTTCACACAAGACATAATCATAATATATCATATGGCTCAGGTATGGGATAGAAATCTGCTTACAATTTTTTATTGTACAATAAGAAGTTCAAGGGATGCAAAATTATGAACTGAAGCATTAATCAACTTCTGTAACTCGTGACTTATCAGCTTGTTCCATGCATCTTATCAGGCTAATCACAAGCAAAAGTTCCAAGGAAGAGGCCATATTTCCTAATTGGCTTGTTCCGATCTTACATTAAAAATGAGTCATAAAAAAAGATATTATATGTTAAATTAGTGACATGTCAGAGGCAGAAGAGCCAGTTCAAATCAATAACTATGAATACAGGATAACATGTAGTCTCTTATCTAAAGTCAAGAATAGGTCATCCTATAGATGGTAGGAGGAAAGTCTTAAAACATGGGGCAAGAATATCTGGCCTCTATTAAATGATATTTGTATGTACAATATTTGTAAGTACAATGTAACACGAAGACAAGCAATCCATAAGGACTTACCTCTAAATCGGAAAACTCAAACCATGGACAGCAATCCAATATTTCACATACGAAAACAACAGTGTCACGAACAAGAAATCCTGCATCCACTTCTAACATATCAGACACCTTCATGAATTGCAAAACAGAATTATTCCACGTCTTTGTGCAGATAGAAGATTCTTTCCAAACTGTCTTGGTTGGGTTCTTTTGATTAACAACAGCCATCCTGTATCTCACCCAGAAATTTTTATCTGGATCACTACCAACAGCCTGGTCACTCTCTAAATAAATACATATCGTGTCAAACGACTCGTATACACCTGGGTCATGGAAAAGTAAGCTTAATCAACGAATAAAAACATAAAAGTTTACTACTGCTACTACTACCAGTGAATAAAATGCAGGAAATAATATATGTTTGCAAGAACACCTACCAATTCGAAGTTCACATCCACCAGCTTGAAAGAATTTACTGAAGATTTTTCGTGTCTCCATTATTTCCTTGAAAGACAGGAAATTCTCAACTTTCCATGTAAATGAACTTCTTTTGCCAGCATCCAGAGGAGAGCCACTGCTGCTCAACTCAGAATCATGCTCAGTAAAATCCTGCATTATTGATGTCTCCTTCAATATAAGAACTTCCGCAGAGAATATGACAGTGTCCTGGACAAGAAACCCTGAATCTTGATCAAAGAGACTGGTGAGAGTCACGAATTCACGCCAACCCCAATCCTTTGCAGCTTTTGAGTAGCGGTTCTGAGATTCCTTGGTGACAGATTTATCCTCCATCTTCTGGTTCACAACTGATAAACGATGACTAACAAAACAACTCCAATCACTGGAAGTATTTCTTGAATCTGTAACTTCAAGAAACACTGAAAGGTGACATGGTGGCTGAGACTGCCCTGATAGCATCAAAATCACATAAAAATTCATCAGACTCCATTTTTCAAAAAAAAACTAAAAGTATTCTCTGTTTTTAAATATACTGAGTAACTATTATATTCACACATCAAAACCCAATATCTGGATTATCAATTAAGCTAATGGTGGTATCAGTAGATATGCAACTACAAGCATGAAATATCAAATTCAATGAAAATTTCAAAGATAGAAAGGCTGATAAAATTGCAGCAAGAATGCCCTTTCAATTCTACCAATATAGACAATAATTGCACTAAAATGCGTACAAGATCACATCTAATGGAGTTTTGACTCACAAACACCGCAAATATTTAATAGCTAACTAATAAGCCTAAGAAAGTAGTTCACAGAAAATGAAAATAGATTTGCAGAGCGAAAATATTGCACACCTCGAGGGTAAACAATAAGTCGACAATCCCTATTACCAATCTGAAACCTCCGGCTCTTGATGCACAGCCCCGTGATTTTCCTCTTCTTTAGCAAATCCTTCAACCTAGTAAAATTCTCAATTCTCCAAGTGAACTTTCCAATATGCCCATCAGACTTCCTAGCACCACTCCCACTTCTCCCGGCAATCACAGAACCATTCTTGGAGAAGCTGCTAAACTCCTTGATCACATGAAATGAGGTGCTAAAAACTGCGGTGTCATCCACCAAAAACCCCGAATCCACACCTATAAAATCTGACATTTTCATGTAATCATTCCATCCCAAGCTGGTATTGTCACCGCTCTTATTATCAGCCGCAAACCGGCCATAAGAATCCCTATGCATGTGATTGGAACCAGGCCTCTGGTTCAACACAGACATCCTAAACAAACACCAACAACTCCTATCAGATAACACCACAGTCTTATCCGTGTCCTTGCTCTCCAAACACATAGACAAATACTCGACCCCATTCACAGAGCTTTGGTACACACTTATTCTCAAATTACACTCCCCCGCAGGGAACACCGGGCTCATTATCTTCTGTGTTTTGATCATCTCCTTAAACAGACTGAAATTATGCACTTTCCAAGTGAACTTACCACTCAACACATCAGACACAGGACCCGCAACAACGGAGGAACTTGTCGAGGACGAGGATGAAGAGGAGGACTGCAACTCATTGTTGTCCCGGGTGAAATTAACGGACTCATTGAGAATGAGAATATCCGCAGTGATCAAAACGGAATCCGTATTGAACAGGTATCCCAATTTGGGGTCGAAAACAGTGGAAGAGGGTGTGAAATCACACCACCCGTGCGATTTCTTCTTACTGGAGAATCGGTGCCAGGAATCGCGGTGAATGGTTTTGGAATCGTCGGCGACGTTCACGATTGCCAACCTATAACTCGCGAAACAGTCCCATTTGGAAGAGGAGGTACCGCGAGGGTCCATGATTTGGAGGTAGATGGAGATGTACCCTGGAAGCGCCTGTGAGTCACCCTTGGGATATATTAGCAACCGACAATCGTAACCGCCTACCTCGAAGTATTTGCTCCACAGTGCCCTAGCCTTTATTCTCGGGAAATTGTGCACCGTCCATCGACACACAGCGGAGTACTCGCCTCGCCGATCCACCGCCACCGTCTCCTGAGCGCCGCCGCCACCGTCCCGTGACCCTACCGCCAGGTCCTCCGCCGCAGCAGCGGATGATGACGACGATGTCGTCGCCTCCGTGAACGATGGCGTGGAAGATAGCGAAGGAACTGCCTCGGCCGAAGCTTGCTTCATTGTTTCGTTTTCCTTCTGTTCGTTCCTGTTCTTCTTGTTCGTGTTAGTAGTTTTCTCACGAGTATTGAAATCTTGGACGCAGAGAGAGGAGGCAGAGAGATGTGGTGCAAGCGAGAGAATGAAAGCACACACAAACAGGTTTGGACAACGTGGGCGCAAGATAGCACAGTGCGCCTCTTTCTTTTATCGCCTCATCCCTCCTGGCGTATGATAATAATCTTGCGCCTTTGTTTCTTCATTCTGTTTTCATAGGGTAGGTTACAGTGCAAGCAAAACTAGGTTTCTTTCTTCATGCTAACCCTTTTTATCCGTCGGATTAGTACAATTGATGTAATCAGTGGCTCTCGGCTTGGGCCATTATGAGTGCACGTAGTTTTTTCTTCTTTCTGTTTTCATAGGATAGGTTGCAATGCAAGCAAAATTAGGTTTTTTTCTTCATGCTGACTCTCTTTAGCCGTTGGATTACTATATGAATGTGATCAGTGGCTCTCCGCTTTGGCTCATTGTGCGTGCACGTGGTTCTGGGAGGATCTGGATCTTCTGTTCCACAACAACCACGTCATGCGGCAAGTTCGGGTTCGAAGTTGTATACGAATAGGGTGGATCGCATCGCATTGATTCCCACGATATTTCCTAGTCTGGGATACGCATTTTCCACCGTTTGATTTTCCACCGTTTGATTTTCCTTAAACCATCATGGTTGAAATTAGGTTTGACTTTTTTGCTTCCTCTTCTTTTGTTGGGTGCTGGTATATGTGATGTCATGTGAATCATACCATTATGCAAATTGTTTTTTTGGGTAAAATTAAACTTTATCAAAATTAAACTTTATGAAATTAGTCTTATGAAGAGAAAAATAAAAAAATTAAGGTTTAATTAAGCTTTAAATTATTTTTAAATTTAATTTTTTTAATTAATTTTTTATAATATAGTAAATATTAAAATATTTTGTATTTTAATTAAAATATTATTATTTAAAACTTATAAATTATAAAATATAAAATTGTAAAATTAATATGATTTTTCCATAAAAAATTTCCAAATACTTAGTCATGATTAGATAGTCTATGAAAGTATATTTGTGATAGATACAAAAAGTGTGTAAAAATGAATACAAAGTTAAATCTAAACAAACATATTATTGGTGTGATTAATATCAAATTTGCTGTCTTTTATGTGAAATTTGTGGACATATAATTAATAATTATCATGACAATATAATGAACACACAAAGAAGCAATCATAGTTGTTATGAGATATATTGAAACATATTGAACACTGGTTTATGGAATAAAGCATGAAAATAAATACTTAAAAGAAAATTGTGCATCAACCTTCTAGAAAAAACAACTTGAATGATTTTAAGGAATATAATACGAGTTTTATATCAATTTAATCTAAGAACGTTAACAATTATATCAATAAAAAAATTAGCATTCTAAGACTTTGAATATACGTGCACAAGAGCTATAAAGGAAAGAAACATGGAAATTTCATACTAGGAAAGAAAATCATCTCTTTTGGTTTGAAGTCTTAGCAAAAGATGTGAATTCTTTTGATGGAAATAATATTATTTGATAAATTTAATTAAACATTAAATGGTTATCTTTTTATATATTTAAAGTGTTCATGTACATATGTATATATACACATGTATCAATAACTAAATATAACCAAACTCTCTGACCATTCTAGCACTAATAATAAAGATAAATGTTACAATATGACCGATTTTTTCTTACGATTTACTATTAAAAATAATCATCATGGTTGTCACATTACTCGAATTAATTATCTATTTAAATTTTACTACAAAACATATTTTTTTTTATAAATGAAATGATTATATTTGAATGAGCATTCACAATTACTATATATATTCAGTTGTATTTGAATGCTTACCTCTTAAGAAGTAATGAAGAAACATACAAATGTGGTAATATATCTTAAACATCATTGACAAAATGAAATTATACCCTTTATAAGATGATATGATCAATATCACGTAAATAAGTCCAATAAATTTGTGAATTAAGATTGAAAAATGTCATATTAAAATTACAATCAAGAAAACAAGACAAATATTATAAATACACGAAAAAACTTGCACAAACATATATGTTTTATATTTTACGTAAAAGCCTACAAACTTATATAATCTTTGTGTCTTAGTTTTTTTATATATCGCAGAAAAACAATGTAATACCCTAAATTAATTGAATTTGCACAAAAGTATTCATTGCATATTCTCTTTATATATCTTATTTATTTGTACTCAAAGGTGACAGTAAAAATATATTTAAAATCCTTAGTTTCAGTGAGATATCAAGAAGGGATCTCCAATCATGACTTAGGGTACTCGCTTGTTTACTAGAAGAGACATTGTGTACATGATTAAAAAAAATTATTATAGGAAAAAACCTTTAAAAGTTTTTCAAATGAAAACTGGATATAACTTAAAAGCTAAAGTAAACAAATAAAAATATTTTATGTCTTTTGCTTTCTTTTATTAGTGTAATAAGCTCTTCTGAATCTATAATATTACTAATAACTTTAATATTTTGTTGATTGACATGCAATATATGTTTGTCCTTTTGTAATTATTATAAATTAAATATTTATATGCTCCTTACTTTGATATTCTTCCTCCTAGCATATATTTGGTGCCTTTAATTAAATTATTTTTTCTCTATTTGTTTGTACATAAATTTGGAACTTTTGTGTCATTGTACGTTGTAGTTTTAATTGTTAGTCAATCAAGAAAAAGGTGTGACTTTTAATTTGAGTAGGCAACAACTTTTATAAATGTTATTGATAAATGTTGTATGCGTGAGATTGGAAATAAATTTACATTGAATGAGCATAGATAAATGATTCTCACTAACCAGAAATTGAAACGTCTCTTCCCAAAAGCACATCTTGTTAAATTATGTTAGATTCATCCTTGTAATAACTCAATTTTGATAATGCTTAATGATACATGTATGGAAAATATAGATAGACGTGATTTTTATTTATTTTTTGTTTAGACTAGACATGAGCAATATAGAAAGGTGTTTCACTCAACATGAAATTTACACATAAACCATATTACTCAAAAGATCAACATAGAAAATCTATATTTTATGATGATAATGTGTTTAGAAATACTTTCAGTAAGAAAAGAATAAGGAAAGCTACACCATGTAGAACTCAGGAAAACCAATGACATACATAGATGGAGCATTGGATGATGATTTGCAATAAAAATATAGAGAAATCCTTAAATAAGAGGAAATCATTTGGCACCACAAGTTTAGGGATAAATTGATTAATTTTAGGGGTCCTAATACATTAATTTTCAATTCTCAAACCATTTATAGGCACATGAGAAGTTGTGTAAAAAAGCTAATATCATGAAAGTGGAAACTAAAAAATATTTCATAATTAAAGTTCCTAAGTTTTCTACAAGTGATCATTCTACCCATGCCTTTTAATTGTGTTTCAAGAGTTATCAAACTAAGAAAATTAACTCCTAAATTTATTAGAGATTGTCATATTTTCAAAATAATAAGTATTTGCTCATTTAGTGAAGTCATATCACTTAAGACTTTGTTACGGTGTTGTAATCGAGATATATGTTTTTACTTAGATATGTGTATACATATATGAAATGGTTGAATTAAATACATATTAAATGAACATGTGATTAAATATGATGAATGGGTATGCATGATGTTATATATTGCATGGACACCTCTAGTGATGTAGTATCAATTGTGATCGTAGTTTTTATAATATAAATTGTATAGATTAATATGAGATTGAGAAACTTAACCAGGTTCTTACATCAAGTTTTGCAAACTACGATGGAGTTATCCTGACATAAGAAGCCAAACTTAGATTACCAATATCGTTTTTTATGAAACACGTAAGACATACTTCATATGTATTTTTTAAAAGACATTGAGTATGACAAATTATTCTAATGTCAATGAGACAAAATTGAATTTTTCTGTAATATTATATTGTGAATCAAACACAATTTGTTGTTATTAGTGTGTTTTATTATCTAAAAATATATATGTGGATATATTTGTTGTTTAGTATACAAATATGTAGTTATTTATTACATGCGGTCTTTATTTGTATAACTTAGCTTAGAATTGTGAATATTTGGAAAAAAAATAGTTGATTCTTGCATTTTGTATTGTAAATTATCTATATCTATTAATAAATTAATTGTTTTTGTGACATCACATTTTGATGACATAAACTACTAAAATAAAGTATATATATATATATATATATATATATATATATATTAATATGTATATATATTAATATGTACATTGTTGAAAATTTTAAATGCAATAACAAAATTACATTTACAATTAGAATAATATAAAAAAAATCATATACCTTAAAGGGTTAATTACACCATTTTTTAATTTAACAACAACTTGAAAATGTTGTCTAAAGTAAAATTGTGACTCTAGCTCAATACAAATGGTTGGATTGAGCTTTTACCACTGAATAAAAAATTATCTAATAATTAGGATGCAATTCTTTCTATTCAAGATTGTAACAATTAAAATGTCATTATATCAATTTTATAAATAAATACATTTAAATATATTTAATTACAACGTTATTATAATTAATTTTTAAAATAATTACTGTGTAATTATATTTAATTAGCATATGTATTTTTTTTTCTTTAAATTTTATTAGTAAGATTTTTTTAAAGAGACATTCGTTTATATACGTAGTGAATATACAAGTAATAAATGTTTTTATCATTTTATTCGTGTTGGTGTAATAATAAAGAGAATTTCATCGCTCTAAGTTTGGATTCAAATTTTATAATTGAAATATAGATTAAATATATTTTTGATTTTTTAATTTTAATAAAAAATTGAAATTAAATTTATTTTAAAATATTGATCAATTTATTTAGTCTATTTAACATTTCAAATTTATTTTATGATAATATTTGATTAATTTAGATTATTTATCACATTTTTATCAATTATTAGTTGAGACTAATTTTAATTTTTATTAAAAAACAAAAATATATTTTATCTTTAAAATATTATTATATCTATGCAAAGAATTGAAGTGTATCTATAGGTTAATTAAATAAATTGAGGTGTTAATTTAAAATAATATTAAAATTATATATATATATATATATATATATATATATATATATATATATATATGTGTGTGTGTGTGTAATTTTTATTGTTCTGTTTATACGTTAGAATTAAAGAAAAGCGAAAATTTGTATAAGATTTGTTTGAATAGCTACATTGATCAGAAACGTTGGTGATTTTTTTTTTTTTTCCTGTCTCTTGTTTTCATATTTTTTTCTTTTCCAATTATTTATTCTCTTTAGTTTCTTTCCGATCTGTTAAACACCATCTCGAGGGTGTCTCTTCTCTTCCCATAGTCTCTTATCTTCTGAGGAAAAATGAGTTGTCTCTGTTCCTTTCCACAATGCTTCAGCGTTGTGTTTCAATTAAAACCTTCGCTCCACTAAAAACTAAAATCAGCACTCAAATTCCAGTGTTGTGTAGTGAGATTTACCTGAAGGTTGAGAAAAACAAGATTTGCAGAAAAAAATGGCGCGCGCGCACGCACCTGAAGGGGAAAGATCGACGAGACTAGAAAGACTTGGGTCTTATAATACGAACCGTGGTACGTTCATTTTGCCATTCTTTTATTTCTTCCACTGTTTTAATTTCTTGATGTACTTGTAAAAGTTTTTCTCTCTTCATATCATTATTTAATATTTACAGCATTGATTATTTTTTCTCAATGGACTGATGTGTTTGAACTTTGGATTTTTCTGTTCATTTTCACTTCCGAGATTTGTTATAAGCGAAACATCTAAGCAGAGAATGAGTAGTTGCCATTTGAAGAGTACTAACGATACTAGAATATATAAGGTAACAGTATCTAGACAAAATTTGTACGTTAACTAGTGTTGGTTTGGAAGATTCCAACTAAAGTACTGTGGTAAGGAATATGGATTGAAATATGTGAGGAGGTAAAGTGAAATACGCGAGGAGGTGAAGTTATGCAAGAAAACAGAAATGTTGGGAAATTGTTTTGTTTGCAGGTTTTCAAGAGTATAGGAGGTTACAGAAGGAAAAATGAAACTATTTTAGTCCTGTTTGGAATTGTTGAGCTGAAGTTGGTGCACTCGCAACACAGCCCCATTTAGAGCTACTGCTTGGCGAAAAAATGGTCCATTCCTCGCATCGTTTTCATTGAGAAGGAATACAATAGGATTCCTAAAAAAAGAAAAATTATAAACTTATCAAAGCTATACATAATGAGAAAATATTTACCAATAACGATAAGAATAGAGTTTTAGTTATGTATTACTTAAAGGAGGTAGTGAGAAGGGATACAATAAGATTCCTAAAAAGAAAAAAATATAAACTTATCAAAGCTATACATGATGAGAAAATATTTACCAATAACGACAAGAATAGAGTTTTATGTATTACTTAAAAGTTAATGTGGTTAAATCTTAATTCAATCATAATATTTGTATAGCAGTATATACTATATATGTTTAAATGTATGGAGTGGTGTGATTAGTAAAGAAATTTAAAATGAAAGTAAATTGTAGAATTTAGTTTGGCTAGAACTTGTAAGCTTTAGATTGTTTAAGTAAGATGGATAGAAAATTAGAAATAATTAAATGAGAGAAGTGAGCTTATAAAAGAAGGGGTTTTGTAATCGAAGAAAAGAGTTAAGTTTTTTCCTGTTCATTAACAACACCGTAAGCTATTCTCTGCTTCGTTATTCTCTTTTTCTCTCAACATCCAATTTCTTCTCCTTCTCCTACCTCCTTCCAATACAGTTCTAATTTTTCCCAGTGTATGACGTTGAAGCCTCCAAATTGGTAGAAACAAGAGTCTAAACATCAAATCTGGTGAATTTTAGCTTGGATAGTTTTCTTTATTTCTTTTACTTATAGTTGCATGCAAGAGTTTATGTCAATGAATAGTTTTTTGAGAGCACAATGAAGGTTGAGGTAAGGGAAGTTAGTAATTGTATTTAAATTATTTGAACTGAAATACTTGGGTGATTTAATGGTATTGATTTGTTAAAGATGTAAACGATATATTTTAGATACTTGAGAAATTATTGAATTGCCAATGTGGAAATGTTCAGAATTGATAATTCTTATATGATAATAAGGGAGAGTTAGAATGTTATTGTAAAATGTAATTGCTTTATTTCAAGTTTAGTTTGACATGTGTGAAACAAAGAAGAGATAGTCATAGAATTTGAATTAATGATGAAATTGAATTAGATCACCTAGTTTTGATTGGTTTGGCCATTTAAGTGAGGGTCACGTGATAGATTGAATTGATTAAGATTTTGATTCGTTTCAGTTTTTAAACTTGTAATAATGCTTCCACATTATTTTGGTAAGTGCAAGATCTTTTAGATAGTTGTTATGTAGATTGAGTTGCTGTCATTTGCATATCTTGTTCAAGCGAGATAGAGGTTGAATGCTCGACTTCCAGTTTTGGAGCTCCTTGCTCATGTGAGAGAGTATTGCACAAGCGATGACAATTTGTCATTTAAGTAAAGAAAGGACTGAATGCAACCTCTATTGTGTTATAGAATATCGCTCAAACCTCCTTCAAGTGATATTCTCCTATTTTAAAGATGTTTTGACTTGTTTGTAGATAATTCTTAAATGATAATGTTTATAATTTGATTCTATTATAATAAGGTGGTTGTTGTGTGATTTTATTTTATTGTTATAATTGAATAAAAGTGAGTAATTGATGAATTTAATGTGTTTGAAAAATGTTTGAGATGAAATATATGATATGATTGTGTGAATGTTAGTTACCTAGGTATTAATATGGTTTAGTTTGAGTACAGTGTGATTATTGAGTTATGGAACTCTCACAAGAATAAAATATTCAGAACTAACAAGTCATGTAGATTAAGATATCTGTTAGTTAGATAGAAGCCGATGAAGGTTCTTGCAATGTTTGATAGAGTGTGTGCCAGGAGCTTCCCTGATTGTGAGTTGTTGTGGATGTCCGATAGACTTTAGTCATAAGTCAAGTATAGTTTTAGGAGGACTTATTTCAATTATTGCCTTTCGAAAGTCGTCCAGTTTTGGATTTTTTTTTTTGTAAATATATTTGTGATGCCTTTGTGGAAATATAGAGTTGGATGTGGATTTTTAGTAGACGAATAATGTGGTTGTGGACCTTTGGTGAGGTAATAACTAGGGATGTTATTCTTTGGTGGTCTTTGTTGAGGTAGAGAATGTGTTTGGTGTTATGGATGATGTTGTCGTACCTCTATATAATATTTACTTATTAAATTAAATAAAGTGTATGTCTTATTTCTTTTTTGTTAACTTATTCTCTTTGTTATATTATAGTTTAGCTATAGTGATGAATGTGTTTTAACATGTGCACAGATAATGACGATGATGACTGCCACAAACGTGGACTTAGGTGTTATACTGCACATTACTTTATATTAGAAATACTTTATATAATAATTATTTTTGGAAACTAATCTTTCTGGATATTTTATAAATCCTTTTGGTATATATATATTTAGATTCAGGTTTTAGGTTTTATTTAAGTTATATAGTTAGAGACATTACAATAACTATTATAATTTTCTACAAAATTAGAATTCTGGATAAAATTATAATAATAACATATCAACATTTTCTGTAAAAAGTTATACATAAAATCAAGACTTACTACTAACTAAAATATGGAAAGAGTTCATGTTTACGGTATCAATATCAATCTCCAACACTAGTTGCTCTATCATATGGATATCAGAAGAGCAAAACAATCAATTTTTGTTTGAATTGGTACGAAGCCAGAATTATGCAAGAATGATACCCTCAGTGTTATAGATGTGGTTGAATTCATTTGGTATCATGTTTTCACGGTGACATTATTCAACCCCTGTAATAAGTACGATAATGTTCATGAATGGTTAGTGTAATAATCCTAGAATAGATGGATTTCAATTATTTACCACACTGCTTCTGTGAATTTTGCCACTTTCATTCCAAATTAGCGGGCTTGCTGAAATGCATGATCATAGACATTTGTTTAACATCATTCCAAGTCGGGAACTGTTTGATGACTAACTGAACCTGAAGCAAGAAATATTTTCAGCAGCTTATATGTTGTGGATTAGAGATTACTCTCACGGTAGAGGTGCTTGACATAGAAACTTAAATGTGGAGAATTTCTTGGTGTATGGTGATAGAGTGCATAAAGTATCGTGAAGATTTTGAATTGAGTGCAGAGATCGATCTCTGGTCATGCAGTGTTATCATTTGGAAGAGTAAGTGAGAGAGGCAAACTGCAATTGGAAAAGTGGACTGAGGCAGAAGTTCAGTTTCACGAAACAGTTCATACATTTGGTTCCTGTCACGCCATGAAATAGTGATAAACCATATATATACCAAGAACAGTAATGCTCAAATGTGTTGCCAAACTTGCAATTTTTTTTTTAGCTTTTAATTTCTCAAGGCTGATCGAGAGGATCCGGTCTTCCATTTTGCAGGGGTGAGAGGGCGTTTTTTATACCTGTTATATACAAAGGGAAGAATGGGGTTAGGTTAGATTTTACAAGTTGTATATTGTATTTCTACATTCTCCTCGTGAAAATAGAATGTTTTGTAGAATAGCCAAGTAGATTTATATTTCTGCTAAAATGGCACAGTAACTTATCATCAGATTTAGAATTATTTTAAACTTTGAAATCTTTAACAGAAGTGACACATCTTGACATGAAAACCGGTGTCATAATGTCTTTGATATTTATGAACCCAATGGTTGAGTTTTTTTTTTTTAGTTTGATCAGTGAAACTGTAAATAAAGTATTAATAGAAGATGGGTAAATAAGATATTGAAATCTAGTAGAACCCAAGTATTTTGATTATTTAGTGGGTTTAAGATATAATGATATCTTACTCTAACAAAGAAACACTATAATAATAGCTTTAAACCATAACTTGGTGTTTCTTAACGCTAGCAATTGGGGCTTACAAGATGTGCAACATTATGAGTTGCAAAATGAGACACTACGCATAAATAGTTGAATTAGTGTGTTCTTGAGATAGTATAGAACCTTATAATTTGATTTCTACGTTACAACTCCATAGTACATTATGAAGTTCTAAATGAGACTGGTTTTTTTTAACCGAAGCCTTTTTAAAACTTATGTTTGATATTGGAATTTACAGTATGAAATTTTTTGGCAATATCTTGTCCTGCATCTGCTCTGCTTTTCTGTCAATTTCTTTTTATTTTCTGAATCCTCTATGTCAATTTCTGTCTTGTTCAGCGTTTCTTTTATTTAAATAAAGATGATTAATCCCCATCATCGTCATAATAATAATAAGAATGTTATATTCAATCGCTGTATTGGAAAGCGAAACAGATAACTTGGGATTTATCACAGGGTATAAGCTAACTCACATTACTCGTTAACATGCTAGCTGTCATAATTAGCTAAACTATCAGTCACTTTCTTAGATAGAAGTAAACATTGAAAAAAAAAATTCTGCAATCGTCTACTTTAGAATATTAACATAATTTCTTTAATTTTTTATATATATTTTTTTCTTTTAACTTACTTATAAATATATTTAAATATTATTTTTATTTAGATTAAAATACTCCGTAATTCTCATATTTTTTTTAAAATTTGAATTTGATTTTCATCTTAATTCCTCTTAATACAATGCTAATAAGGTTAAATATGTCTTACATATTAATTTATGATTTTTCTTTTAGTTTTTTTTTTAATTGTCACATGTTAAATCAGTATTATGTCACATGATATTGTTAATGTGATATAACATCATGTCATTAACTTAATCTCAATTTAGTTTCTATATCTGTTATTAATCTCAATTTAATCATCCTATTTGTCATTATTTTAATATCAATTTAGTCTCAATTTTTGTTGAAATTAACAAATTTCGTCACTCTCGATAACAAATATAATTTTTATGAAAATTTTATATTCATATTTTTATTAAACTTGATATTTCTGGAATTATTTTCAAACTAACTCTATTTAAAATAATCGTTGACAATATTAAGTTTATTTAAATTTATATATTATATTAAACTTTATTTAAAATTTTCTTTAAAATTATAAATTTAAATTTATTTAAAAAGAATATTTTAAATAATTTTATATACAATAAAATTGGTTCATTTAACAAAATTAAGACCAAATAGAGATTAAGTCAATAAAATATAATAACTAAATTGAGATTAAATAATAAATATAAAGACTAGATTGAAATTAAATCGATGTTATTATATATTTAATACGATTAGTATACCACTATTAGAAATAATCTAATTGTTATATATTTAAAAAAATATTCTAATTGAAACCAATCAAAATGTGATGATTGAATTAAAATTTTTGAACAAATATGAAGACTAATAAAGTATTTTTAACATTTTATTTATATATTTCAAGTATTTTTATTTTTATTTTTAGATTTTAGTTTTTAATTTTAAAATATTATTTTGATTTCTTTTAACACTTGGTTTATTTATATCATAAATATCATATTAAGGTAAATAAAGAATGATTTTTTTTAAATGTAAATAAATTAAAAGTGATTCATTTATTCTTCACTTCAGGATTTTGTATATGTAAGTAGTTCAATCTTATAAACATTTTCTTTAACATTGTTAATAGACTAATCATCAATTTTACAAATAGGTTACACAAACAATAACAGATTAAGAATGACCAATAATTTTTTTCAAAAAGGTAAGATCTTATTTCCTTTATTATTGATTCAATTTTTTCTTTATTTTTCTTAGTATTATAAGGTTGGGTTGGTAGGCTGAAAGAGCGGGTAGAAGAAGAAAAAAATTATAAAAGTCAATTGACAATTACCAATGTTGAAGTAATGTAAAGAAAAGAAGGTGTTGAAGTTTTTGAGAGTTTTATCAATCTGTTTAGACGTTTTTGGATTTTATATATATATATATATATATATATATATATATATATATATATATATTTTTTTTCTTTTTTTTTTATTTATTTATAAAAAAATACCTTTATGTAAAGGCAGCTATTATCTTACATCTAGTTTTTATTTATTTATTTAGGGGTTTAAATTAGTCAAATTTAGTTTTAGTTGGTTATAGTCAATTTGCCCAATATATAGTGTTGTTGGTGATTTCCTTTTTGTGTGTGTTTTACTTATTTTAGTCTTTGTATGTAAATTACAAATTTCACTATTATATTAATATAGTATTTTTACTTAGGATTCAAAACTAACCAATTAATATTAATTTTTTTAATATTCTATTATTTTATAACGATTGTTTTTTATTCAATACCATGTAGTGAAAGTGTTTTAATTAATTTTATAAATTAAACAATGTTTATAATAATAAAATAAGTTTTGTAATTCATTTATTTTTATTTGTAAATAAATAGAATTAAACTATAATTTGGAGAAGACTCATTTACAAAAATAAAAAATAAATATAAAAATTAGATTGAATATAAAATAATGATACACACACGACTTCATCATATGATATGACACACATTTAACGTGTGAAAAAAAAAACTTAATTTATTTTTAAATAATAAAAAAATAAAATAAAAACAAAATAAAACTACCAACTCACACGTAACATAATTTCGTTGGTACAGATCTAATTGCAATGTTTAAACAAAAATTTGGAAATAATTGAATTTTAGCCAATACTTTATTTTGAGAGTCGAAGATGTTATGTAGTGAGACAATTTATTTATTTAGAAAATTTATAAAATAAATTATAAATTTGAAATAAAGGATATTTTGAATCCTTAAAGTTGAAAGATTTTGAATTTTACAAAAAAAATTAAAGTTTAAAGTTTTTCGTATTCTTTTTCTTTGTGGTCTTTCTTTTCTATATTTATCTTTTTCTATTATTTTTCTTTTTATTTATTTATTTCTTTTCGGTCTTTCTCTATTTCTTTATCATAAATGCTAAGAGACGGAAAATATGAGTAAAACACTATAAGTTTAGAAGGAAATCTATAATATCTAAAAATGGAAACAAAATAATTGTCATATCGTATCGAGAGTTTATATTTTGTCTTGGCCAGTATATTTGTACAGTACCTCCAACAATAACTAATATGCATAGTTTATATTGAACATTTTTTTATGGAAAAAATGTCTTTATGATACACTAGAATCGTTATAGACATGTCTAATAATATTTCTAAATTATTAATAAGTTAATTTTTATGGTACAAAACATTCATTATCATTAGAAGACGGTGAAAAAGAAGAAGAATTTATTATTATTTTTTATTTCTTTCAATATTATGGTTCTTTTGTTGAACACTTGAAAATAATGTGTTCATAACCTAAATATTTATGAAATTTGATCTTCAATAATTTATAAAATATGTAAAAAGGATATAAGAATGAGAATAAGTTTAAACTTACCTTAAGTTCTCATACTGAGCTTCAAAAGATTTTGAAAGTTGATTAACTATGTTTTAAGAAATGTTAGTTATGGACTTTTATTTTATTAAATAAACGTTATGTAAAATATATTTATTGAGACATCATTATTCTGATTCATGCATGAGATAATCATCAAAGTCTACAAAAATCGAGATCAGATCTTCTACTGATCTTTTTGGTGATGTTCTCAGTAAAACATTAAAAATACATTGTTTTAATATTTTAAATATTTTTTTATTATATTTTTAAATGTCAAAATTAGTAGTAATTGTTATATTATGAAAACACAATCCAGAACAACACACCAACATCAAATAGAGAATCCAAATACCAAAAAATCATTATCCCAATAACTATTAATTAATCCATACTTTTCTCACACGTTTATAGTCATGTCTTTTTTATCATTTAACAATGATAAATTTTGATTTGGTGAATTGATTCTTTGAATAAATTGGACACATGAAGAAACATTGTCTTACATGTAATGTTTATTTTTATAAAATTTAACTTTTTAATAATAGAGTTTAAAATGCCTCGTGTAAACTAAGAATTCAAAAATCAACGTTAATTTATCTATACCTGAATTTAAAAGTAAGATAAAATATTATGTAAAGGAAATTTAAATTTGATATTTTAATTTGTCGAAGATTTTGATTTTTTTTATCTAAACCTAACGTTAGATATTTTTACGCAGATTTTTATAATAAATTTAAATTACTTTCGCAATTTAATTTTTTGTTCTTCTAATTTATAAATTGCATTTTACAATTTTTGTTACTTAAAGAATCATAAGACAAAAACAAGAAAAAGAAAGTTTGATAAGAATGGGTTATAATGTTTGTGACGAAAATGCCATTTTTGCAAGGTGGGGACCGTATAGTGTAGAGTTTCCGTCGGAATGTGATGTGACCTCGTTCCGTTATCCATTATGCTACTACGTGTAAATAATTGACGGCAACGAGACGTGTGTGTGGTGTTATTAACGACGATAAATCGTGATACCCAGTCTCATAATTTAATCAGTGAAGATGTATTTGTGTGTTCTGTAACTAATATTCGATTTAATTAATTAGATGCTAATGCATTTTGTTAAAATCGACATAAGTCTTAATTTCACTGATTAATATTTATATGAAAATATTTCATTTATCAAGTAAAAGGGATCAACATTCTAAGCATATATTTAGTTTTATATATGTCTTGATAAGTCCTGTTCAAAAAATCAAAAATAAAAAAAATAAATTAATAAAAAATTAGAGAAAAATTTATAATTAAAAAATATAATCAATTATATTTGTAAATATTATATTATTATTATATAATTAAATAGTTTATAAATAAAGTTAAATATGTTTTTTAGTTTTCAATTATTTAAAAAATTGTATTTCTTTTTAAACTAAAACTAAAACTAAAACGTATAACTAATTTGTGTCTGTCTACAAAGTTATGTAAAATATTTTCTTTGATGTGAATGTTATATTATACTCTATCGCCAAATTTCATTTATTATATAAAAAACGTATTTGTTTATCAAGAAGATAACTTATATCATTTTCATTAAATGCAATACAGTAATATGGGGATGAAATTCTAATTCTGAAAATAGTGTGAGGAACAACAATATATTTAATTCTTATAGATATAATTCAATATCTTATTAATATACATTGTTATATGATAAAACATAAACACTAAAGTTTATTTGAAATTAAAATAAAGTTAATTGATTAATTAATTTATTAATAGATGTTTTTATGTAATAATAAAATAAAAATATTTAAACAATTAATAACATAATTTATTTTAATATATTATATTTTTAAATGTAATTTTTGGTTTGATACTAACTTTTTATTTTCATTTAAAATGTATTTGAACTCTAATTCATATTTTAAAAATTATTTTTAAGAACTTATTTTACAACTTGTTTTTTAAATATACACTAAAATTTATTTTATTACATTAATGACATCTAATACAATTTTTTTACTTGTTTTTCAATTTAATTTTTTTTTCCTTTTCATTGTATTGTCTTTTAAAAAATTAGGTTAATTATGCTTTTGTCCGAAAACTTTTGCTGAAAATTGGAATTAATCCTCTCCTAAACCTGAGCCCAATTTAGTTTTTAAATATTAAAAATATATGAATTTAGTTATTTTAATCAAATTTTATTAAGCTCACTAAACATTTCAAGAACGTTTCATGATAATACAGGTAAACAACTCATATACTATCATAAAACACGTTTGAAATCTAAAATAAATTTAACAAAATTTGATTCAGGTAACTAAATTTGCATATTTAAAAAGTTTTGAGATTAAAATGAATTATTTTTTTTTAAAAGCACTAATTTTAATTTTCACTGAAATTAAAAGATTAAAAATATATTTAACCCACCAAGAAAATATAACACTAAGGAATTTCTCTTTTTACTTTGTTCCAACAATTTGAGGAACAATTATAATTAAACATACTGTAAATAATGTTAGGAATCCAAGTGTGAGTCTAAGTCCCACATTGACCAGTATTGAGAAAGTAGAGCACCATATAAGGATCAAGGCCCATAAACCCATTGCCTTAAGGTTTTGGGTTGAGAGTGGTGTCAATGTCTTATGTGGTTGGGCTCAGGTCTCATTGGTGTTGTTCTCCCCGGTGAAACCCCCTCTGTAAAACCTGACAAAGTGGTATCAGAGCCGATGGTTAAAATCGGTTCAGACGAGTGCATGTCCCTGTATCGAAAGTCTTCCTGGCAAAGAGTTCCAGGTAAGCGTGTCCCGTTAAGATGAACGGCGGTACGAGAAGG
>Ga0214542_1003617_pt1 | contig 31334 bp, 12 predicted proteins | sample CNSS1metaG_FD_160096 | JGI IMG/M metagenome (GOLD analysis project Ga0214542, IMG submission 160096) | Root nodule microbial communities from cowpea collected in UCLA plant growth center, Los Angeles, California, USA - CNSS1 | ecosystem: Host-associated > Plants > Roots > Nodule | place: USA...
ACTTGCATCTCTGAATCATAAAGTCCCTTTCTCCATCTTGTTTCCAGATACCCCTCTCTTTCACATTTCTCCTCGGGTTTTTGGTTGTGTATGTTTTGTTCACGACATGTTTCCAGGTCTCGAAAAGTTTTCTTCTCGTGCTCTCAAATGTGTCTTCTTGGGCTATTCCTGACTCCAAAAATGGCACCGGTGTTACTCTCTTGAAACCAAGAAATACTGCATGTCTGCCAATGTTACATGATCGGCTTGGTCACCCTCATCTGTCCAAGTTAAAATAAATGTGTCCTGAACTTAGTGGTTTTCAAACCTTAGAATGTGAGTCATGTCAACTAGACAAACATGTTAGATTTGCCTTTCCTAAAAGGTCTCAATTACAATGTAAATCTAGTTTTTCTATCATCCATTCCGATATTTGGGGACCTAGTTGTATTTCGTCTTTTGGGTTTTAGGTATTTTGTTACTTTTGTCGATGAATTTTCAAAATGTACTTGAGTTTACTTATGAAAGATCGTTTTGAATTGTCATGCATCTTCACATCCTTTTTACACGAAATCAAGAATCAATTCAGTAAGTAATCAAAATCTTAAGAAGGGACAATGATTGCCTAGATATACTAACTATTTATACACTACTGTTTTTTGGAAGAATTTTTATTGTTGTTAAGAATTTGATTTTGGATATTATGTACTTTACGGTGTTGATGTTTTAAAATTTGAATTGTAGAATTATATTGTGTTAATTTCTTTTGTTATTTCATATATTAGTTTGCTTGAAAGGGTTCAAGTCATATGCGACACACACCGTGGTTCCGGGCTTCGGCCCGTTCTTCAACGCCATCACCGGCTCAGTTCAGGAAAATCGAACGTATTGGAGGTTGCGACCGTCCTCAATGCACATATTGCAAAAGGATGGGTCACACTCAGGAAAACTGTTACTCCTTACATAGTTTTCCTTCCAAAACTGTCAATGTCTCTCAAGCTAAAACTACTGAGTCCAAGTTCATGTTCACTGAGGACGAGTATCAAGAGTACCTACGCCTCAAGTCCATCAGCTTGACACAGTCATCTCAAGTTCCAAGTACATCAACAGCTTGCATCTCTCAATCCATGGAAAGTCACAATTTATGGGTAATTGATCTCGGTGCTTCTGACCACATCTCTAGTAATACCTCCTTGTTCTCAACCATTTCATTTCAAGACAAACCTCATTTTATAACCCTGACAAATGGCTCTAAAACTTCCTCAAAGGGAGTCGGTTGAGTCATCTTGTCTCCCTCCTTAAATCTAAAATTTGTCTTTTTTGACCCTAATTGTCCCTTCAATTTAATTTCCTTAAGCCAGTTAACCAAAAATGTTAAATTGTTCAACAACCTTCGATAACAAATCTTTTGTCATACAGGAGTGTGGTTCAGGAATACAGATTGGAGAAGGATATGAAGCAGGAGGATTATATCATTTTGGATCTCGCTCGAGTGTCATGTGTTGCAGCCCCTAGTCCTAAAACATACACATAATGATTGTCTAGATATACTAACTATTTCTGCAAGTAGAACTTCAGAAATAAATTCAATATATATATATACACACACATACACACAATTTATAATCTATAATTTTATAGCAATAATTCTCTCCTCCCATTTTATATTTCTGTTTACATAAAAAATAGAAATAAATTATGTTAAAACTAACTCTACTCTGATTTTAAGAGCCTAACAAATTACTTATCATCCACTCACTATTTTTTTATGTGACAACCTTTATTAGTATTTTCTCTTTACGAAATCATTCACAATTTTTTATTTTTTATGCAACCATCTTTACTAAAAAAATAAATCTTTAAAGTATATAGAGGACAAAATATCAATTTCTCACTCTTTACCCAATATGTCCGAATTTCGTAACACCGAGTGTAACTTCCAAGCCATCATTATCCAAAAATAAATAAAAAGATTAAGAATTAAAATAGTTAACGTCTAAAAAAAATTATATTGACTTCCTCTATCCCTTTAATTAAAACACATAAATTCAGAAAAACAGCTACAAAACGTACAACTAAACCAAACACAGCAAACAAAGCCTACTATACTAGGGAAGGATTTTAGAAATTTCTAGTTAATTAATTGCTATAAAGATGAACTCATTTTCTCTTTACTTCCATCATCTCCTAATTTCAAATGTCAAAATCCCAAAAACAGCCTCAATGAGAGAGAAAAGCATCATAGGCAAATAAACCCAAAAGAAAGAGACCTATAAATACACCGGGTAAGCCCCGTCAGTGAGTGACTTGAGTAAATTACCAGAGAATTTGGTTCAAACTTAGTAGACTTCCTTGTACTCCCTCAAGACTTAAACATAAGCCAAAAGAATAGTATGCATAAGAGACTTCAACATAACCAAATCTATCTAATCTAAGCCTTATTTAATAGTATAATTCCTAAAACATACTTCATCTAACAGTAATTCTATTTCCAACGACTAGTTTTTATTCATAATGTGATACTTTACCCCAGAAAAAAAACATATGCTTTTTAACTGAAAACAGTGAAATTAAAACAAGAATTGGGAACAAGAAGAAGAAGAAAAAGTGGGAACCTGTCTTGTGACTGTTATCTCGTGATGGCCTTCGTACCCGAGAGGGCTTCGCGACCGGTCGGAGTTGTCGAAGACGATGGAGACGGTGGCTTTGGTGATTCCGGCCTGGCCCTGCTTGTAGACGAGTTCCTGGAGGTTGGAAGCCCTAACCTGCTGCAAATTGGTGATGCCAAGAACGAAGCAGATGGAATCGAGAATGTTCGATTTTCCTGAACCGTTCAAGCCGGTGATGGCGTTGAAGAACGGGTCGAAGCCCGGAACCACGGTGCGCGTCGCGTATGACTTGAACCCTTCCAAGCAAACCTCCTTGATGTGCATGGCGAAAAGGGTTCGCAAAACGAAACGCGAAACGGCGGCGTTCGGTTGAAGGAGGACGAGAGAGTGTGAAGAGAATGAAAATTTTGAATTGGAATAATAAAAATGAGTTCTTTTGGGGGATTTTGCTTTGCTTTCTCTGGTGGGGTGTTGAAGTTGAGAAAGGGAATCGCAAATCAAAGGCGGGAAAATTTAGGGAAATTCAAAATGAGGCTCCATCTCGCTATTCTAGGTTTTCTTAATTGCTGATGGTGATAATGAGATCAATTTAATTTTTATTTATTAATTAACAAATTTAAATTGTGGCAAATATTTATTTATTAATTATCAATTCAAATTTACTTTATAGTGATTATTTTTATATTCGTGTGTGAAATTAATGTTCTTAAATTATATATTTATATCATTCATTATCTCCAATTGGCTTATCTTTTTAAATTTCTCAATAAACCCTCTTTCAATTCTTTAATTTTCATATTTATGTTCATTTTTTTATGCATATTTAAAAACATCTTCATATTTTTATACTCCTTTGTTATATTCTCTTGACTTTTTCGGGATAGAATAGTTAGTTATTTTTGGTAAAGAAAAATATTAGATGGTGACTTTGGTGATTTAATAACCACTTCATCATGATTGATATGAGTAAAGATACTAAGATGGGTAAGGTCTCATAGAGAACGTTTAATATGAGTCTTCCAAAAAAATGTAGATCAACATTTTTTCCTAAGTGTCATTATGTTGCATGCAATTTTTTTTTTTGTGTGTGTTATAATTATTGAATTGTTTGAGATTAACTCGTAACGTTATTCTTTAAATTCGATTGGAGGTTAAAATATTATAATTACTGTAAAAGTGTTTTTGTATTCATTTCTCTTTTCAAATATATCACATTTTTTTTTAATATATTACAACAATAAGAGATGGTTATTTTAAGGACATGAATTCAAGAATAATGGTAGTTTGAATGATGACATTTCATTATTTTATTCATACGAAATTAAATCGTAAATATATTTTTTTCAATCGAGTTTTATTTATAACAATCATCGTCTTTCTATTATTTTTTTTCTAAACTTTTTAGTTATTTTCTTTTTAATCTGTAATTAAATATTTAGTAGAATAAGTTTATCTTTTGTCTTTTTTTTTAAGTCCTGATATAAAATGTGTTGCATGTGATGATAAAGGGGCTCAATGCAAATTTCTATTCGGTTACGATTATAATGGTGTATTCTAATAATTTAGGTAAAGCAACCTGTGTGGATAGACCATGTGGGAAGTATCTTTGAAGTATAGGAAAGTTTATCAAAGTAAAGGGAGGTAGTAATAATTTTATATGTGCTCATATATATTTTAACTTATGTATTGGGTTCAATTAAGATGATATTATTATTTCATTGGAAACCAATTTGTGATCAGTAATGCAGAGTGTTTGTAAAATCAATGGTATAAATTGACTTGTCAAAAAATTTATATTGTTTGAGTATAATGATGATATTGAATTGTGTACTTATTTGTTTGGGCCATTATTTTGGGGTTGTTCAAGTATTGTTGTCTTTGGGGCTAAATTGATTTGGCTAAAATTGTCATATTTTATATATTTGATGATTATTTTGAACTAAAATAAGGTGTTGTAATCATTGAATAAGGAACTAAAGTTACATAAATGTCAAATTGGACAACCTAAGTTAAATTGAGTTTAAATTTTGATACAATGTTGAACACATATTCATTGTGTCACTTGCAAAACTCAAACAAGGAGCTTTAGTGGTCTAAAGCTTCGAACGCAACTTTGGGACCGTCGCACACTCACTTAACATGCAACTCCAGAGGTTTAGTGCGTCGGTCGGTCCCCTAGTCGCATTAAGCACCCCCTTCACAATGATCACCAGGGTATCTAGCACTAAGATCACCCTCTTTTGGGTTATGGGTAATATTGGTAAAATTTTATATTTTTTATTTGTTAATCATTGGATTGTATTGGACTTTTGAAATATGGCTATTCATTTTGACTATAAGATGTCCATGGGTCGAGAAATACATTTTACAATTTTGATATACTTAATGAGAATATTGTAACTAAATATCATGTTAATGCAATAAAAATAATTGATGTGTTACTAATATTTCAATTGAAATATTTGATATGTGGTGAGTATGGATGGAAATACGATACATATACATGAGATGAATTACACATGAAAAAAAAGATATTTGGATGTTTGTGTGAAGTGTATTTGATGTCAATGTTCAAAGTGAAATTATCATGACTCAAATAAGTATTGAACTTAGAGAAAATATTTTTATAATTGTGGTCATGGGATGAATGATAATGGTTATTTTTATAATTTTTTGAATAAAATATATTTTATAACTTCATTTTTTTTTAAGAATAAAAAGAGATGGACACACATGCGTAGCCATCTGTTTCTACTTTTCTATATAAAGATAAATTAAAACTGTATCCTAATAATAAATATAACCAAACTCAATCTTAACTATTTGATTTAATTATTATTGTTTTCAACTTATATTCATTTATTTCAATTAAGCATCACATTAATAAAATTATACCTAGGTTCATTAGTTACTATATTAATCCAAATACACATATATAATAAACATAATTAGTGTAATTGATATAATTACGTGTTTTTTATCAAAGTACAACAAATCATAATCACATTTAATCGTTATATCAATACACACGTTGTATAATAAATATAGTAAATTACCTTAATTGTGCATACTATTATATAGTTACATCAATTAAAAACTCCTACAACATTTAATAAAACAAATTAAATCATACATTCAACAATACATTAATTATTTAATAATTACATCAATAACTTCAGATACAAATAAACAAGTTAGGAGATAAACATAAAACAAAAGTTTTTAAATGAATGATAATAATTTTATAAGAATAGTTTTTATTATTTCAAAAAATTTAACAAAAAAAAATCATGTTGTATCAATTTTTTAAAAATTGGATTAAATAGAAACTTTAAAATAAAAACTTTAAAAGAATGAAGGACTGTAATATTTTCTATGAAATCAAAATCAAAAGAATAATTAAATCTTAAAATACGTTTAATCGATCTACTTTTAAAGTAACTCAACATTTAAAACCATTACACGTTATTATTCTCAATTTCTTTAAGAGACATGGTTTTCTTTTTTTCATGATTGTTCACTTATTTATTTAAATTTACATGAAAACATTTTATACAAAAATTATGTGTGGAGTTACTTTTAATACCATAAATTTTATATACGAGGTTATTCTCCTCGAGTGTATATTTTACTTTTATACATCTTAAGTTGTTTATTTTTCCACGTTATTTTCTTAGGAACCAATGACTTTAAATTATTTTCTTATATTTAAATATGTTAAATAATATGTGAAGTTTAAATAATATATATATATATATATATATATATATATATATATATTTGAAAGATTATATTTAAATTATTATGAAATAATTTTTGTTTGGATAAACTAAAATAACATAATAACAATGACACACGTTAATACATTAATGTTTGTGTTTATACCAGTATGTTTTATTCTTTTAGTATTTTTGTTTGTAGTTTCTTTTTTTTTGTTTTGTTTTGATTTTCAAGTCTTATTTGTCATATTTTTTTTATCGGAATTTGGACTAATAATCAAAATTAATGTTATATGGTTTTACTATCTTAGCAGTGAAATTTGCATTTATCTTTTATTTTAAATTTTTTAAATTTTGAGAAATTTTAATTCTTAATTTTTAAAAAATAATAAATATAATTATTTTAATTTAATAATATTAATTTTTGATGTGTTAAATAATGATTTATATTGACATTTGAAGATATAAACAATTAACTTCAAGAAATTTCATGTAATTGAATTAGAAGATTATATTTATTTATTTATAAAATTTAAGATTCAAATATATAAAAAGTTATATTTACATTTAATTTTATAAACTAAAAATATATTTAACCCTTAAAATTAAATATATTATATAAGACTAGCATAAACACAGGCGCGATAGCATGTGTGTACGCATTTTTTGAATTATATTAATAATTAATGATATTATAATGTTATTAAGTTAATAAATAATTAAAAGTATATTTATAAAAAATAAAGTGAAATGTATGGAAAAAATATGAGAAAAATAACTGTTGATGAATAGTAGGAGAAGAAAGAAGAAGGAGATAAATAAATAATTTTATAAAAACTTGTAAAAATAACCGTTAATTTTTAAATATTTAATAAATAATTAAATTGTAAAAGGTAAAGTTGAAATTATAAAATCTAGAAAAAAAAAATCCTTTTATATATAATTATAGATTATAGATATAAGGATATTTTAAACTAAATATATCACTTATTAGTAATATTAATGGTTGAAATATTTTGTAATAATAATGGGAAAGTCTTGAAAAGAGAAATGAGGATAAAATAAAATGTAAGATCTGTATTTGTCTCCCACACGATTCAGAATCATAGAGACTGTGATTGTGACAAAACGTGGCAATTGCTGGGCCAAACAAGGCACTAACAACAGTGAACCATTGGAAGATCAGCCACATCAGACCAAAGCCATCATTGAAATAGTGACACCTTCACTCACCAATTTCCACCAATTTCCACACCCTTTTGCGTAAAGCTCAAAGCTTTGTGTCAATTTGATCATTCTGTGAAATGGGGGATGATGGAAAGAAGAACGGTGGAGAGGGGGAGCTGGTGAAGGTGGAGCCAAAACCCAGCAATGGCTTCACCTCAAAAGTGATTGATTTGTTGGAGAAGCTGGTGGTGAAGTTCTTGTATGATTCTTCACTGCCCCATCACTACCTCACTGGTAATTTTGCTCCTGTCACTGAGACCCCTCCCACCAAGGACCTTCCTGTCAAAGGGCACCTCCCGGTTTGTACTTGTGCCTCTTGCTTTTTGTTGAATTTTTTATTTATTCAATTCAATTGAAGTGTGTTCATGCTGTATAGAGTGTTTGACAGTGTTTAGTGTTGTCCAATCATAGATTTTGTCATGTAGGGGAAGACTGTTGTTTATTGTTATTTGAAAAATCCATTTTTACTTTGACAGTGTGTGAAAATTAAACTTGTATTGTTGTATTGTTGTCCATCTGAGGAACATGTAGTGTTGTCATGTTTCTTGAACTTCTGGTAAATAGTTGACAAATGCGGTTTCAATTTTAGTCACATGCAGTCCAAAAAGCTTGAGAATGCAGCTGAAATCACAGTTCTGGATTGTTTTTTAAAGAGTCGGTGTTATTGTATTTCATTTTATCTGTTTTGGTGTTATGGCCTTTTATTTTCCTTCTGAATTTGAAGTAGAATACTTAGACAGGGAAATTAAAGAATCTGGATGAACAGAGAAGAGAGGAAAGAAAATGGAACAATTTTGGTTCTCTAACTTGGTGTGAAGTTCTTTAACAAACATCAAATCATGCCATGTTTTATACATCATTTTCAAAGTTGAATGTTGGTTGTTTTATTGATGCAGATCTCGTTATTGTAAGAATTACAGTATCTAGATTTTCCTAATCTTTTATCACCGTGGAAGTAGTCCATGTCCGTCTTTCTGGCAGTTATTTGGTTTTTTATAATTCACAAGTATAATGCTGCTTTATGCCTCTGTTGAAATGCAAGACCTTGTTGTGCTACTGGTCATGAAAAATGTGTGGTATATCTTTGGCTTTCTGATTAGTTTTTTGAAAAATGTTACCACGCTATTCAATGATATATAATCAAAATATTCTAATGTAATACACTCTTTCTCCAAAGGTTTAGAATCTAGAGCAAATATCTGGTCGTGCCACTCATTGTCTAATGTTTATAACTGTCTTTCAGGATTGCTTGAATGGGGAGTTTGTCAGAGTTGGACCTAATCCAAAGTTTTCTCCTGTTGCTGGATATCACTGGTAAAGTTTTATTTATTTGTATATTTTTGAACTCTATCTTATGGGTTATTGCACAAATCCTGGCAAAGATTCATTTTTTGATGTAGCTTACAAGTATATTGATTTTCTTTTACCCATATTTACTTATTATGCAAAAAGGTTTGGTCTTATTATTCAAAAATTAGTCTGTATTAAAAAATGCTGTTTTAAAGTGGAATTTGAGGCTTATACCGTGCTTTTTCTCACTGGTTTTGCAGGTTTGATGGAGATGGGTGTGTGCTTCTGTTCCTATATGCAATCATATATTTCTTTCAAGTTTATTTTAAATGAGTTGTTGTGTGAATACTGGCCATATTTTCTGGATCTATTGGAATTTGGAATTCTTGGGGATATTGTTTAGCATCAAACTCCAATCAAAATCTCAACACTTTTTTTTTTTTGCAGAATCCCTTTTTTACAAATGATTGAGTAAATGGACAAATTGAAACTATAGATACTGAACTGAACATAGAGTAAATGTATAAGGTCCACAATCTTAACTAAGCCTAAAAAATGTAGTATTCTAGATAACAAAGCACCTCATATACAAATTTCAGTTCAATTGTTTCTGAATCAAACACCAGTTCCAATTACACATTCACTTCTGATTTTCTTAAGTTTTGGGCAGCCAATTTATACAGCACAAAATTCATAGTTCTGGTGTCTATTCCTCTAATTTTTGATTCAAGTATCAATGAATTGCAGAATGATTCATGGTTTGCGCATCAAAGATGGAAAAGCTACATACGTTTCACGTTTTGTGAAAACTTCTCGTCTTAAACAAGAAGAATACTTTGGACGGGCCAAATTTATGAAGGTATAAAAAGAAAGTGAAAATTTTAGTAATCTTAGAATTTAGAAATAATTTCTTTTAAATCCCCTAGACAAACGTAGCTTCTTGTGTCACTTTCAGATTGGAGATCTCAAGGGTCTATTTGGACTTTTAATGGTTAACATACATATGCTGAGAACTAAATTGAAAGTGCTGGATCTTTCTTATGGAGGTGGAACAGGTAATTTGTGCTTTATGGTTCTTTTCAAATTTAAGGTCCCAGCAATTTCTTACATTCTGCAATTTCAAATTGAAATAGTACTTTGTGTGTCCCATTCCAAGATTCCACTCTCGTGGCATTGTGTTTGGGCTTCTTTTACATTGCATCGTACAATGCTCGTATAAATTTTGATAAATGCATCCGTATACACATACACACTCGTACACATTTCATTACTAAATGATTGGAGAATGCACTACCTGGTACTTTGTTTCGCTGATTACCGATACACAATTTTGGTGAATTCTCGTGGTGGTTTTTGACTGGGAATATTAAGCTCTTGTGTATCACTGAAATTGTTGAAACTAACTTGTGTTCATATTCCAATTTCTACCAGCCAATACTGCTCTCGTATATCACCACGGGAAGCTTCTAGCTCTCTCAGAAGCAGATAAACCCTGTAAGTACTATTTGTGTCTACTTTTTTCTTTTCATGAATGATATAAACTTGTTGATGATATCTGAAATGCATGGACTGTATAGAACAAAGGGAATGAAAAGATTCATCAAGGTATGATCTTAAGCGGCCAGGGTTCTTTCCTTTCTCATGGAGGAAGTAACTGCAGTCCAATTAGTGACTTGCTAGTTATAGTTGTTTTTACCTCTTCTAGTCTTCAGGACTGAAGTAGTTTCATTTTGAATTTTGCAGATGCTATTAAAGTTTTTGAAGATGGTGATTTGCAGACACTTGGAATGCTAGATTATGATAAAAGATTGGGTCACTCCTTCACTGCTCATCCAAAAGTTGACCCATTTACCGGTGAAGCCATCTTTAAATGAGTGATTAAATTGTCTGATTTAATGGAATATTTGTTCCAACAAATATATATTCTGTATGCAGGGGAGATGTTTACATTTGGCTATGCACATACACCACCGTATATCACATACAGAGTAATTTCAAAAGATGGTTATATGCATGATCCTGTACCCATAACAGTATCAGATCCCATCATGATGCATGACTTTGCCATCACAGAGAATTATGCAATATTCTTGGATCTTCCTCTGATTTTTAGGCCAAAGGTATTGCAGGTTTATCTGTTCTTATATTCTGGAAAAAACATACATTTTGATTTTGTACATCAATTGGTGACAGTTAATGAATTTGACACTGTGGATTGAAACCCTTTTTCAGGAAATGGTGAAGAATAATACATTGATATTCTCATTTGATTCAACCAGGAAAGCCCGTTTTGGTGTGCTACCTCGGTATGCTAAGGATGAAAAGCTTATCAGATGGTTTGAGCTACCAAACTGCTTCATATTCCACAATGGTATGTTTGTTTATTTCGTTTCTCCTTTATATTATATGTTCCTTGATATTCCACAATGATACGTTAATACTATGCAGTGATATATTTTTGTACTAATTCAATAGTAACATACTTAAAATGTTTGAATTCTAAACCAGGTTCAGTTTATGCTTTGAATTCTCTATTTCTACAGATGAAGCTCATTGTAAAATTTCATGTCAATTTTTTTGCAGCCAATGCTTGGGAGGAGGAAGATGAAGTTGTTCTCATCACATGCCGCCTTCAGAATCCAAAGTTGGACAACGTCGGTGGGGCTGTCCAGGAAAAGCATGAAAATTTCTCAAATGAACTGTAAAGGATTCATTCTTACATGTAAATTTTGGAGAAAAAAGGAGTTTACTGCATAATTGTTCTTTATTCATGATAACTGAACTCTTTCCAGGTATGAAATGAGATTTAACATGAAAACTGGTGAAGCTTCTCAAAAGAAACTGTCAGCTCCTGCTGTAGATTTTCCCAGAGTCAATGAAAGCTACACTGGCAGGTAAGCTCATTCTCTCCATGTTGAGAAAATTTAGGGAAGTTAAAGTACTCACTAACTTGTGAACAAGTCTATCTCAATCATCTGTCAACTTGATAATTTTAATCCAAATAAGATTATATTGGACATCACTATGAACTTTGACATTTCAGTTATATTGATCCTGATGGTTTCATTTAATCTTTCATTTCATCAGGAAGCAGCGATATGTTTATGGAACCACATTAGACAACATTGCAAAAGTTACCGGTATTATCAAATTTGATTTGCATGCCGAACCAGATCATGGAAAAGAAAAGCTTGAAGTTGGAGGAAATGTTCAGGGTCTCTATGAGTTGGGACGAGGAAAGTTTGGCTCGGAAGCTGTTTATATCCCTCGTGTCCCTGGAACAGAGTCTGAAGAAGATGATGGATACTTGGTCTTGTTTGTTCATGATGAAAATGCAGGGTAACCTTTCTCTACACACTTGAAGGAGTCACTTTTTTGTGAACTTATTTTTACAATTAAACACCTTTCTGTCCATACTAATATACTAATTATAACTTCTAGTTCTTACACCTTTTTGGTTTGTGATCCTTGTGATATTCAAACCTTCCATTTTTCTTCTTTCTGCAACAGAAACACTTATCCTTACATATATAGGAAGAAGAAGTAATTACAGAAAGATAGTGCTTTACGTTTTACAAATTGAAAGTGCCTTCTATAGTACTAAGATATGACATCCTCATGAAAATTGTCTATCAACCTTCTGTAATTTGCATTACAATTGCTTACTAACAGAATTCAAATCACAAAACTGCAGAAAATCATTTGTGCATGTCATTGATGCAAAAACAATGTCAGCAGATCCTGTTGCGGTTGTGGAATTGCCCAATAGAGTTCCATATGGTTTCCATGCCTTCTTTGTGACTGAGGTTTGTGTTGCCTTTCTTCTTCTCTTTCATTCCTCCACATTACTCATAATGTTTATTAAGCAACCATTTTCTTCTGGGTCTATTCGGTAGAGAGGGAATGAAAAAATGGTGAATGAAATAAGTGAAAGTTAGAAGTGTTTGGTTGAAGAAAATTAGTAAAGAAATACACAAAAAATTATATATAGATGAATGAGAATATGCAGGAAAGTAAAGTAAAAAATTGTTCCCTTTTTCCTTTCAACCATTCAACCAACACAGATAAAAATTCATTTTTTTTTATAAAGAAGTACCCAATAGTTCTTCATTTATTGCTTACCTTTTGTTGTGTTGAAAAATGCTTATACTGCAAAACATTACCCTCATTTCTTCCTCCACTTTAATAGAATGATACTGATTATTGTTATTGTTTCTTTTTGGGCAGGAACAATTGCAAGAACAAGCAAAACTGTGATAATGGTTGCAGCCTCACTTTGTTGTTCTGCTTCAATATTTGTATACATTTTGCTACAAATAATGGAATGTATTTTATAGTATCAAGGATCGGCTTTTTTACATGCATTTGGTTTGGTTCCAATATTTTTTTTCTTCGTTTTTTTTTAATAAACATAAAATATTTTCTTTTTTTTTCTTTTTAATGAATTTTCATGTATGATGAATAAATGAAGAATAGAGATGACAAAGTACTGTTACTCTTTAACATGAGTTTTATATAAAAGAAAATATCACAGCAAACCAATGTTTACAAAATTAATTTTAAGATTATAATATATTAAGCAATATTAAAAAATAACGGAATGTTTATATGATTATAATTTTATTAAAAATATTCAATTATTTTCATAATTATTCACATTATTTTTGAAATGGCTCATGCCTAAAAAATTATCATGAAATTGAGCCATCCCAGTTTAACTTTTGTCCAATGAAATTTAACTTTTATAATTTTATATTAAACTTAAATTACCTTGAAATTGAGGCATCCCAAGTTACATTTCTATTTCATTTGATCCTCTTTAATTACCTTGAAAAACATAGTATCTTAAAATTTAAAAAATAACAGAAAAAATATTCTTTAAGAACAAGAGTAATACATAACTCATTTTAAACCTAAACAAAATTTAAATACTCAATTTATGTTAAAAGCCTTAAACACTGCATAAATGGTTAGAGGGAATAGGCATTACAATTTTTCTAAAAAAAAATAATAAGAATTGGTGTTGGCAATTTACATTGTAATACTTTTTTTTTATTTTTCTCACATAAATTACATTTTTTTAATAATTTTTCCTCACAAACTACGTCAATAAGCAATTAAGTGAAATAAATATAATATATTTATTAAAAAAAGATGAAAATATTTCAATAAAACAACTTCATAAAAACTTATACATTTATTATTATTCTTAATCTATGTACACAAATCATGAATGATACACTTGGGACGAAAGTAATATAATTTAAACTCAATTTTTGATCGAATAACATTTTATTTTTATTTTTATTTCCCAAACCATGCTTTTCTATTTAAAGTTGATGACAACTTCTTTTCGAACCCATGCTTCTATTATATGCACCACTATTAACATTAAAATCCCCACTTCACCCCTCAATTTATACTTTTTTTAGAACTAAGTTTTGAATTACATAATTTAATATATTGACTTTTACATTGTATGAAATCAATATTATATCTCATATTATATAATTCAGACTATTTATAAAAAATAATTTTCAAATTGTGCAAAAATATACTTCTGATCAAGTTGCACAAAATAAAAGTACTTTTTTTCTCTAAAAAAGTTGACTTCCTAATGTAATTTAGAATTATTTTTCAGATTACACAATACAATGTAGAACAAATTGTTAAGCTAGAATCCAAATATTTCTAGATTACTTTATTTGATTTTTTTTATGCAATAAATCCCCTTTTTGATTGGATAATCCAAACTCCTGAAATAAATTACAACAACAAAAAGAAGTGGAACCACAAGGGGGTGACATCAATGGGGACAGTTTTGTCTTTTACACACCCCATGGCGGTGAAGGGAGAAAACCGGGGGTGCAAAACGAAATAGCCGAACCTGATTCCCATTCAGCACTTTAAGCGTAACAATGTCAAAGAAAATATAGGACAAAACAGATCAAGTTTTTAAGGTTTTGTGCAGCATATATGTCTTAAATCACTTCACAGTTTAATCAACTGTCACATAGTTTGAAGCATAAAACAGTTCTGAAACCAAAGTGATTTTTTTCTTTTTCTTTGTCATCCCATTAACAAATGGAGATGCAAAGAGAAAACAAAAGCAAAGGGAGAGACCAAACAAGGAATAGAGTACACCATGACACTGGTCTCACCACTTAACTGAGCCAAGAATGATTTGCCTTCAACACAGCATCATAAGTTGGATGAGATTAAGCCCTTCTTCACCTGCAAAATATCAAACCTCGCATGAGACATCAGAAGAATTCAACAAACAAAACTTTTCTATAACCACTTTTGGGACCAAAAAAGATTGAAACCAGTTTCTCCATAAGCTAAAATTATCATGCATAAACTAATCTCGGTTAAAGACCAAAGTTTCAACTAAACCTGTCCCAAAACTTAGATGTTCAATTGAAATTCGTCTGTCTCAAACTTTAATATATTTTTAATATATTTTGGTCATAAACTTTAAAAATGAATAGATATAATTCTCTTAACCAAATATTATTATTTTTTTACGTGTTAAACGACATCTTTGCCTGACATTTAAGCTGGTATGTGTCAAGCAACCGACATATTTGCCTGACATTTAACCTAGTGTGTGTCAAACAACGTAAACAACTCAAATGTTAACATAAAAAGTCATTGGACATGTCAAAAAGTTTAGCACATTAGGTTAGAAAGACTATATCTATTCATTATTAACATTTCGGGACCAAACTATATCAAAATTTAAGACAAACTATATCAAAATTTAAGACAGACAAATCTTAATTTTATGTCAAAGTTTAGAGACGGTAAACATATTTAACCCATATATATATTGTTTTATTTTTTTTCTGGTACCTAACTGTTGCTGTATGGCAGAGGGAAGTGCTATTTGAAAGCCCCAAGAGGGTCTCTCTCTTTACCAAAGTAGTCTCCTCCCTCCTTTTTTCCATTCACTTGTGAAAGGTATAGTGCTGTAAGACCATTTCCATTATGGTAACCATTGTTCAAACTCTGCACTCTGTGCATGTCCTGAACCATGTTTGATGAGCCTAGATTCTCATTGTTGGTGAGCCTATGCAGAGTGTTAAACGAGTTTGCTGACGGGTTTGCACCACTATTATTGCCTTTCTCAGAACTAACACTAGAACTCTTATTTTCAAGCTTCTTTGTGTTCAGAAATCGACCACCATTGCCTCTTGCCCTTCTCATGGCGTGTAGATGACGTGATTCATGCAGGTATGGCTGCAAGAAATGAATGAAACACCTATGAGGCCATTGAAAATGACCAACTCTACAACAATGGCAAGAACTTGAGATAAAACTATATGAATGAATACAGAACATTCACAAGCACCTTACCAGTAAATAAGTTGAATATGAAGCATACCTTTCTGTTTCTGATTACTTTCTTTTCGAGCTCGGCCTTAGCACGTGACTGTCTTCGCCGCAAAATACCATGATACTGCTTTGCATTGACATAAACAGGTTCCTCTTCCATTTCAAGTGGCAAAGGCATTCTAGCTTGATGCATTCCATACAATGGAGGGTTTATCTAGCAGCATACCAGTATCTGTTAGGACTAGCAATGAAGTAGCATTGCAATTACTTGGTTCAACAAGAATATTATTAGAAGTCTCAGGAAAAAGAGTGGAAGGAAAGGGAGGTTGAACTTAGATTTAGATGCAAAAGTGATGTTCTTTAATGGCACACAATCATGAAAAGATGTGCAAATAATTTGTTTATAAAAAGTTCATAACAAAGAGAAAATGAATTAGATTAAATTGCATGATCAATTTATAAAACCAAAAGCTAATATAGGGTTAAATATGTTTCAGTTCCTAACCTTGGACACAAAATTGAAATTCGTCCTTATCCCAAACTTTGATACATTTTGGTTCTTAAACTTAAAAAACTAAATGAATATAGTCTTTGTAACCTAAATGCGTCAACTTTTTTTGACGTGTTAAATGGTGTTCCAGGCTAGCATTTTAGCATTTTACACCATTTGACACGTTTCAGCTTAAATGTTAGTTTAGAATATCGTTTAACACATTCCAACTTAAATGTCAGTCTAAAACACCGTTTAACACGTAAAAAAAAAGTTGACATTGTTAGGTTAAAATGACTATATTCATTTACTTTTTAAATTTGAGAACAAAAATGTATCAAGGTTCAGAATAAGACAAATTTCAATTTCTAAAAGCGTACTTAATCTAGTGATATATGATTACTTAAATACTTATAAACCATATTAAGAACAAAAGAAAAGAAAAACTACTTACAAGTGGTAATATCAATTCAACTACAGCTAGAGAGACACAAAATCATTAAAAAAATCCAAAAAAAAATATTCTTTTTACTGAAAAAATCCTTTTTTCTTTAACAAACCTAATAATGTTCTAAGTTATAAATAAGCTTGTTACGCAAAAATATAGGTGCACAAAATATCCACCCCCTTGACACCAAAAACATTAATAAACATGTTCACTTTTCACAGGAGCAAAGGATAAAATAGATGGGATTTTCTCAAATACTGTACAGAAAATTGCAGCTTATCATACCATAACTTGTTGGCCATAAGTTGTCAATATTTGACCATACTGTGCATCTGAATAAGGAGATGTTAAAACCTGCATCACATATTGAGGAAGCTTATAATCTTAACTTTTAAGCCCTTAAAGATGCAAAAGAAATTGCATAATATGTGAGAGATTAAGGAGCTATAAACTCAACTGTGAGTGAAAGGTTCATGCAGTGTGTGACAAAAGTTCTCTGTGCCTAACTATCTTACAAAAAGTAATTTTAAAGGCCTTACAACTGAGTGACCAACAAATTCTGTGTGAGGAGTGGGAGCAAGGTATTTGTCCATGGTAAATGAGATTGAAGTCAAGTCATGTTTGATGTTTTGGTACTCTTTACCACCTGATGCCAACAAGAAACTTATCAGTATAACACCAGTATAACACGTATTTGATATGTGTATCGAATATAACGTATTTGATATGTGTATCGGATATAAAAGGTATATGAAGGATATGTGTATCGGATATATCAGGTATCAAAATGATATGTGTATCGGATATAACAGGTATCGGAATGATATGTGTATCGGATATAACAGGTATCGGAATGATATGTGTATCGGATATAACAGGTATCTGAATGATATGTTTATCGGATATAACAGGTATCTGAATGATATGTGTAGTGCATCGGATATAACAAGTATCTGAATGATATGTGTAGTGCATCGGATATAACAGGTATAACATGTATCTAAATGATATGTGTAGTGCATCGGATATAGGTATCTGAATGATATGTGTATCGGATATAGCAGGTATCTGAATGATATGTGTATCAGATATAGCAGGTATCTGAATGATATGTGTATTGAATATAACATGTATCTGAATGATATGGAATATGTGTGAAATATATACACGGATATGTGACACAAATTGAAACTTAAATGCATCATAGAGAGGCACCAGTCTTATCAGTTCCAGGCAGTGAAGGAGAACCATTTAACTGAGCATCTGAAGATGATTTGGAGGCATTTTCCCCAACTGCGCGCCACCAAGGATGAAACTGGATCTGCTCACCGTAATCATCAGTGTCAGGTTTTCCTGGCATCTTAGAACAAATTTTCCCTGGAACCACACAAAGATACAACAAAATTCAAAAACCGTGGATGCACAAGAACACAATCAAATTGAAAAAAAACATGCCATAAAAGAAAAAAAGATACTCAGGATCAAATAAATCTCAATCTGTTAACTCCATTACAGAGCTGGAAAAGATTAATGATGTTGAGACTAAAGTGCATGCTGTGAAAATGAATCTATAACTGAATTGAAACAACTTTGAAGATTTACCCTCCTCTCAAAATCCAGAAAGACTTGAGCTTTATCAAGTTCTGTTGTTCTTGATTAGGGATTGTACCTAGCATGGAATCCTATACTGTAAAAGGAAAAACAAAAAGTAATGCTATTGACTACCCCTTTTCATTGAAAACTCAAAAATCAAAATTTCCTTCCCCATGGTTTCTTCCCAACCTAACACACGCTGAAAACAAAATTTTCCAAACATCAATCATGAAGAAAACGAAAACAAACAAACCAGCAAAACAGAGAAACACCCTCAGGAAAGTTGTTAAAGTCAACTTTGAATTAAAAAATAGAGATACTGTGACTTGAGAGAATAAAGGTTGGAACTTCAGAAGAAGAACTTACTATGAAAAGCTTCAGTTTTCAGAATCCGAATTGCATTAAGATGAGACCCATTCTCTCTTTTTTCTTTGTCTAAGTCTGCAACCTCATCAGAGACAATGGAGCATGATGCAGTGATGAAAATGAGAATTAACTTTTACGAATAATAAGGAAATAAATAAATAAATAAACAAACAATTTTTTGTTGTTGTCTGAGATGAAAATGTAAGAAATATATTTTATTTCTACTTCACGCAAAGGTCTTTGTCAGTGTCTGATGTTTCCCCTTTGGAAGAAAACTAAGAGAAAATGTAATAAAAAATGAAACCTGCATTACCTAATTACTTGAGTGTAATGTAAGAACAATGATGTGTTGACAAAAATTGCACCTTTTCTCAATTATAGAATGAGACTTATGAAGAAACATTGTTGAAAAGTATATCTAGCTTCATCTTCATGTAACCTAGCTCAATATAGAATATGAAATAGTACTTTAAATTTTCATTTTTTTTAATGTTTAAAATACCTATGCTTTATTATTCTTAGCTAATACACAAATCTTATATAACTTTTACTATAATCAATATTAAAAAAAAAAATTGTCATTTAGATTTGATTAAGAGTATGGAAAATCTTTGGTTTAATCTTCATATATTATTGTAGTAAAAAGAATATTCCGTAAGAGAATAACATTGTTTATATTATGGTGATAAAATAATAAAATAAAAAATGATTAAAAAAGAAAGTTGTGAACTGATATTAAAATATATAATAATTAAAGTCTCACCTAACTGTGACACCTGTATATATTCCACAACGTGTTGCAGTCACGAACAACATGCGTGGCCCCACCACGAAGACCCATCCACGTGTCCCCTTCTACCTATACTAAATTTAATTAGGATTAGTATAAAAAGAAAAACCACATCTCATGTTAGGTCATGATTTAATTACATGTTTTATAATAAATTATTACCATTAATGAATTTTAGTAGTTAAATAATTTCATTAATGAATTATATTTAACTTAGGATGATAATTTGTTGAGTTGTCTATGAATACACAATTATTTATTCTGAACAGTTAAGTTATATGTTAGATATCCGTTTAAAAGATATTTGTAAAATAATTTATATGTATTTTAAAAAATAATTTATAAGTTTTTAAAATAAAACATAAAATTAAATTAAAAAATATAAAATATAATCCAAATTAAATTTATTAAAATATAAATTAAATTGTAATTTTAATTAAATTTAATCTAAAAAATTATAATTTAATTTTAATTTAATTTTATAAATAATGAATATTTGCGAATGTAACATATTTTATCTTTAAATACATACGAGTAGTTTTTTTTTATTTCAATGTTTGATTTTTGAGTTAAAAAACAGGATTAAATATATTTTTGTTTTTTCAAATTTTAGTGAAATTTAGACTAGGTTTATTTTTAATTTTTGATAAATTTAGTCATTCACCTTTAAAAATATATGAATTTGATGTTTCAAACAATTTTATGATAATATTTAAATCATCGTTTAATATATTTTTTTATTTCAATGTTAACTCAAATATTATTATAAAATATATCTAAAACGTCAAATAAATTTAACAAAATTTAATAAAAATGACTAAATTCATATATATTTTTTAAAAAAATATCAAATTAGTGTAAAATTAAAAAAAAATCAAAATTTACTGAAATTTAAAAAAAGAAAAATATTTAATCCTAAAAAGTATATTAAATATTTGTTTGAATAGTTTGTCTGGAGAGTGAGAGAGACATGCATTTAAATATGATAATGGCAACTACCTGCAGTTGGCATTGCAGAGTTTGGAAATTTGTGAGAATTTTGTTGTTTTGCGGAGAAAATGAAGGAGGGAAAGACACGTGCATGAGGCACGTGTTAGTTGTACTTCTCAACCTCTTCGGTGAGTGTTGTGTTCACTAAACGACAAAGAAACGTGGCACCATCTTAAACTCTCTTAGCTTACTCACTCTTCACTCACAAAAAACCTAAAATTTTATATTTTATATTAAAAAGCCTTCATTTTTCATACCAGGATAACAATAAAACATTATTTATGATTTTTCTAAAATGACCTTTTCACTGTAATCTAATTTATCAATTTTTTTTGTCGAGAAAAAATAAGAAAATAAATAAATAAATAAAATCATTAATAGAAAAATAAAGCATTTACCTAAATCAATAGCTCTAATCAATTCAACTTTATTGTTGCAATACTATCTTATTATAACTTAGTAGATTATATTTATCATTTAAAGTTTGAGAATTAAATAGTATATGAAGTTTTAATTTTGAATAAAAAATAATAATTAAAAACATATTTAATTTTATAATTAAAATGAAATTAAATAAAAAAAACGAATTTGAGACCTTTTATGGGAAGAAAAACACGTTTTATCCTTTGAAAAATGAAATACTATAATAGTTACTTATATGTTGTAGTTATCGTAAAATGCATATGTTAAAATATACGACACTTTTAATACAACACAGTGTGCGACAAAACGGCAAACACTTCATAATATATTATTTCTTTCTTTTTCCCATAAACCAAACAAAACTTTTTTTTAATCTGAATTTGTTTGGTTACATGATACTTAGTAATTTAGTCACGAAGGAATCAAAAACTTTATTTTAAAGGGTTTCTATTTTAAGTAAAGATTCACAAAACGATGTTTTATTAGTTTACAGTCCATTCTATCTCACGAATTTCGGAATCTATAAGACAATATTTTATAAAACACTGCAACATAATATTATATTAATAAATGATAATAATGTAATATTATTAAGTTAATATATAAAATAAAATTATATTTATTAAAAATAAAGTAAAATATATTATATAAAATGAAAGAAAAATGATTGATAAATTGAAAAAAAACAAAAAATAAAGATAAAAGATTTTATAAAACAAATTTTTAAATTTTTAAAAATTTAATAAATAATTATATTTTAAAAGATAAAATTGTTATTTTAAAATATAAACAAAAGAAAAAATATGTTCATTATTATAAATTTATATTATTAAACATCTTATCAATTTAATTTTTTTAAAATTTTGTTGAAATTATTCAATGATATATTTTATTTTATTTTTGTTTCAATATAGTTTTTCTTTTTCTAAAAGAAGTTAATAGTTTCGTGTGTGATAAATTGATGTCAATATCATCTCAATTGTTATAACGAGACACTATAAATATGTGACATTGTATGACTCCAACTACTTTATGATCATACCATTGTATATAATATTCTCGTATATTTTTTGTAAATCGTGTGAACATCAATTTAACAAACAAAATTATATCGATCATTTTTAACAAAAATGAAAACTATGAGAAGAAAAAACAATTGAAATCATATATTATTTTGAACGGATCAACGAAGAATTAAGTCAAAACGATTTAGAGTAATCCTTTTTATGATCACAATTTTAATTTTAGATTGATTTATGTTTACTCAAAATAAATATATAACATTTCCATTTAAATATTTGAGTACATTTTTATAATATGTAAGTTTTTCCTGGTTAATAATACTTTTAGGACATTTATCTATTTGAGTTTAAAAGTAAAGTACACCTGAAAACTTATAAATAGGTTTTAATAAGATGTTTTGCATTACGAAGTGTCATAATTTATTTAATGAAAATTTTCATTTTTGAATTTAGACGAGAAGACTTAAAAAAAAGGTTAAATATGTTTTTCTATCTTTAACATTCATTGAATTTTAGAATTAGTCCATTTTGAAACTTTAAACAAATTTAGTCATTTATCTTTCAAAATACGTAAATTTAATCTTTTTAATCAAATTTTGTTAAATTTATTTGACATATTAAATGCGTTTCAAAATAATATTTGACTTAACATTAAACAAAAAATGTGTCAATCAATATAAATAACTCAGATACAATTCTAAAATGTTTATGAAATATCAAATAAATCTAACAAAATTTGATTAAAATGACTAAATTCACGTATTTCGAAAAATAAAGGACTAAATTGGTTCAAAATTAAATGAAAGTTAAGGGACCAAAAACATATTTAATCCAAAGAAAAGTCAAATATAAAGGCATTCATTGGCCAAAAGAACATTTCCCTCAACAAAAAGAGAAAGTAGAAGAGCTTTCCACAAACAATTCATTGAGAAAATGTGGGAAAAAATGAGCAAATTTAAGTTAGGAAAGGAAATGAAGGAAATTAATTTTCATTCAACAAATGTTAAGTGTTCACTTTGAAGAAAACCCATTTAGTTCAACAAAAATAAAAATATTGAACGACCTTCTTATTTACAAACATCAAAATATTCAAATAAATTCATAAAATAGTTCTGATTGTTGAGAACAAATATCACAGTGGTATCTATTGTTTCTTATGGATGGAATGTAATGTCCTTTTCTTTATAATAAAAAAAGTAAAATAATTGTATATTTAATTTGGGCTGAGAGAATAAACTAAAAGTGTTTTTTTAAAAACAAAAAGTTGAATGTATAAAGAGAGAAAATAAATCAGGAGTTAAGTTTTCTCCCATTTACTTTATATGTGTTCAACATCTTATACCATAATTGCAAAATCTTTAAGCTTTGATGGTTTTATTTAATAAACTTTTTAGCTTAAACTAATTGAGAGGAAAAATCTTAATGAATGAATATCCTAGTGATACAACATCATACACTTCATGCACAAACCATTATAACATGACATACTTCAAATTTTATCATATTTTGAAGTCACATACAAAAACCATAACATCAAAATACGCTGCTGCATGCTCTTTTCATTAAAAATACATCAAACAACAAACTTTTATCCATTATAAATGATTTAGGGTTTAGGATTTAGAGTTTAGGATCATAAAGCAGATCATTCTGCTAAGCAATTTTCATTATTCAGACACAAAACTATACACATGCAACCTATCCTTTTTCTGTTTGCTCAGCTTTGATGCACGGAAGCACTTTTAAGTTGTGACAGTCAATAAGCCAAGATCAAGGAAACATACCCTCAAGAAACTCATCTAAGTTATCATCATCATCATCATCACCATCAATTTTACGATCACTGGATGAAGTCAAAGCCTTTTTGCCTGTAAATACATGGTCAAGAAAGTTTAAGTTTGTAACATACAATTAAATTTAAGGACAAGATTTCTGAAGCATATAAAGGTTTTGCAAACATTTGGATGGAGCAACAGAGAAGCAAGTCGAGCAGACAGTGAGCTTTTATCCATCATGCTTAAACACAGATGAACCAAATTTCCCTAGAATCACCATTCAAATCAGAGGGAAATTATTTCTATTATTTCTCTTTTGGTTGATAGAGGGAAAGAGGCTTAGCATTCTATTATTTCTCTTTTGGTTGAAAGGTGAGCACAGGTGCTTTACACTCTGAAGGAACTGGACTCTGCTATACATATGGGAAAACTCTCTAATCTTTCTCATACAAATGATAAATTATCCAAGTCGATTCTTCAACATTAAGAAATTATAAATCGAAAACACAGATTTTCATGCCAATATGTAAAACTGGCAATAAACTTATAAAGGTAGTTCAAGTTCAAACCTTTTCTCCTTCTCTCGTTGCTTTCTTCGTAATCATCTAGATCATCATCACTCTTTGAACGACTCCTGTAAATAAAAGAACTTAATCTCCACGTCTTCTAGCCAAAAAGTGGAAAAAAGAAGTATGATTTGGGAGAGCATTGTTCTTACCTCTTTCGTCTATCTTGATCTTGTTGCCTTTTTTCTAACTGCTCCTTTTCTTTCTGCCTCTTGTAGTTGAGTTTGCATGCACATCTATTAGAAAATAACCAAGAAAAAAATGAAAGACAAAGTTGATTTTTGCATAACCTTCAATGAGTAAAAAGTCACACAAAGTACTTAATAGCACAGGTACTAACATTAAGTATGGAAGAAAAACATTGGCATATACACAAAACCAGCATTGGCACACACTGACTCACCGCTCACATGCTACCAATTTAACTAGGGCTTGTTTGTTTTCTCCAGCTTCAAAGTAACAAAAGTTCACCTGTAATATGAAGCAAATAGAAAAAAGGAGTGGAAACACGTGATGAGATATTCACAAATTAATCTCCTTGGCCCTCAAACATAAACAAAGCTGCTAATAGAATAATCAACCAAGAAGTGTGTTGAGAGAGAAAGAAAATATAAGCATACACAGAAAAACACATCTCAACGGATCCAACATTTATACTTATAGAATGTATAGAATAAATCAAACATATAATGTTCATAAGTAGAGGTGTGTTCTAACATACTATCACTGGTTGAAAATTATTAAGAATCACAAAATTATAAGTTGAACTAATGAAATTGGGAGCGGGACCCAAATAATTTAATTATTCCCAGTTCGTTTCAACCAATTAAAGAGTGTATCTGAAAGTGTGTTATTAGTGTTTCTCTTCCGGGTTATTAAATTAGCATGATACAATGAACTAAGGCACTTGCACAAAAACTAGCCATGATGCTGAAAAATGCATATTTTTACTACACCAATGGATTCAACATTTATATTGATATAATGTGTATAATAAAGCAAACATATTATTCCTAATCCTAATTAGAAGAGTGTTTATGAACACATTTCTTTCACACTATCATTGGTTGAAATTTATCAGAAGCACTACTGTAAGTAGAACTAAAGAAATTGGGACAGAACCCACAAATGTAATGATCCCCAATAAATTTCAGTCAATGATAAAGAGTTTAGTTGAGAGTGTGTAATTAGTGTTTCTCTTTCTAATTATTTATGACCTGTATACACTGAACCAAAACAGTTGCACTGAAACCAAACATAGTAAACAGCATAACACAATCCAAAACAAAGACAAAACAAATGAAATAACATATCCTTTACCTACTAGGTAGGATCAATTGACGCAATTAGACTACTCAAAGCCAATTGTTTAGTTATCAGCATAAAATGCTTACCTCATAGCTTGCTAAACCATCTTTCTCATTGCAATGTTTGTTACCACATATGAACTGGCCTGCACAGTTACATAACCAATCAATTTTAAGGTTGAGAAGGATTCCAAACAGAACAAATGAAAACAACTACTTTTTTATCACTCTATTGTGGACAAAGTTTGAACCCAGATTTAGTAAATATAAAATATTTAGAGCTGTATTGTCCCTTGTCTTGAGTCACCTTTTATCCAGCACTCGGTATATTTAAAAAAAAATTATAAATCTTTTGTGATGTTCTGTTCCTATATTTTTGCAAAGCAAACTCTCATGGAGGATAGTAATTTCTTTTCAAAGGTTCTTTCCAGTCTTATGTTTTACCTATGCTATCTCCAATTTTAAGGTTAAACTTGGCACTTTGCTATGAGTGAGCCGGCTGGTTTAAAAGTAAAGAACTGATTTCTTTTTTACCTGTGTGAAGTAGAAAACACAGCTGGTTGTGTGGTTCTAAAACTGTGTTGACTTCGGAGTTACTTAGTGTAATCCTAAAGCTGCTTCTTAATCTTATGGAAGTGGATGGTAATTTACCCTCATCCAGACCTGTTTTGTATTACATTTCCACATACTATCCTTTGCTTGATGATGAGGTGTGGACACACAGAAGAGACCATTTTGTAAGTTAGGACACAGGAGATCTGTTGCAGGCCCAAGAATGAAGGTGGATTAGGACTTTGAAATTTGATGTCTTAAAAGAAGTTTCTTCTTCCCCAAGTTGTTCTTTTTAAAAATTAAATAAAAAACAATTTCTGCAACAATTTAAAGAATTAAAGATGTGGACGCAAAGCCAACAAATCCGCAAAGAAAGTAATATCATTAATAAAGCATCCTTTAAAAGCCAGCAAATTCTACTTCACATTTCAATTTTTTTTTTTCTGAAAGGGTGTCTGTTTTTCTATTAAATGGGTTCAGTTAAACAATTGGCCACTCTGAAGATTAGTTTATAAAACAAATAACATTTTACAGGCAGTTAAATGTAGGTGAAGTGAAACTAAATTAAACTTAAATAAATTAGACATTAATTAACGAATAACATTTAATTGCCTGTTCAAAGTAGGTGAAGTGAAACTAAATTAAGCTTAAATAAATTAGACGTTAAAAATTAACCGACAAGTTTCTCTTCTTGCTAGCAGTTTGATAGGATCTTGGGTATTACGGGGTGTCCAAGTCCCACATCAAGCAGTTTTTTAATGCTATAGCCGGTGAAAGAACTTTTAATACCCCTATAGCTAGCTTTTGGAGGTGAGTTCCGCAAGTGTTTGGGTACTTACCAAATTTATATTAATGCTATAGCCAGTGAAAGAACTTTTAATACCTTTGCCAGACATGACTTCCTTCTCTGTCCTCCACCTGAGGCCAATCTGAAAAGAAAAATGCAATTTATCAGCATATAATTAATGATGTACTCTGCTTAAAATGTGTTTCTAGACTTCATAAAACCCCTTGATCACCAACACCCCATGAAAAAGATATGAAGAAAACACCTCGTCTTTACCTCAAAATTTTAAGCAGTTTACTTTACAAAGTAATAACACAAAATAGCTTCTGATACTTTTAAAGAAAGGTTACAATGCTTTTTAACAGGAATCTTTGAACATAGTTGAGCCAGCAAAATATAAGGTATAATGATTACTGACTACTGGCAGCTCATCAATGTGTTCAGGCAAAAAGGTAGAGAAATAGGTCAAAAATTATTGCTCGTAGGTGCCAGAGTGATTTACCAAAACTAAAATAAAATGATTAAACCATTATTTTATATGTCCAAAGAGAAAGGGTCAGCATCATTCAAGCCCTCAATAGATTGAATCCTTCTGTACACTTTGCTACATCTGGAAAAATACAGAATGGAAATATTAACTTTCAGGAAGTAAACTGACGCAAAAAAATTGTCAGGGGCTCAATTGATACTGACCCTATCTCTTGAAGACCAAACTAGAGTTTCAGTCACAAGAATAAGCACAAAAGATTGCAAAATTTAGCAATCCACAAAGATATATTCTAAAAGTAATGAATAATTACCTTACCACTCTTGTAATGTGACATGTCAGCGAGGCAGTATCTTGAAAGGATTAAGGTACAAGCAAACAAGTACAACAAATTTCAATAGCAGTAAAATTAGTTGGTTAATGCAGAGTTGCAAACCATGATAAAAACAAATAGATAACAGTATTTTCCCATCAACAAACTCCAGGCCAAAACTACTTTTGGTTAATATTCACAAATTAAGTCAGCTAAGATTTATCAAATAAAAATTCAGAAAGAGACTGCAGATTTTGTTTTAGGAAAAAAACAAAAAGAAAACAAAATTTACACTAGAGAACAAGATTAAAATATACAGGAAACAATGCAGGTAAGTACTTAGACTGCAGTCCACAACTGTAATTCTGATATTGGAATGAGTCAGAAGCAATGCCAATCATAAACTTCTTACTCCTTTCATATAAGTTATTTTATATAAAATGCTCTATGGGAAAGGGACCAAGTTGATAAATTGGATGCAAAATCTAATCTATAGAAATCTCTAAATCTCTTACATGTGCTTTGTTCTCTTACATGTGCATTGTTCGCATTCCAAAACCAATTAATTTCATCAAACTTCAAATTAAAACCAAATGCTAATATTACATAAATAAATAGAAGAAACCATCACTCCTACCATATAAATAGTACTACTAAAATAATGGACATGTTTGCAAAGGATACTCCTTAAAAAGCTTGTCATAATAACGCTTGACTAGCCTTTGTTCCCACGATGGATTCATGTCATCTTCCTCTGACCGGATGAATCTTGCAATATTTGGATTAGCAACATTAAAATTCTGACACAGAGATAAACAAATTGAGAGAAGAGATGATAATGCAGGAAGGTAAATTCGTTCCCAATAATAAAAAAGAAATTCATCTTCACAAGGAAAGGTTCGGAAGTATCTTATGTAGGGTAAAAAATTCAGATTCACAATAATTCCAATGGAGTTGAACACACATAAAATGACAGAAACCCATTACGCTTTTGTTAAGAAAAGGCTGAATTCATACGAGGGTTAAATATAAGTAAGGCCTCCCGTACTCCACTGATCATGATTTCACTCGCATAGCTAGATAAGATCACATAAAAGTTTTAAGAAAGCACATGGAAATGTTGTAGATTCTATCATAAAAGATATTCCAAAGATAAAAGGGATAGCCATTACATGTGAAAAAGAGGAGTAAGGAAAATAATTTAAATTTAACTGGAAAAAATAAGGAGGGCAGGCTGATTTCTTATTGTAAAAGAAGAGAAGAAAAACTAAGCCAAGGCAACAGTTTCAAGCGATATAACAAAAGGAAAGAAACTCCCACCAGCTTTAGCTTAAATAAGACAATATAACAAGCTTACCTGTATCCTTCTCTTAATGTATCTTGATCTGTTTTAATAGGCAACTTCAAGTTTGAAGGTCGTTCTTTTCCATAAAAATTAACTGTAGTAGTCACAAAAAGAGAAAATCTAAGAAGAAATTCTAGATGGGAAAGAGTAAGGTTAAACCAAAGAAAAAAAAAAAAACTAAGCTGAAATTTCACAAAAAAACAGAAGTATTCTCTAGCAGGACCTAGATGATAAATAACTACAAGCAGATAAACAGAAAATAATTCAGTACACTACGTAATGATAACATCCATCGGGGCAACAATGGCAACAATGGCAACAGTAATAGCATAAGCCCTATTCTTATTAGTTTGGCATTAGTTACCCCAATTAAACAATGTCGTTGTAGTTTTCTAGAAAATTAAATTATCCAAAAGGCAATTCCGATCAAGGTATCGTTTTATTGGTTATTTATCACTAAATCAAATTTCCAACAGGTCCCAGAAAACAAACAAAATAAAGCTGCCAACACATTCTGATTACCAAAACAAGGAACAAAGAAGAATACAAACAAACTTGTCTGTAGATTCCTGACCGCTTCTCTTTTTGCTCTGAATTAGCAGAACTTGCTAGTAAGAAAAGAAAAATCAGTGGTACGGGTAAAGATGGGTATTTTTAAAGATACAGATCCTCTGAAGTGACCAAGTTATAGTAATCTAATGATAAAAATGAACTGTTAGTACATTCACACATTCATGATTTCTTATGCATGTGAGCCATAACAAGTATACCAACAGTTGATTTCCTCATCAACAATCGAGATTACTTTGCTCACATTTCACTTTAGAGAAATGAGATCCATATTTGAATAAGAGTGTCAGGATGATTGTAGCCTCCTTCCAACTCGGTGGAGGAAACTGTTCATCATCCATTCGCTATAGGACATTATTATGATGAACCAACCAAATAAACAACTATAAATTTGTTCAGTTCCTTACAGTCCCTCAACCCTAAACAAAACCACTTCTATCACGAAACAGAACATTCTTAGAAGGAACTTTAATTTTATCTTTAAGAGAGGTAATATAAGTATTCAATGATAAATGATTAAAGCTTTCATAACATAATTAAACATGTGTAAGGATGACTGTAGCCTCCTTTCATCTCAGTGGAGGAAACTGTTCATCACCCATTTGATATAGGACATTGTTCTAAGGAACCAACCACATCAACAGCCATAAATATGTTCAGGTCCTTATTGTCCATTAACGCTAAACAAAACTACAATTGTTATACCAAACCGAAAAAACATTCATCACGAAACAGGCCATTTTTCAAAAGCACGTAATTTACAAAAAAAAAAATGATAATAATAATTACAATAAATGATTAAAGATTTTGTTGCAGAAACATTACCATAATCATTGATGAATTTCTTGTGACGATCGAATGCATTAAGGCCCCGAATATGCCACTGATATTGCCTGCGATTCCGATTAGGATACAGTTAGGTTTTCAAAAATAGAATTCGATTAAATCCAAATGAATCAAACAATTGAAAAAAAAAAAAAAACAGTGCTCACTGTTTCCTCTCTTCTTTGTCGAAAATGGTGGATTTGAGGGACCCAAACGATGCCATGGTTATGACAACAAGCAAAGCAATCGAAATTTTTTACCTTTGCTTTGCCCTTTCCCTGGGAAGGCAAAACAACCTTAAACTGTGTTTCCTCACTTCTTGAGCCCTTGACTCCAATAACCCTTTCATACAAATTTAATAGAAATTTAAGGTAACATTAATAAAAAAATATATAATTATTTTTAAAATAATTGTTAATTTTAAATATAAAAAAAAAAAATATATATATATATATATATATATATATATATATATATATATATATATATATATATATATATATAAATATTTTATAAAAATAAA
>Ga0214542_1003619_pt1 | contig 31329 bp, 25 predicted proteins | sample CNSS1metaG_FD_160096 | JGI IMG/M metagenome (GOLD analysis project Ga0214542, IMG submission 160096) | Root nodule microbial communities from cowpea collected in UCLA plant growth center, Los Angeles, California, USA - CNSS1 | ecosystem: Host-associated > Plants > Roots > Nodule | place: USA...
TATATATATATATATATATATATATATATATATATATATATATATATAACCTTATATTCCGATATGAGGCTTCCGGCAAACATTATTATTGTTTGAGGTGCATTTACTAGGGTGCAGGAAGTCAAAGCCCACCACAGGTTCCGGTTATTGAACCGGGCTAGCGCCCCCACCCGAATCCACCAACCCGTCCAGTAACGACCCGTACTAAATTGTGCTGCGCTTAGGGATCAGCGTTCAGTTACTTGCTTCATCGGAATGTTCTCACCGTTTTCAGTTGCCTAGATTACTGTCTGTCACCTAAACCACCTAACCCAGGCACCATATTATTGTTACCTTTTTTGTTTTTTTTTTTAAATTATTTTATAATACAATAGCAAATCAAAAATCGTCGAATCGGGTTTCAGTGAAGGAACGAAAGAAAACGATGAAGAAGGGCGATAATAAGGGTCGGACTCGGCCCTTCCCGGTGGATCCGAACGTCCCCCGATGGGTTTGCCAGAACTGCCGCAATCCTCTCTGCATCGTCGGCGTCGACTCTTACGCTGACAAGTTCTTCAACGATCCTTCTCGCTCCGGTTCGTTAGGGTTTTATTATTGTTTTGCTAATTTAATTGATTGCCTCTTGCTATTGATTTGGCTGATTTATACGGTTGCTTATGTTGTTGATTTTGAAATAATGTTGTTATCGGCATTGGTTTTGAGTGAATAGTTGTGCTGTGGTGATTTGGTTTTTGACGAAGAGAAAATGAGTGTAGGTATGCAAGGGTCGTCCGTTCATGGTGCCAGCAGTGTGCTGAGTGCAACTAAAATGGACAATTCGTATGTTGTGCTTCCCAAGCAAAGACCCCAGGCTCTGGGAAATGCTCATCGCCCACGTGGTGATGCTGCCGCGGCTGCTGCACAGCCTGGAAAGGCGATGGAGGAGTCGTTTGTGGTTGTGTACAAGTCTGAATCGGGGACAGATGGAGGCGGGGCTCATTCGCCAGGTACTGGTGCTGATTCTGGTGGCCATTTGCATCCTCATAACTCTGGGTTTAATTCCACTATTACTGTCCTGACTCGAGCGTTTGAGATTGCCACGACGCAGACGCAGGTTTTTTGACTGAAACACGTAAATATGGAATGTATTTAATGGTTTTATTGGTTATTGGATCATAATATGTGTGTTTTTTGGGTATGGTTACAGGTTGAACAGCCTTTATGCCTTGATTGCATGAGGATTTTGTCCGATAAACTTGATAAAGAGGTTGAAGATGTGAACAGGGACATTGAATCCTACGAGGCCTGTCTTAAACGCTTGGAGGGGGAGGCTAGAGATGTCCTCAGTGAGGCTGATTTTCTTAAGGAGAAATTGAAGGTGCTCATCTGGTTTTGCCATTTCTAATCTGTGTATTACATAACTATTTATTTAATATTTAAACCATTAGTAGTGTTAACTATGGGGAAACATCCTAGTGTTCATAATCTCTTTTGACTAATATCTGAATCTTCGGCGGTTTGCATTTAATGCTATGTTAGTTTGTTCTGAATAGAGGCAGATGGGCAAGGCATAATGAACTTATTATTAATGCATAGTAATAGTAATTAGATAGGCTATTGAAAAATCCTATGCCTTTTTTCTTTTTGCCATACCTTCCAACTCCTGAAGTTGTTTCTTGTCCGCATCAGTGAAGATGCCATTTTCTCTTTTCCTCCTCCCAGTGTCTGCTCCTTTTTTTGTAGCAGTGCAGTATTGGGGTTTTTGGACATATATAAAAAGTATGTTTACCAGAGAAAAAGAAGTGTATTTATGAATATATTTCTAAAATTATATGCACCACAACAATATTTTATGCAAAAAACTTGACTATTACAATTTTTTTTTGATGATACAAAAGTTGTGCCCATAAGGATGAATACGATACGATGACATTTTAAATTTTTAAGAACTAATTTAATTTTTGAAAACCTATTTTTCTGATAAAACCTTTAAAAGACTAATATAATAAAGTTTTAATCAAAACTAGTTTAGTATCAAGATTTTTTTGAATGGTTAATGTAATGATTTGTAACTTTTAAAATTAACTTGAAAGTTTAATGCAAAATTATGTTGTAGTTTCTTTTACGTAATTGAAGTTTTATAATAAATATATCAAAAAGTAGATTTTGGCATAACTCAACCTTACAAAACCAATTTGCATGCTCTTTTATATATATATATATATATATATATATATATATATATATATATATATATTATAATTTGAGAATATGTTTAGTCGATATAAGATTTATAAGACACCTTACATCAAGAACTAGACATATTGAGTGTGAGATGTTAAGGTAGATTGTCATTTTGCAAGAGAAAAAATTGGAATTTGGAGATATCATTGCTACATTTGTCAACTCTAGTGAACAATTGACTTGCATATTCACCAAGTCTTTAAGAGGACCAAAGATAGATCATGTTTGTAGTAAGTTGGGCACATATGACTTACTCGCTCTAGCAGGGAGGGGGAGTGTTATAATTATGGAAATAAGCAGTAGATTCTATATAATTAAGAATATCTTGATTATATATGTATTATTAGGAGCATTTTTTATTTATTCTCATACATATCTTTGTTATTAGAAATTACCAAATCTCCCCTTTTTATTGAATTGATTCCTTTTTCTCAATATAAGTAAAGCATCCATGCTGTCTTTGAAATTTTTTTTGAAGATCCTATATCGACTAGAGATATGACTAAATTATAGTATATTAGTGGGTGTAAACTTTATCTTGCAAGTCTATTTTTTGATATTGAATTAGGATTAAAGTCCACTTTCTTAGAAAATGTTAAATATTGTTTTAACAAGAATCTTGAAAATGGTTCTTGACTTTTAGAGGCTTTAAAACACTTTGTTTCCCTGACCTTTATTTTTATTTGCTTTATGTTCTGTTTAGATACTATGAGCTTTTATTATTAATGACAACAAGGGTATGAAGTTTAAGTTAATTTTGTCGTTTTGGCAATTAGTGTGTGTGTGGTCATCCCTATCTGCTATGCAATTCTTGGAGGCAGCCATGTTGCCCAAGGTAGTTAAACTTAAGATTCTATCCAAGGTACTTAAATTTGAGATTCTATTTGAAGCGGGAATGATCAGTTAATTTTTTTTTAATTTAAAATTTACAGTTGTCTTTTTTTTGGTGGAATATGAAGTTTTGATTGGAAATGTCTTTATCCTAAGAAACAGTGGTTTTATTAAGATGATTTTCTTGATTGTACCATTAAGTTTTCTTCCAAAGCTTAATCAGTGATTTTTTACTTGGTATACCATTCAAGATTGAGGAAGAAGAACGAAGACTTGAAGCAGCCATTGAAGAAACTGAACGACAAAATGCTGAAATAAATGCTGAACTGAAGGAACTAGAGTTAAAATCAAGTCGCTTTAAAGAATTGGAAGAGAGGTACATTTTTCTCTGTACCTTGATGACATTGACATGATATTTCCTGATAAAGCATCATAATCCCAAAGTAAAATTTCAAAAAATGTAGATAAAATTGTGCTTTTTCTTATTTGGCTTATGCGGATGCTTGGTGTCAGTAATTGATTATACTTGTTTAAATGTGTAACAGGTATTGGCATGAGTTCAACAATTTTCAGTTTCAATTAATTTCTCATCAGGTTTGTCATTGTCCTGCTGCCCCCTTAACATACCATCTTGTTGGGTAGAATTCTTCTGGCATTTTGTCTGTTGTTTATGTCTTGTGCTAGTCTAGGCAAGTTCTAAAGGATCATTGTCAAATGACAAAAGTGGCTTCATCTTTTTCAATTAGTAGGTCTACTTCTACTGCTATCTTATTGGTGAAATATGCCACTGATGGCATGGAGGAAATAACATTCATTTTCAAAGGACCATCCTTCATGCATAACATTTTCTTTTCGATCCTATTTTGCGTTTGCCTTATATTATGTTCTGTGTTAATAAAGGTTTCACTTATTTTGATACTCTTGTAGTAAGAATTTTAAGCATGTTCAGAAAACTTTGCCTCCTTTTTCTGAAAAATATAACTTCCAAGTCTGGGAAATAAACACAAATACTTGAATTAACAGGAGGAGAGAGATGCAATCTTGGCAAAGATTGAAGTTTCACAAGCTCATTTAGAATTGTTGAAGCGAACAAATGTGCTCAATGATGCCTTCCCCATTTCTCATGATGGAGAGTTTGGAACAATTAACAACTTTCGACTTGGAAGACTCCCTAAAATTCCAGTAAGATGCTTAGCATGTTGTATTTCTGTCTTTTATTGCTGTCTCCATGTGTTATCTAGCTAATATGCATACTTGGTTTTCTCTGTAGTAACTGTTGCCTTTTGTAAAGTTTAAAATAATTGAGAAGCTACCATGAGATATAAGCAAGATGGTGTATAAGTTACCCTCTGAGTCTTTATAATTATTTCTAGGTTTCCTTTGTTTTACACCGTGCTTTGCTCAGGCTTCTTCTGCAAGTGGAATTACAAATCAGTATTTTATGTGGTCTTATTTTGTATTAGATTAAGCTTTATAGACGGTTTGGTTATTGAGAAATTTATATTTTTGCATTCATACTCATATTTGCATTTATATCTATCATCTTAGGTAAAAACTTGTGATCCAAAGTGCTGCTGTTAGCATTCCATTCCAAGGGAATTGTAGTGCATAGTGCTAAAAGGAAAACATGTATTCACCATAAAATGAATGCAAAGATTGCCATGGCTGCTAGCAGTAGAAAATCTAGAGATGACTGGTAGTACATTATTGCATTCTGGATCAAAAATTTCTAGGTCTTAGATGTTTTGTGGTGTATGTTGATAAGAGCACTTTTATTTTTAAAAAAATCTTCTGCTGCAAATTCTTTTGCTAACTGTGTCGTGCTTTTGAATCAGACAACGAATATGTGATGTTAATTCTTTCAACTTTGCAGTCATGCAGTCATGTTTTGCTTTGGAATGTTCCTTGATAAAAGAAAATATTGTAGCTGCACGTGTTCTTTTCTCATTTGGTGATTTATAGATGTTATAATTATTTGTCCTAGAGGATTTATTAATCTTAAATCTTTTTTTCATTCTACTTTGAAGTTTTGATTATGATGTTTACTTGGCTATTATGAAATGTGTAGGTTGAATGGGATGAGATAAATGCTGCCTGGGGCCAAGCTTGCCTTCTTCTTCATACTATGTGCCAGTATTTCCGACCGAAGTTTCAGTATCCTTTGTCATTAAGCATGTTGTATAAGTATAGTTACTTTTGTAAATTTAGTATAATTCTCTTTTATGTCTGCATGTATATTTGTGTGCGTGTATTGATGATCTAGTTATTGAAGCCATCTGCTAATTACTGTATTATTTTTTTCTCAAGTTCGTTCGAGTGATATCTGCCTGGGAAAAACATCACAAGGGATGATTTTAGGCTGACAAAGACTGTTGTCTTCGTAGGCATATATAGTTACTTGCTAATATCTTTTATGAAATTGAAACCAAAATTTCTTAAGTATTGCCTCTTCTGAATTGACACTACACTTCCAGGCCATTATAGTCTAGTTTTATTTATGATTTATGCTTATACTTCTTAAGTATTGCCTTTTCTTTATTTCCTCTTATGTTATTGTCAGTTTTCATATAATTTAGTGGAATGACTAGTAATATGAAACTGTGATTCTCGTATCAAACTCTTCCAACGGGAATAAGATTTTTGTTGTTCTGCTGACTTGTAACTCCTAAACTTGTTACCTTTAGATATCGAATAAAGATAATTCCTATGGGTAGCTACCCTCGTATCACAGACACCAATAATAGTACCTTTGAGCTGTAAGTATGTTTCGTTGTTCTACATTTGTTGTCATTTGAGTCTGGTTTTCTACTCCAATTGTAAAATAGAATTTGAGAGCCAAAATCAGTAGTGCAATGTGTAGGAAGGAAATCAGATCTACCAGCTGATTGATTGGTAGCAATTTCTAAATGTCTGTTGTTAGTTTTATTACTTCTGTTTATATGTATAAACATTAGGATAAACCATGGAGCTACATTGAGGTTCTTACACTATTTAAGGTATTGCCATTTACTTGGCAGTTGACTCAGGCTCTGTATGCGTGCTGAGATTGTGGTTGGTGTTATGACTTGTATAAAAAGTTGTAAACATAACAATTTAGTAAACTTTCTGTGTTTAGTTTTGTTCTTAAACTTGGCTACTGAATCATATTAGTAGATGGTATTATGTTACCAGGTTTGGTCCTGTCAACTTGTTCTGGAGTACACGGTATGACAAAGCAATGACATTGTTTTTAGCTTGCCTCAAGGATTTTGCAGACTTTGCCAAGTCTAAGGATCAAGAGAATAACATACCACCAGAGAAATGTTTCAAACTGCCTTATAAGTAAGTAGTACCGAGTATAATATATTCATTCACTGCAGTGGTGTTTTATACTACATTAACTTTACTTGTTTTCCTGCATTAGTTTGATGATTGAGAATGTCATTTTTGGGTAATTTGTAGGATTGACAATGACAAAGTGGAAAACTATTCCATCACTCAAAGCTTCAATAAACAGGAAAATTGGACAAAATCTCTGAAGTACACACTTTGCAATTTGAAATGGGCACTCTATTGGTTTGTAGGAAATACTAATTTCCAACCTCTTTCAGCCATGGTATCTTCGCATGCATGCTGAAGTCTACGAGTGTACATAAAATTACATATCCTATAATTAGGTTACATTCACTCGTACATATCCATGCATGATACTACTTCAAAGTCTTTTTTAGAAGCTATACATACCAACCTTTTGTATCACAATCTTTGTGAGCTTCATTCTCTTTGAATAAATACCCATTTTATTCAAGGTTGTTTTTGTGATTTTGTTTCACTCTATTTTACTTGCCCATTTTCTTATAAAGCAATTAACTAAAACGTAAGATAGTACATGGAAACTCAAGTTTGTGGTAGCTAGCTATTTGAAGCATAGAAAAATTCATACATAGTACTGAATAAAAAAAAATGCATTATTTATAATAATAATGTATTAAAAACTATACTTAATATAAAAGATCACGGTAAACCCTACTAATGCAAAGTTAATTATTTTTGCAGTTTTTTTCCCTTTGTTTTGGAATAAAGTTAATATATTAAATATTGAAAACCGAAATAATTTTCAAATTTAGATATTGTTTATTAGATATCATCAATAATGTTTGTTAACACCATTATTATCATTTTTTAAATTAAAATAATTTAGTTTTCCTAAAACATAATATATTAAGACAAATTGAATAAATTAGTCTTTCAGAAGAAAATAGTAGAACTACTTTATCATCCTCAACATTGGAAAATAGTTTTACAGTCTAAAAAGTTAAAATTAGTATATTATTTATAATTATTATCTCATGAAGTTTTTATAAACATTGTGTTGGGTGATTGAAATAAATAATAACAGTTATATAACAAATATGCTTTTGTACTTATGAATGCAGTGCAAATAGCTAATATATATCTGATTAAATATATTCTTTTTAAATGAAAAAATAGATGATAAGATAATACATAATAAGCAAAACAAATTAATCCAACTTATAAAAGTATGAATATTGAATATTGGAGATGAAAATCCCTAACACTCCATTTAATTAATAGCGTAATTAAAAGAAGTGTCACACTAGAATAATATCTCAGCGCACTCCCAGAGTTTAAAAGTAACTCCCTACAACCAACCAAACGCGTAACGGTGCAAAAAGAAACAGTTACAGAATATTCTATGGAAAACAAATTGAAATGTAAAGAACAGATGCTACATGGGTCGTGGCCCTAAAAGAAAGATCATGAATCAGGATCCAGCCCAGGCGTGGGCTATGCAGCGGAGTCACCATTCCCCTGTTGACCGCAAGAACCTCTCGCTTCTGCTCACATCAATAAATTGATGATCATCGCAAAAGAGAAGAACCACACACACAAGACAATCAAACAAGCAAAGGGTAAGCTAGAGCCAAAACCATTTCATCAATGAAATTAAATACATATTCACAGTACATTATACATACATCATACAAGCATGTTACGACCTTCCAAGCAATACACTAAGACTCGACTCATCCGGATACATATAACCTTGTCGGATTCAATTTCCTTCACCACAAGGTTAGCCCTTAATGAAGTTCAGGCCTCCTGCTACTCTCATCACAGGAGTCAGTCCGCTATAGGTGAGACTAACTGACTTCTTAGAGTGTCAGGATGCAACCTTACCTTGAATCCTTACCTAGTTATACAGATGGGGCACCACCATGGACACCCACTAACAAGGGCCATGAAATTACGTCCCAACCACTGAAGCACGACCCTAAGACCCCACCTAGAGATCTCAAGGATTTACGCACTGACACGGATCAAGCATATCAATCAATAAATTAATCATTTCCATGCACAGGACTCTCATGCCAATCTTCATAACCAAATTTCCTCATTCTAATTTCATGTAGAATACCATTCCAGCTCATCCATCCCTAACCATAAATATAACATTTCACCTCATGCCAATACCGTGCCATTTTGATACCAACCATCTCATGTTCATTACATATCAAGCATTATTAAAAAAATTCATTGTTCATAACTCATACAGCCTCCCACTCATGCATACTCATTTCCCCCATGCCATCATATAATAGTACAATCAAATACAAGTCAAACACCCAAGAACAAGAAGAACACCAATCTGAAACGAATTCTCGCCCAGCTCCTCGCTCAGGCTGAAGGGCCTCGCCCAGGCAAGAGAGACTCTCGCTCAGGCCAGCTCCCTCGCCTAGGCGAGAACTCGAGAATCTGGAACAGTGGCCTTCTGCACATTCTCGCTTAGGCGAGACGCTCGCTTGCTCAAAACTAAGCGAGTCGCCTAAGCGACTCTTCGCGCGAGAAGGCCTGGGCGAGCCTATGCTCACCTCGCCTAGGCGAGACACGCTCGCTTGGGTGAGATTATCCGTACCTACAACAGTTGTATTTTCACACACCAACGACAACACAAACCATTCCATGTGTCCACAACAACATATCAGTTCAAGAATCATGAAAATACAAACAAAACAAACCGCAATCGCATTAAACAAAAGGGTTCTAGCTTCCCTTACCTGGAAGTAGCTAGAAAGTGCCTCAACTCTAACCAGCGGAGCACGGCAGCTCAAAGAGTGGGCTTGCGAACTGAACAAGACAGTGGAATAGAGTTAGGAACTAAGCTCACGGTGAAACCCTACTGTAAAACGAACATATAATCAGGGAGGAGAAGTGTAAGCTGAGGGATAACTTACGTGGAGCAAGAAGGGGTTGAACACGCTTGGAGATAAATGAGGTATAAACCCTAGCGGGAAGTCGCGGCTGATCTAAGGGACAAGGATGTTATTTTCTGTAAAAGGAAAGAAGTGATGTGTTAGGGCAGACTTAGGAATCTGGTTTCCCCTTTCTGGACCAGCCCTTAGGTCCAATTCACAAAGACAACCCTTATAATTTAGGACAGAAAAGAACAAAAATTTTAATAGATCTTACATTGTCCCTTGGTACCTGTTCCACTTCTCGTATAAAATAAATTAATCTGACAAAATTTCTTTTTGTTTGGTTTTCCAACTTTTCATTCTGTCAAATTATTAGATTCGTAATATCCACAACATTTATTTACCATAAATCCTGAAATAACTTTATTTCATATAATGATTTTTGTCATACATTTTCTTTATTTTCTTAACGATGTATTGTATTTAAAAAATACAAATTAAAATCTCATACAATTAAATAATTTATTAATACTTTTTTTACATAAAAATGTTCAATTCTTAATTTTAAATATTCAATAATGTAAATTTATCTTCATTTTATTTTAATATTTATGTAATTATTATTTTTTAATATATGATCTTGAAAAATAAAATAAAACGTGTCTTGATTTGACATAGAATCTTTAATAATTTCAAATTTTTTATTGTAATTTTTTTAAAGGACAACCGTAACAAAATGTTAAGGAATTAATATTAATATTTGTTAAGAAATTAATAAGGACAAACGTACCAAAATGTTTAAGGAGAATAAAAAATAAATAAATTTATACCCATTAAAGAAAATGAGATGAAATTAGTAGCGAAGGAAATTTTTTCAATAGAAAAAGCGTGAAAAATAAAATAATACTTTTATCTCAAAAATATTAATAAATTATAAATTAAAATTTATTTATAATAATATATAAAAAAATATGTACACATTTCATTTTTTCAATTTTATCCTTAATTATTATTTTAAAAATTAATTATTTTATAAATAATTTATCTTTAACCTTTATTTTAAAAATTTCTTATATTTTTAACTCTTATTCTAAAAACCTTTTTATGTACATATTTTATTTTTTTAATTTTATATTTATCAACTATTTTAAAAATTAATCATATATTTATTATTGATTTTAACTTAAATATTTATAAAAATTAAAAAAATCAAAACACACGTTCACGGCAACATTTGTTTTTCGCTAATAATTATATAGAAGACTACATTTTTCAGTACTTTTTTTATACAATAGCTGAGTGTCTATATTTTTTTAATATTAATATTGTAAACTAATAATATATATATATATATATATATATATATATATATATATATATAAATTGATTAAGTTAATATATAAAAAAATAATAAAAATAATGAAAAATGATTGTTAATGGTAAAAAATAAAATTACAAATATAATGAAAAAAAATAATGTGTGAAAATTTTATACAAAATAACAGTTACTTTTTGAGAAATAGTTAATTATAAAGAGCAGAATGAAAATAAAAATTGTGTACATCAAAACAGATATATTCATATGTAAAAAAGGAATAACTGTCATTACCAATTGTTATTATTGAGAATGCTGTAATTTTTTCTCATACATTTTGTTTTCTTTTTTATTTTTATAAACGTAACTAATTTTGGTGGTTTGTAAAAGAAAATATCCAATTTTATCACAGTCATGAAAATTACAAGTAATCTTATTATATAACTATAAATTTATAAAATTAGTAAAATATAATTTTTTATATACAACTTTTTAATAATTTTAATATAAATTTAGAAACCATTTTTTTTTTCATTATAGATATTTTTTGTTTATAGTAAAAGAGTGTTACAGGAGTGCTTATGTTCTACTATTGGGCACAGTTGCTTTAGTACATCACCCTCTAAGTTGATCCCAATCCGAATCTTTTGGTTTTTTGTTCGGTTCATGTTTCGTTAAGCTCTCCAAGATCTCCCGAGCTCGCTGTGATCATCAAGCCCCTCATGACCATTTATTCCTAGATGCATTTTGACATCGTAATTTTCTAAGTATTTGTTCACATGATGCTGAATTTGAATCTTTTTTTTTTTATTTGGACTTGGTGCTGTGAGGATACTGAGTCTTGTGAGACTAACTTGAAGTTAGGCAGTAATTTTAAATGTTTGATTTTTTTTAAGGGTGGTTTGGTTTCTCATTTGAAAGCATTATATGCTTCTGCTTGAATCCCTCCTAGTGGATTGAAAGAGATATTGGACATGTATTGTTTGTTTATACACAGGAGAGAAATGTGGAAGAGAACAGAGTTTACTCACAATTGGTAGGAGAGATTGATAAGGGTATCCAGAGTTAGGAACAATTGGTGGTGATTCCTTGGTCTCTTCAGTGGACTTATTACTGTTTCAATTAGTTCCTATTAACCTATATGTTGTCTTTTCTTTACTTTGATCATTCTTATTTTATGCTATTGTTGTTAATTAATTTTTTCTACATTTTTCTTCAATAAGATGTTGATTATTGTTTTGGTTGAACATTCTAGTCTAATCTCAGTTCTGCATTTAGTTACTTGATTTGGTTGTGTTTTTTTTTCTTTTATAATTCTGCCCAAGTATTGGCTTATGTCTTGTTGTTGGCTTAATATTTATCCTTTGCTACGATGCCTTATGTATTCTTATTGTACAATTCTCTTAATCTGAGATATAAATAATGTTGTAAATATCCTGTGTTTTTGTGCAGAAGCTTGATGATTTGATCCGACCAATCCACAGTTTTTAATTTCAAATCCTGTGTGTTGTAAAGGGTAAGTTTCTTTCTTACAATTCTTTAACTGTTTGTTCATAATTAGAATGCATACCCAGCTTCAATGTAACAATAGAGGGCTATGATTTGATTGAAATATCATGATAGGTGTAGGATCAAAAATAGAGCATAAGAGTAGCAAATATAATTATCCCAGTAGTCAAATATAACCCGTTATTTATTTGTTTTGTAGATAAAATATGTGCTGAGTTTGGAATCAACGAGTTTAATAACATTGAGCTTTACTAAAGGGTGTGAGTTTGTATTTATTGACTCTGTAAATTTTTGTCTTGAATTCTGGTTATGCTTTGGATAGAAGATATATGCATCTAGTGTAATGAAGAAAAAGCAATGTGGCAACAAATAAAATTAAGAAAGAACAGCGGTAAGACTATAAATTCACAACATTTGTGATGTGTCTACAACAGATCTATTTATATATGCTCTAGAATTTAGTGTTATTAGCCATGTTTCTCACAATCATATTTATATAGGAAATCGGATTTGAGCTATCTATTTCCCTAGTCACCAGGATCTTATTAATCATCGAACTAGGCAGGATACACCTTTATCCCCTATATATCACGTAAGTGTATGATTATTAGTCTTTATATTTCTGTTAGTTTAAGGTTAATAGATCCTCCTTATATGTCTATTATTCTAATCTTGATTTAGATATTTTGGACATTTTGATCAAGGGTTGCCTGGAACCCTAGTTCTCAATCATTCCTGTTTGCCGTAAACTGTAACTTCAATTTAACTCTTTAATAGTAGTTGGTAATATTCCATTCTATGTTTTTACATCATTATATATTTTTTCTCGTTCAATTTCTTTGTTAGATGTTTTGTCCCTTTGAAATGACTACAAAATGTTGTTGTCTGTAACCATGATTGCTTTGTTTATTCCCGTGCTCAACCTATTGTTTGTTGTAGTTCAAATTTGTTTGTCCATAAGGATTTATTCACGATTTTAAATTGGAGGAACCCTTTCTGTGAAACTTTAACAGTGTGTAGTTTTTTTCTTAGTAGTGCATGCTCAACAGTGGGTTGTGGAAGTTTAAAATCTCTAAAAATTTAAACATAAACACAAATAATATCCTCTATTTTGGTTGTGTGGCCATTTCCACTTTCTCAGGTTGCGAAGACTGTTTATACATCCCAAGTTGTGTAAATTTTAAATAGGACTGGGGTGCGAGTGCGGGGTTTGCATTCCATTGGATCAGTTACACCTGTATATAGTCACTGTGGTGGGATTGGAGTTACTGTCATGTTTGGATAGGAGGGTTTAGCATGATGTGCCTAAGGATTTACACCTATATATGTTGGTGTCTAAGGAAACAAAGGAAGCACTTGTCCATTGCTGATCCTCTTGGAAGGACTGCTAGTTGTACAGAATTGACTTCTCCACGAGTTTTGGTTTTCAGGACCATTGGAGTGCCCATTCCCGCAACGGCTGAAGCTGATATAGAAGATGGTTTATGAAGGAATGGTGGTATTGATGAACCAGAAAGGATTCGAAACTCTTGGTGAAAACTTGGAGCAAGAATTGCTTAAAGGATTAAAGCTCACTTAGCCAAAAGTGCCGTATATGGGTGCCATGAAGCCTGCATTTGAAGGGAATGACCATATGACTGTTTTGTATACTAAGCGTTCAGACGGGGACATGGCAGCAACTAGCCACTGGCTTCCTGGTGGGGGGTAGACATAGCTTGTGGATTGTTTGGAATTTGCATATGAGGAGGCTATTGAAGGTTTGCTCAATGAAGGACATAGTTTGGCAGCTGATTAGCATTGCCTTTGGTTTGACACAAGGAACGGGAATCTTCCCAACTGCACTGGTTGTTGCATGCTTTGCAGTAGTAGTCTTCACGGATTTACTGCCAAGTTTAACAACCGAGGATGGTTTTCACCTGCAAAATCAGATTGAAATTTCTTGGTTGTGGATGTTTTTGGTGGTGGCTTGTTATGTAAAAGGTTACCTACAAGCAATAGGGTGAGCCAGCAATTAATCTTTGCACCCGCTTCCAAGAAGTGTGTAGTTACTTCTCGTATTATGATGAGTGAAAACCGAGTTGCATATATCTAATAGAACAAACAGTTGAGAATATATAGTTTGGCAACTACCTTTATCAGTCCATGCAACTCAACTCTTGGATGACAAAACTTTCTGTTGGCTGAATATTGCAATGTCAATATCAGGTCAAATTAGGGATCAAAAATATAAAAGACCATGTTTAAAAGAATAAATGGATGAAAAGTGAACACATGAGGAACTAATTCACTATATTCAATCTGCATTGAAATTTGAGAATTGCACGGCTGTAAGCTTGGATGATGAATGTTGTCCATGATTAAAAAGAATAGGAAAAAGGGCTGATGTGGAATTGAGTTTTGGAACTTTTTCTTCAAATGTATGAGATAAGGTGACTAATGTTAGAAAAAGGCTAGTTGATGAAAGGAGTATAAAAATCCACAGGTGTTGTGCCTAAAATATAAAATAAATTCATGTTTAAAGATGCACAGATCTCACCAACTTACAGAAATGGTTTAAGGCATAGTAAGATGCAAATGCACTCAATAATCAATTTTCAGTCTCAGGGATAGGGATTACTCTAAAGAATTCGTGATTAGGTCTTTAGTTTTGTCTATGTATGAGATATTACTTTTCAGGCTTGCCCTTCATGAAGAACTTTTAAGTTGGGTCCAGTTTGAATAGTTCATAATAAGTGGTGTACTTAGCCAAACAAACTCTGTGAATAAAGAGACTATTTTCATAGAATCCTTAGACACCAGAAGTGTTTCTTTCTTTACCTTGGGGACATTGTGTCTTCTTTCGCTTTCTATCTCATCTACTATGATTCAAATTTATTTTCAGATAACAAATTTGTTTGCTCGACTGATAAATTTCATATCATCTCAAAAACTGTTGTACAAATTTTTCCAGCTCTCATCAATTCCGAACTACCATTATCCTATGATTTGTCTCATTATAATTGTAAAATTTCTACCTTTTTAGTGTCAGTTTTGTAATCTCCTTCTAGTGCTTAATCAAACTTTGATTTGTCTCATTCTAATAGTTATAATGTGGCAATGGTTGGTTTTATGCATTGCCATGGCATTTGCACAAACAAATACTTGTAACATGTATATATTGTATGTACAGTTTTTCAAATCTGATGTGACACTGTTCTTTTATGACCATATAGGACTGGATTATGGTGAAACTTGCTTAGTGTTTTGCCTCATTATAAAAGGTGTGCCTTGCTTAATGGTTTTCACTTGAGCATTACCAGTAGAAAGTAATGAAATCCCATGCCAAGTCCTGTATGTGCAATCCTTTAAAAAAATTATTTTCGATCTCATTTAGTATACAACAACCATGGATTTATCATTGCAAATCTCAAAGAATAAGTACATAAAGGACTAAGTTGCGAATTAAATGGGGGAGCTATTTGTTTTTTTATGATGAAATTGAGCTATACAATTGCATAGAAACACACACAGGAATTGCTTATTGAAGATTTTTATCATTCTTCGATTATTATATTTGTTTTATGAGGTACCAGTTTTATCAGTTTCATGTGCAGATCTTCGTATGTTATAAAGTTTAGACTGAAATGGAGGCACTGAAATCATGTTATGGTGATGGATCTTCTGATTCAGATTCGGAATCTGCACCTTCAGCTCAAACCTCTGCTCCCCCAGCAGTATTCACACCCTTGCCACTACCTCCTATCTCTCTCCTTGACCCGTCAACATTTCTTGGTATTCTAGGTTTTAAGCTGATTTTATTTACTCATTACTAGAACGAAAAAAGAGAATGAAACTTTTATCTTGTTGGATAGGTTTAGGCGATCCAATAGGAAATAATAAGAATTGCAAATTTTACCAACCTCAAAATCTTAGTTGATGTTACAATACAACTTTTTTCTGAATTCATAAACTCATATTTCTTATGATGGAAGTTTCATTATAACCAACTTTATTTCTTCTTATGTGCTAGTATGCTTTGTTTCTTTTGTAGACAACTATTCATGGTTTTTATGGTAAATGTTCTTTAGATATGCAGACAACAAGAGTTAGGAGCTTCCCTCACGTTGATGGTAACTATGCCTTACATGTTTACATACCAAGTAAGTGAGTTGTGATCTTTGAAAGAATTTGTCTTTGTAAACATATCATTATATGTTTTTCTCGTGATGGTTTTTCTGCTGTGGTGAATTTTATTGAATTTACTCTATCCATTTGTCTGTGCACATTAGAATGCCTCACATTTAGATTTACCTTGCACTTAGGCCTATTACTTTCTAAGTGTAACATCTAACCCCAACAATGGAGAGATTAGGTACTCGTTGCCATGAGAAGCATCAAAATCTAAAAGGAAACGAAGAATCCTAGAAACATGATGATAGGATTGGTAATTGCTGGACTTAGCTAACAAACCTGCTTTATTGAATATGGGTATATCTCTTACTACAGCGACAGGGAGAAAATCCCAAGAACTTCTTGATTCTTACACACAGTTCGCACAATTCTGAGAGACCTTCTCTTAGCCCTTCCCACAATTCTGTATACAGAAAACAAACTAAAAAAAAACACCTAGACCTTTAACAGACTTATATAGGTCTGTTACAGGTTACATTACTAACTGTTTCTAACTATTTCAACTATCTGTTTTGCTTTCCTTTTGTACACATTACCATATCTATCACATGAGCTAGGAGAGTTCTGAACAATGGAATAGTGTTATCTCGTGAGTTTCAGCACTTTGGCCCACTGCCAAACAATTGCTCAGCAGAATTTCTTTTTTGAGCAACCTTTCTAATCTTGCACACTGTTCATATTTCACTCAGCAAGGATGCTTTGTTGAATGAATCTTTGAGGAGCTTACTTGCTAGTTCAGTTTCATTCGGCAACAAAAGTTTGTTGAGCAATTCTTCAAAAGTCATCTTAGCTTCTTCTATCTCTTTTGTCTTGGGTTGATACCTTCATATTTTTCCTCCTTCCAAAAAAATTCTCCAATCCTCATATGTAGCCTTTGAAGCCACATAATTTCAATATTTGTATGGAAGAATTGAATGAATTTTTGGATAAGCATCGCTCTAGACTGAAAATAATCATTAAAATAATCATTACAGTTAACATTTCATCTCCATCGAAGAAAGAACTATCTGCTTTCTTGAAAAAAGTATCATCTCGGGTACCAAATCTTAATGTTGTTGATGTTGATGTCCCATTAAACATCCTGTGCCAACATGATGAGAAGCTCGAACAAGTTGCCTTGGGAAGAGAATTTCACATAAGTTTGGGAAGAACTGTTCCAATACGAGTGCACCAGATTGACTCGGTGATCTCAATGCTCAAACAGAAGCTTCACATCCAACGCCAGTCAGTTTTAGTTCTTCTATTCTTCACTCACGAAATGTTATTTTCCAGCTGTTTTCCTCATTGTTTCCCTTTGAAGTAGGTATTGGATAGACTTTAACAAGTGGGAGGTCTTTGTCAATGATGATCACACACGCACCTTTCTCTCGGTAGAAGTTGTTCAAAGAGGGTTAATAGAGGTATGATTTGTGGCCTTCATTTTCTTTTTGCATGCCCCTGTTACTTGTTTTACTCTTAAATCACACCTTAGTTGGAATTATGTGTTGCACTTTTCTCTTAAATGTGTATTGATAGTGGCTTAATATTTGTACCTTGGTTTGTTTTCTATAAAGCTGCTGATTTAGAACATGTTAATGCTCTCTTGGTAACGGAAATCATTTCATTCGTAATATAACAATAGAAAGTTTGGAAAATTGCATTTGAAACTGAATTAAATCATTAGGGTGACATGAAAAACTGAATAAAATAAAGATGGAAATGTAAATTCTCAAAACTTAGTACATTCTTGCATCGGAAGTTGCACATACATAATTGGGAAAAGACTAGAGATGGGATGAGAACATCTGGAAAACAGAGTTGATATGTGAAAAGACTACTAATTTCTCACTGTTTAATCTTATGCCAATTCATTCTCTCCATCTAGTTTATCAATTAATGTGAAATGTGTTTTTTCTTTCCAATTAATTGCAGATTACAAAGCAAATTGAAGTAGTGAATACAATTTACAGACTCCATAATCTTCCTGAGTTTTACAAGGTCAGAAGTTTTGTTGAGTAATGCTGCCACCCTAACCACTGCATCATAACTACTGTCTTATCTCTGTTTTTGTTCTGGTATTTGAACTTGAACTACACTTTACAGGATCCACGTCCGCACATATCCCTGGCATGGTCACTTGGTGACATTGCCCATTCACTGAAGAAAGTTGTGGACGAGGAAATGAAGTGTGCTGCGGGAAAATCTTTGAAGAGTATTTTTAGCTGCAAATTCAAAGGTATTGAATGTAAGATTGGCAAGAAAGCATATGCAATATGCAAAATTCCGGATGAACAATAATAATTCGTGCTTAATATTTCCTAAAATGTTGTGTTTTCTTGGTTTGGTGGCAACCTGATCATGATTAGATTACCAGGGAGATGTGAATGTGTAACTTGGTTATTTATTCCTTGTGTGTTGTAGACTAGACCAAATGCTGGTAGGAGTTCATCAAAGCTTTGTAGAGATTACTTCGTGAAATATTGTTGTTACTGCTGACATATTCAGAGACGAATTGTATGCTCACTTTTCTTCCATTGCATTGTTGTATTATTTTTTTATTAAATTAAAATAAAAATAAAAGAATACACCGTTTGAAAAGAAAAGAAGACCATAAAAAGAAGTAATTGTTTGAACAATAGGAAAGATACCCAAATTGCTTCTTACACCCCATTATTTCTTCTTCCTGTACATCCCGGGATGTGTAAAAGACAAAAATTAAGTAATTGGCTATTATTTTCTGCATACCCATGATTACTACTACCTGTACGCTCATGATTACCAACTGCACCCCCCACAATAATAGGAAAAGATTTAAACACCCTTCACTGTATTACAGCGCTACTGTCATTGCTTCCACCATCACTGTTGCTGTAGAGAAAGAAAAAGAGGGGGAGAAGAACGCTGTAGTGGAAGAGGAAAAAATGCAAAAAAAAAAAAAAAACTTGTTCTGAAAACTTTTTTTCAGAATGTATTTTAAATGTTTCAGAAACCTTTTTTTTTTTTTTCAGAACACATTTTAGGGATGTTTAAAAAAATCATTCTGAAAGACATTATATGCATTCCAGAAAGTTTGCTTTGAAAATCCGATTCTGGAAAACCTATTGTAGAATGTATTTTATATGATTCGAAAATTCCATTTTGGAAACTTCATTCTCGAAATTCTATTCCAGAATTTCATTTCGAAAGTATTATTCCAATATTTTTGAAAAGCCTGTTCCGGAACATATATTCTGGAACTATATCAAATAATAAAATGGTCATTTTGAAAATTTGAAGGGTACACCGAGAAATTGCGGGAGTGCAGAAAGTAAAGCCCATTTGTATAATAGCCTAATTCTATCACATCCTATCTTATTTATGTATTAAAATTATAATAAAAGAACAAAGGATTAAAATAAATAGTGTAATGTGGGACTCCAACCATAAGTTTCCTTTTATGTATGAAAATAGTCATTTTCATTATTTGGGTTTTGAATATAATTTGAGTGATGAACTTAAATTTCTTTGCTTGATTTTTGTATATAGCATGTTAGAAGATAAATGATTGCAAAAATAATCATTAGAATATCAATTAGGGTATTATTCATTGATATTTTCTTGATAATAACGTTATTAAAAATATTGTTCTTATTTTCTCACACTAGAAAGAAATGTTACAAAATTCCTCAGACTAAGACATTACCTAAACAATTAATTAGCTGTATTTCAGGTCTTCCTGTATTGTTAATTACGTTATTATTCTGATAATATAATTATTCTGATAATAATAGAACCGTAAATGGTATTGTTAAATTCAGTGACATAAATATTTTTAAAAAAAGAACAATTAAGATTGAAAAATGTTAACACTTGCAGAATTCATAAAAAGGTGAAAAAGTGAGTACTTGACCAACTTTTCATGATTTTCTTTTTCCAATTTTGAAGAACTTGTTTACAACGTTTTTTGCAGAGAGATTATAGACCTGTAACTCCCCTATCATAAATACTACACTATATATCAAATTAAGCTAAAAATAAATTAACTCTAACTTCCAAAATACGGGTTATAATTATAACTAGTTAATCTTTAAATATTTTTTATAAAGTACAATTTATTAATAATAACAATCTTTTTAAAAAACTATTATTAATAATAACATGAAATGATTCAATTCAAATTCAAAACATTTAAATATCTTAAAAGTTTTGAAATTTGCTATCCAAACATAAGATAAAGAATCATGCATGAACAATTTTCTTTTCTTTGGGTGGCCATGACACATGATGAGAACTACTATTTGTATTACCATTATTTTTATTGTGTATTCGTATTTTTTAAATATTTATATTGTATTATAAATTAATAATATATAAATTAATTAAGTTAATATATAAGAAGAAAATAATAAGAATAATAAGAAGCATGTCAATGTTAGTAGTAGAAATCACAAATATATATTAAAAAGAAAGAAAGAAATTCGTAACAGTTTAATACAAAATATTTTAAAAAAGTCAGTTAATAATTATATTATAAAGAGTAAAATGAAAATAAAAGTTATATATAAAGAAAGGTGATCTTTTTATATATAAATATAGATATATAGTAATGTCATTAAAATTTTAAACCAACATTAAAATTGTCATTATACTTTGTTATTTAAATAATTAAAATTTGAACTACTAACTTATTAAAGTTATATTAATATTAATATATTTTCAATTTATTTTAAATTTAGCTTAGAAAACATTTTAAAAATTTGAAAAACCAACTCGAATAACGAGGAGTCAATTTCAACAGGGTTTTCTGCCAGCACACAAAAACAACCTCTCTCTCTATATATATATATAAAGAATAAAATCAATTTAAAATAAAAGTAACTTCAATTATATTAATTAAATTATCCTAAATGTTTCAACCATAATACAGATAACAATAAAAACTGTGGAAAAAAATATCTTGCTAATGAAAATGAGTCAGAAATAATTTATCTCAAATAATAAAATACTGACAATTAACTAATTATCATGCATTAAATAAAATAAGATTTGTGGCAGAGTGACCACGTATTTTAATTTAAGTACCACGCATTAAAGAAAATAAGATTTGTGGTTGAGTGATTACTAATAAAAATGATGAAAAATAAGAACACAACTAAAATATCAATGAATACAATAGCTATAATTTTTCTAATTTGCAAGGATGTACAAGGAACAACTATTAATAAATAACAATAATAAATTATTATAATCACAAACAAAGATATAATATTTTAACGTGAAAAACTCCTTGATCAAAACAAGAATAAATATCAAGAGTCGTCCATGAAAGCAGAAATGCAGAATATGATCTTGTTATTAATTCTGACAATCAATCATAAACAATAAACAATATCCATACCGATAATTATGTTGTATAAAGTAAACGGAAGCCCACGACCATTTATAAACTGAATTACTTAAGTTTTAGTATTTCTAATTTGGCCCCTCATCAAATTAGAAATTACTAACTGGTCTCTACACAATATTTATTTTCATGACATATGTCTTTAACCAAATCTTTAATTTAGTCAGATCACTTTATTATTTGGCTTTATAAATAATGACCCTAACACATTTAATTATGTATCATATATATGCATGACCCAAAATTACTAACAATCCAACAAAAAACAATAGTTTTACTATGATAAAAAAGAACAAAAAAAAAATCTTAATCAGTTATATAAAATAGTACTAACACCCAAATAAATAACAAAGAAACAAAACTTATAAATAAAGAACAAAGAATATAAAGAAAACTTAATATATATATATATATATATATATATATATATTATTATCTCCCTTTTCTTTACAAAAAATAAGGTTCCTTAATGACATTTAAATTCTTCACTATATCTTTTCACATGTGGGATGGGAGGACTGCACATATTACACTTTTCACTTAAAAAATGTTTTACTTACGAATCTCCTACACTCATAACACTTCTTTCAGATGACGTCATGAAGCAACTTATATATAATAGACTTGACATTAAGTCCTTAAACTTTTTTTTATAATAATGAATTTAAGAGTTTTTTTTATATATTATTCAACTTTCTGATTCACACATGCTTTCCTACCCTACTCCTTTTATCTTCACATTTTATATGACTTATAATATATAAAAAAATGATTAAATATGGCATCATATGAACCCACTATCTCATCATGAACCTTTTATGAATACAAAGCATTAATCTCTATAGTTACTTTTAGTTGAAAGACAAAGCTTCGTAGGGAGATGAAAAATAATGCAAGTGTGACAAATTCATAGAACATGGTGTATATAGAGATGACAAATAAACCCGTTTCTATGAGTATTGTCTGAACTCGTTCCCATTTTGACGAAAAATTTCCGTATTGACTAGGTATGAGTGTAAGACTCGGAAAAATTAATTAATTAAATAATTAATTAATAAATAAATGCCGGTAGAAGGCACCTTTATGACATTAATTGTTGTTTAATGTGACGTGGAAAAGTACTAGCTCAAGTGGTTGAGAGTACTTTGGTTGTGTGAGAGGACTTGGGTTTGAGTCTTTTGTATGCCAATTATGTGTTATTGTTTTATGATTTATTTCTAATAATATAGGAGTATGGAAATTGTAATGTAAACTGTTTTTGATTGGAAGGTATCACCAAATGCGATTATGCATAGTGGTTATGCTTTGTTTTTATGAGTGAAAGGTCACGGGTTCAAACCTTGATGCGCAAAGAATAAGGGACTTGAATAGCCATTAAGCCCACACTAAAGCCAATCCGCATTTGTGCAATTAAGTTGCTTCACATGTGTTATGGTTTTTGGGTCTGTGCTGTTTAATATATTACTGGTTGGCACGAAATTCGTGTATAATGTTGGGAATTGGATGTGTAATTGATTGATGTTGTGCCAATAATTTTGTAAAGCAGGATATTGCTGGTAATGAGGGTTTCTGGTAATGAGTGGAGGTGGATAATTAGGTTTTGTATTTTTGTGTGGATTGTATGAGTATAAAACATGCTTCTGGATTTGATGTGCCATTTCATTGTATCAATCGTGTTTTAGAAGTGTTTTGGTATTGGTTTTGGTGAATTGAGAGCGTGTACAGAGGAAAAACCCTGCAAGTCTCGCCCAAGTGAGTCCATCTCGCATAAGCGAGAATTGCAGAGCTACGTTTCTGGTTCAGAGGTTTTGTAGCTCGTCTAGGCGAGCTGTTTTAGTGTTGGGCGAGTGATACTCTCGCTTAGGCGAGTTTATGCGAGTTACTATGTTTCTATGTGCTTTTGAGTGTGTTTTGGCTGTTTATCCTAAGGATAGGTTGTGTATGCATGTGGTGTGGTGTTTGGGCTTGAAGGACTAAGTCCAATAGGGGTCTGGGATGTGCTCAGTGGTTGGACACATGATGGGTATGGAATTGGTTGAGTTCCCGTTGGCTACTAATGGGCGAGAAGTCCTTAGTATGGTGATTGCATGTGTCGGGCGCACGATGGGCAAGGAACTGTGATGTTCCCGTTGGCTACTATTGGGCGAGGAGTCCATAGTATGGTGATTGCGTGCGTGCCAGGGTCCAAGTTATGAGACTTGGATGTTTGTACTACAGGCAAGGAGTCTGTAGGGCAGAACTATGAGCGAGATAGACTCATAGGGTTGGACCACGAATGAGTTAGTTTCGTGGGAGCACAGGGAAGTCCCAAGACCTAGTTCATGCATATGACTCATGAAGGACTATGAGGTCATGGTCGGGTGAATTGAAAATTTTGAGATTTGTACTAATGTTATTTTGGGTTGGGAAACATGTTTATTTCATATATCTGTTTATATTTTATTGTGCATAGCTCACCCTATCTGTGTGTGTATGGCGATGATCGGATAATTTGTTATCCGGGAACAGATGATTTGACAGGTGAGCCAGGAGATGCTTAGAGACGGAGAGCATGGGCTACTTGGGATTTTGAGAGGAACTTTATTGTTTTGATTTTGATGTAAATATTTTTATGTTGAACTTTAATAACATTTATACATAATGATATTGTACGTTCGGATTATGTACAATATCAGTTATGGTTTTTAATTTTCCCCCGCTTTTGGGAAATAGTTTATATTCAATGCAGTATTTATTTAATTCGAATTTTATTTATTTAATATCAGTAATATTCCTTAGGGATGTTACAATTGGTATCAGAGCAAAAGTTTTGAAAATATTTTTAAAATAGTTTGGGGCTAGTGGGGAGTGAGCTTATTGATGTGTTTGTTTGTGGTATGTTGTGTGTTAAATGTGAAAAAGTGTGTGGTTTTTTTTGACTAAGCGACTGATTTTTAACAGTTGTAATGTGGCGTATCCAGGCTATGGCTGCTAACAGGAGGAGGAGGAGTAGTGGTGCGGATGACATCGCTGAGGCGATTCACCGGATGGTGGATGCGATGCAACCACCCGTAGTAGCGCAGCCTAGGACGACGATTGCACCAGTTAGTGTGCCGAATGTGGAGGACTTCTTGCGACAAGCCAGTTGAGTTCACTACCAAGGCCTCCCCCGATGAAGCGGATGCATGGCTACACAAGTGTGAGAAAATCTTGAAAGTGATGAACTGCGAAGATGAACAAAAACTGTTGTTCGCTGCTTACCTGCTGAATGGGGATGCTGAATACTGGTGGGCAGTTATGCAACAACAGATGAAGAATAGTGAAGATCCAGTGTCTTGGGCTAACTTTAGAACTCGTTTCCTGGAGAAGTACTTTCCAGATACAACGAGACAGGACAGGGAGGCTGAATTCCTAGCACTGCAGCAGGGAGATATGACAGTGCAGGAGTATGTGAATAGATTTGAGCACTTGGTGAGGTATTCCTCACAGAACATCATAGAAGAATGGAAGTGTTTAAAGTTTGAGTGAGGACTCAGACTTGAGCTGAAGAAGGTGGTAACACCTCTGAGAGAGAGGAGATTTCCAGTCTTGGTGGAACAGGCCAAGAGCGCTGAGCACTTGGAGAAGGGCCCTGGTCCTATGGTGCCGACATCAGAAAAATGTCGCAGAGGCGCGACAAATGAAGAAGCCATACAGCCGACCCCAGCCGTCTCAGGGTCCCACTTGCTATCAGTGTAGCGGACCCCATCTGAAGAGGAACTACCCACAGCTGACCGGTTGTGTAGGGGGATTCGGTGACCGTTGCAAGTGTTTCATATGCGACAAACCAGGTCATTTTGCTAATAATTGCCCTGAGAAGAAGAGCCCTGGTGCGAAGAAACCAGCAACAGCCTCGCCAGCAGAACAAGCTCGCGCAGCTGGGAGGGTTTTTGCCATGACATCTACTGAGGCGACTCAGTCAGGTAACTTGATATTACAACCTTGTTTACTTATGAGGCATGATGTATTAGTTTTATTTGATTCTGGTGCAACCCATTCCTTTATCTCTAATGCTTGTGTGGGACGATTGAGTCTAGTGACACGTGACTTGGGGTGTGAGTTGCTTGTTTCAACTCCTTCCTCGGGCCAGGTAGCTACCAGTTCAATCTGTGTTGGGTGTTCAATGGTGGTGGCAGGTCACAGATACAAGGTGAACTTGGTGTGCTTGCCCTTGGAGGGACTGAATGTGATATTGGGGATGGACTGGTTGTCTAACAATCACATCATAATTAATTGTGGACGGCGCAGTTTGGTATTCCCAGAACATGAAGGGTTGAAATTAATATCACCTCGGGAAGTTGTGAAAGCGCTACAAGACGAGGCTGTGTGTTTTATGGTGGTGGCCAAGCCAGAGAAGAAAAGTATGGTGGAGGTGATCCAATCTATACCGGTGGTTAACGAATATGCAGATGTGTTTCCAGATGAAGTGTCAGGGTTGCCGCCGAGTCGAGACATTGACTTCACCATTGACCTCATTCCTAGTGTAGGTCCAGTGTCTATGGCTCCATACAGAATGGCACCGGCTGAGCTTGCAGAACTCAAGAAGCAAATTGAGGAATTATTGGAGAAGTAATTCATTCGACCGAGCGCGTTGCCTTGGGGAGCTCCAGTCTTGTTAGTGAAGAAGAAGGACAGGAGCTCACGACTATGTGTGGATTATAGGCAGCTAAATAAGCTGACTATTAAAAACAAATATCCATTGCCAAGGATAGACGACTTACTGAACCAGTTGAAGGGCACAGTGGTGTTCTCCAAAATCGACTTGAGGTCGGGTTACCACCAGATTCTAGTGCGGCCAGAGGATGTGCAAAAGACGACATTCAGGTCACGATACGACCACTACGAATATGTGGTTATGCCATTTGGAGTGACGAATGCACCGGCAGTATTCATGGATTACATGAATAGAATTTTCTGACCTTGGTTGGATAAGTTTGTTGTCGTCTTTATTGATGACATTCTTATCTACTCGAGGACACGGGAAGAACATGCTGATCACCTGAGGGTTGTATTGAAGATACTCAGAGATCGCCAGTTGTATGGAAAGATGTCCAAGTGCGAATTTTGGCTAGAGGAGGTACAATTTCTTGGGCATGTCATTTCAGCTAAGGGAATTGTAGTAGACCCGGCTAAGATTGAGACGGTGCTTAATTGGGAAAGGCCTAAGACAGTGACGGAGGTGCGAAGTTTCTTGGGCTTAGCAGGTTACTACAGGAGGTTTGTGGAGGGGTTCTCAAAGAAGGTGAACCCATTGACACAGTTGACAAGAAAAGATCAGTCATTCTCTTGGACCGAACAGTGTGAAGAGTGTTTTGAGGAAATGAAGAAGTGTTTGACTACCGCTCTAGTGCTAGTGATTCCAGATACCGAGAAGGTGTTTGAGGTGTACTGTGATGCATCATATCAAGGTCTGGGGTATGTATTGATGCAAGAAAATAGGGCAGTGGCATATGTTTCTCGTCAACTAAAGGTGTATGAGAAGAATTACCCGACTCATGACTTGGAACTAGCCGCCATAGTGTTTGCTCTTAAGTCTTGGAGGCATTATCTATACGGCTCTCAATTTCGAGTATTCAGCGACCATAAAAGTTTGAAATACTTGTTTGACCAGAAGGAGCTGAATATGAGGCAACACAGGTGGATGGAGTATTTGAAAGACTACGACTTTGAATTGCTCTACCATTCGGGCAAGGCAAATGTTGTAGTCGATGCTCTGAGTCAGAAGAAGATACATGTATCTTGCATGATGATAAAGGAGTTGGAGTTGATTGAGAAACTCCGAGATATGAATCTAGGGCTGCAGTTCGGGCAAGACTCGATACAATGTAGCTTGCTAAGAGTTACTAATGAATTTTTGAATGAAATCCGTGTGGCTCAGAGACACGATTTGGAACTGCAGCAGTTTGTGGGGTGGTTAGGCACAAAAAAAGGGAAGGATTATCAGATGGGAGAGGACGACATTCTACGTTTAAAGGTAGAGTGTGTGTACCTGGAGGACTTCATTTCAGGAGGCAGATACTGAAGGAGGGTCACCAGAGTCATCTTAGCATACATCCAAGTATGACTAAGATGTATAAGGATTTGAAGGAGCCCTTTTGGTGGAATGGTATGAAGGCAGATGTAGCAGACTTTGTTGCGCAGTGTTTGGTATGTCAAAAGGCCAAAATTGAACACCAAAGGCCGGGAGGTACACTGCAACCATTGGACGTACCCCAATGGAAGTGGGACAGTGTCTCTATGGATTTTGTGACACATCTCCCACGATCGACAAAGGGTCATGATTCAGTTTGGGTGGTAGTAGATTGACTGACAAAATGTGCACATTTCTTGCCTATGAATCAGAGGTGGTCGATGGACAAGTTAACAGAGTTGTATGTGCGAGAGGTGGTAAGATTGCATGGGGTACCCGAGAGCATAGTGTCAGACCGGGATCCTAGATTCACATCACGGTTTTGGCAATCATTACAGGCGGCCTTGGGTACATAGTTAAGGATGAGTTCAACGTATCATCCTCAAACGGATGGACAGTCTGAGCGGACCATCCAATCTCTAGAGGACTTATTGAGGTCTTGTGTGTTGGATCACATGGGAAACTGGAATGATGTGCTACCTTTGGTGAAGTTCACCTACAATAATAGTTATCATTCCAGTATTGGTATGGCGCCCTATGAAGCATTATATGGAAAAAGGTGTAGAACCCCATTGTGCTAGTATCAGGATGGTGAAGCCTTTGTGCTTGGTCCTGAATTTCTGCAACAAACGATCAGTAAGGTCAAGTTAATCCAAGACCGGATGAGAGCAACTCAGAGTAGGCAAAAGTCCTATGCAGATAAGAGGAGACGACCACTTGAGTTTGATGAAGGAGACCATGTATTTCTCCGGGTGATGCCAACCACAAGTATCGGAAGGGTTCTTAAATCAAGGAAGTTGACTCTGAGGTTTATCGGGCCTTATCAGATTACACAGAGAATAGGAGCAGCGGCGTATGAAATCGTTTTACCACCTCACCTATCCAACTTGCATAATGTGTTTCACGTCTCAGTTGAGGAAATACATTGCAAGTCCAGATCATGTTTTGGAGTCAGATGAGGTGCAAGTACGCGAGGATCTGACTATGATAGTTGGACCGGTTCGCATATTGGATACTCAGGTCAAGCAACTGAGAGGCAAGGAGTTGAAGACGGTGAAGGTCCTCTGGGACGAGGCAACCTAGAAGATGACTTGGGAGATGGAGGATCTCATGAGGAAGTCTTATCCTCACCTCTTTGCTGGTAAGTCCTATTTTCGAGGACGAAAACTTTTAAATGTGGGGGAATTGTAAGACCCGGGAAAATTAATTAATTAAATAATCAATTAATAAATAAATGCGGGTAGAAGGCGCCTTTATGACATTAATTTTTGTTTAATTTAACGTGGAAAAGTACTAGCTCAAGTGGTTGATAGTACTTTGGTTGTGTGAGAGGACTTGGGTTCGAGTCTTATGTATGCCAATTATGTGTTATTGTTTTATGATTTATTTCTAATAATATAGGAGTATGGAAATTGTAATGTAAACTGTTTTTGATTGGAAGGTATCACCAAATGCGATTATGCATAGTGGTTATGCTTTGTTCTTATGAGTGGAAGGTCACAGTTTCAAACCTTAATAGGCAAAGAATAAGCTTTATTTTTGCTAACTACTAGTTGTGGTATGAAGATGAAGGGGTAAAGAAAACCTAGCAGGAGGGTAAAGCCACCTATAAAAGCTAAAATTTAGGTAAAGGGAAGAGTTTTGGCATTTGTGGTGAACTACTATAGAGACAGCACAAAATTGAGGCTGAGAGGTGAGGTTTGGGTGCGTAAAGGGGCTGAACGGAGAGGGAGTCTGTGGCACGTCATTGGCAAACCAAGGAAATCCAATTTTCTTCCCAATTTTAATCAAACTTTCAGGTTAGGGGAGCTGTCCTTAATCGATTAAGTTGCTTCACATGTGTTATGGTTTTTGGGTCTGTGCTGTTTAATATATTACTGGTTGGCACGAAATTCGTGTATAATGTTGGGAATTGGATGTGTAATTGATTGATGTTGTGCCAATAATTTTGTAAAGCATGATATTGTTAGTAATGAGGGTTTCTGGTAATGAATGGAGGTGGATAATTAGGTTTTGTATTTTGTGTGGATTGTATGAGTATAAAACATGCTTCTGGATTTGATGTGCCATTTCATTGTATCGATCGTGTTTTAGAAGTGTTTTGGTATTGGTTTTGGTGAATTGAGAGCGTGTATAGAGGCAAAACCCTGCAAGTCTCGCCCAAGCGAGTCCATCTCGCCTAAGCGAGAATTGCAGAGCTACGTTTCTGGTTTAGAGGTCTTGTAGCTCGTCTAGGCGAGCTGTTTTAGTGTTGGGCGTGTGATACTCTCGCTTAGGCGAGAGTGGTTCGCCTAAGCGAGATGGCGACGAGATCAGGTATGTTAAGCGCGATTTTCCGCCCAAGCGAGGGGGTTTGGAGGTTTGAGCGAACTAGGGTCTCGCACAAGCAAGAAGGTCTCGCCTAAGCGAGATATCGGGATCAGTTGTGATGTTTTTGTTGAAACCTCGTCTAGGCGAGGTCTGTGTGTTGTTTTGGGCGAAGGTGTGACTTGCCCAGGCGAGAGGATCTCGCCTAAGCGAGATAACATGGTGTGGTCACTATTTTAAGCTCGCTCAGGCGAGGTGGGTTAGCTTAGGCGAGGCTGAGGGCTTAGCTTGGGCGAGAGGTCCCTAGCTTAAGCGAGTTACTATGTTTCTATGTGCTTTTGAGTGTGTTTTGGCTGTTTATCCTAAGGATAGGTTGTGTATGCATATGGTGTGGTGTTTGGGCTTGAAGGACTAAGTCCAATAGGGGTCTGGGATGTGCTCGGTGGTTGGACACATGATGGGCATGGAACTGTGATGTTCCCGTCAGCTACTATTGGGCGAGGAGTCCATAGTATGGTGATTGCGTGCGTACCATGGTCCAAGTTATGAGACTTGGATGTTTATACTACAGGTGAGGAGTCTGTAGGGCAGGACTATGAGCGGGATAGGCTTATAGGGTTGGACCACGAATGAGTTAGTTTCGTGGGAGTACAGGGAAGTCCCAAGACCTAGTTCATGCATATGACTCATGAAGGACTATGAGGTCATGGTCGGGTGAGTTGAAAATTATGAGATTTGTACTAATGTTATTTTGGGTTGGGAAACATGTTTGTTTCATATATATGTTTATATTTTATTGTGCATAGCTCACCCTATATGTGTGTGTATGGCGATGATCGGATAATTTGTTATACGGGAACAGATGATTTGACAGGTGAGCCAGGAGATGCTTAGAGACGGAGAGCATGGGCTACTTGGGATTTTGAGAGGAACTTTATTGTTTTGATTTTGATGTAAATATTTTTATGTTGAACTTTAATAACATTTATACATAACGATATTGTACATTCGGATTATGTATGGTACCAGTTATGGTTTTTAATTTTCCCCCGCTTTTGGGAAATAGTTTATATTCAATGCAGTATTTATTTAATTCGAATTTTATTTATTTAATATCAGTAATATTCCTTAGGGATGTTACAATGAGTATGGAGAATTCCCGACCATTTCAATTGGGTATGAGGATGGATATGGAAATACACATATCCCCGTCATAATACTTGTCTCTGTTTAAATTATTAAACTATTCAAATTAATTAACCATACA